>Ga0157358_1001311_pt1 | contig 10869 bp, 2 predicted proteins | sample AttcapACBM2_FD_111484 | JGI IMG/M metagenome (GOLD analysis project Ga0157358, IMG submission 111484) | Fungus gardens microbial communities from leaf cutter ant in Botucatu, State of São Paulo, Brazil - Atta capiguara ACBM2 | ecosystem: Host-associated > Fungi > Mycelium > Unclassified ...
ATTGACATCATTCTTGAAACACAACATGCTTTTGACATCATTTTCATTCAAAAACTATCTTGGTCTTTCATATACTCTATTTGTTATGGAATGCTTTTGACATTAACATTTTTCTTTTTCTTTTTCTTTTATCTATTTTTCTTGATTTTATTTTTATTTTTATTTTTATTTTTCTTTTTAGTGATAATGAAGAGGCACATGAAATCGCAGTCACATGACATGTCACATGATGTGACTTCATAGGCCTAGAACGTAGTAGAAGGATCTGAAAGATGATGTCAGGGCACATGTATACAACATGGCGACCTTGAGGCAAACATGAGGAAGGAGCATGGACATAAGGGCAGGGTTAATTATTAGTAGCACGGACCATGAGGACTTTGTATATATAGGGCTCTAATTAAGAAGAGGCTCCTTGTCGAGTTCTCTTGTGAAATTCCCACTTGATATCCATTCTAAGAGATTTACCGTTTGTGTAATCATTTGTCCTTGTGATAAGTGGTTGTCACAACACTATTCTAGGTTCAAAAAACAAAGAAGGTAAAGAATTGGTAGGAGTGCTTAATTATCCTAACTGGATCACATTTTCCAGAAATCTTTCTCAAAGTAATGACCATTCCAGAGTTATAACTTACATCAATATCTAACTGTTTTTTCTTTGGTTTTCTTTATGAAAAGACATTGAAGCCATTGAGGGACTTAATATAGAGAATATTCAAAGTAAAAAAGTCCTTAAACAAATCATTCAATTGTTTGCTAGCAATACTGAAAGAATATGGTATAAATACTTGAAAGTTGTTAATATCACTAAACACTGAAAGGATTGGTAAAATGAAAATTGTCACAGAGATTTTAAGACCTATAGACAATACAAATGAATCAAAGACTGGAGAAGATTCAAGGGCATTGTTCAAAAGACATAATAAGATTTCTTTGACTTAAAAATTCAAGAAATTGCTAATAAGAAGTGTAGACCATGGGAACTCATAAACTAGGTCAAAAAACACAAGCTTCTGGCAATAGAAGCTATACAATACAATAGTTGACCATGCATTGAACTTGACAATTTCTGGCAGGCTCTCCACCTATTGTTTAATTTGGCTTGAAATCATCAAATAGATTCTCAATTACTAGAAGAAATTCCTGGTAAAGAAACTATGAAGAGAAGCTTATTAGCATGATCAAGAAATACAACAATTTCTTAACTTTTGGACTGGACAAATTATCTTGGAGACATTTTAAGAAGATTATCAAAAACATTGCATGTCTTAATAAATTTATCAATATTGCTAATATATGTATTAATATAGGTCATTGGCCAACACACTTTAAAGTTTCAACAACCATAGTTATTTTAAAACCCAACAAGAAGTCATATAACTCTCCTAAAGCCTATTGACCCATTGTCTTGCTTAACACAATCAGCAAACTATTTGAGAAGGTTATCAGTGAAATATTGCAGTTTCTGTCAATTTCTAACAACTTTATCCATTTGTATTAACTAGGTAGACTTAAACAGAGGTCTACTACAAATGTAGACATTACACTCATCTACTTCATTCATATGGGTTGGGTTAAAAACTCTACCACCAGTACATTGGCTTTCAACATTACATAGTTCTTTCTATTGTTAAATTACCAACTCCTCTTCTCAATACTGAACAAAGCCAGTTTTGACCCAAAAATCTCATTCTTTTTCCAAAACTATTTAGTAGGTAGGAAAACCAAATATTTCTGGAACAGTTTTTCTTTTTTTTCAATGTTGATGTTGGCATAAGACAGAGATCTGCTCTTTCTCTGATTTTTTCTGCTTTATATCTTTCTCCTATTTCTCATATTTTGAAAAACAATTAAAAAATCTAAAAATTCCAGTTTCTACTCTTCCTTTTGTAAATGACAGTCTTTTTATTTCACAGAATAAATCTATAATGGTTTCAAATGCAAACCTTTATTGTAGTTACAATGTTATTTCACCTCTTCTTATGAACTTTGGGCTAATTATAAAATATAGGAAAACAGAGGTGTTTTATTTTTCTAGATCACATGGAGTGTTCAATCCTCCTTTACTAGACCTTATGCTCCTAGGAGGTCATATTCTATACCCCAAGAGTATATAGCAGTATTTTGGATTTATATTCAACCAGAAACTATTATTTCAGTAACACATTGATTTCTATGCTAATAAGGCTATTTCTATGGTCAAATACATGAAAATACTAGGTAATTCATCAAGAAGCCTCATTTCCATGCAAAAGAGATAGCTATATAAATGTTATATATTACCTATAGCCTTATACAGCTTTTAACTATGGTATTATAATAAAATACCATTGGAATATCCCCTTAAAGAACTTAGGAAAATATAAAGAGCAGCCTCATGGATTTTGGGTGTTTTTTATATATCTCCCACATTGGATATTGAGGCTATCACTGGTCTTATCCCTATTCATCTCCATCTTCAAAAGCTCAGCAGTAGATCTCAACTCAAAGTGCATTCTCTGCTATTATATCATATTATCAAGTTGCTCTTAGAAACAAGATCTTCAAATAACAATGAACCTTATCAACTATCATTGGAGAATCTCACACCTAGACAACAAAGAATTATCAAGAGTTCTATAATAGATATAGACAATAAGTTAAACACAGTTTTTTCTTCTTTTTTTTCTTTTTATTGCAAGTTTTCATTTGAAAACAAACTTATAGACATTTTCCCAAATCATTTTTCCAAGTATTGTTGGATGTTATAATCTTAAATCCTTAGAATGAGATAAAGGTCAAACTCTTGTATTAGAGAAGACACAAGAGAACTTGATAGAGAGCTTTTTACAAAGTAGTCTACCTTATATACTTGTACAGATGGTCTATGCTAACTACTGTGCACCCTACCCTAAATGACCATGTGTTAAGCATGAGGTCAACATATGTTATCTATATTGTATGATGTCACTTTTTTCCAGAACCTTCTACTCCCTTCTCTCAAGTCTCGTGATTAATGTTGTGACTATACTATCAGATGTGACTGAGGTAACCAATTACTTTAACCCTAACCCCAGAGTTAAAAATAGAAAAATGTAAAATAATTCAAAAAGAAAATAAAAATGTGAAAGAAAATAAATTAAATTAAAGTTCATTGTTTTGTTTTCTTACATTGGATTTGTATTTAGTTGTTGTTATATTAGATACTAGCATTAAGAATCATGTTGCCATATCTATATCATATGTTCACTCATATAATAGTCTAGTTATCAAGACTATACATCATGCAGCCAATATCTCATCTACTGAGGCTAAATTATTTGTGATTAGATGTAGTATAAATCAAGCTACCTGTCTTCTTAATATTAATTGTATATTCATCATTATGGATTCTATTCACACTACCAATAGAATCTTTGACTCTTCATCACACTTATATCACATTTATTCAATGGAAATTTCTTGCAAACTTAGAAAGTTCTTCCAAAAGAATAACAACAATTCCATTGAATTTTGAAACTGTCCTAGCAAGTGCAAATAGTCCCTTCATAATACAGTTGATAAAGAAACAAAGAAATTCAATCTCACCTCTATCCTCCCATACAAATCTTCATAAGTTTTTAGTAAGAAAAATAAGTATGACATTATTCTCAATAACTAGAAAATATCTTTCCAAGTATTGGATAACAAAGAACAAACCTTTCTAGATTTTCTAAACATTGACTTAAAACCAATTGAACCATCAACATCCAAAGGTGGACTATGACTCAAGTACTTTGGCCATTCCAATTCACTTTGTGCCACAGCTATAAGAGTAATCATCAATCATGCACCAATAGATGAATATCACCTTGAATTTTTTTCATGGAAAGAATTCAAGTATCCATATAGTCTCTATCCTATCAAATTAAAATACTATATTCTTTATGAGTATAAAAGATATAACAACTATTGGAATCCAAAAAGAGATACAATAGCACACTTCACTTCTTTTCTAGAGTTTAATAGTATTGCTTTTTCCTTCAGAGATAGTATTACTTAGTCAAATTGCATTTAAGCTTTTTTTATCTTTAGTTTTCCTATTATTTTATTTTATTTATTTTTTTTCTCTTTCCTTTTCTTTTTTCTTCTTTATATAGTGTGCTTCTTTGTATATGTAGTTATGAAGTAGCTACTATGGACTGCCTATACATCCTGTGTAATAAATTGTTGATTTTAAAATATTCTAGAACAATAATGTTATATTATATGTCAATAGCATATAGTATATATATCTCTTTAGAGTAGGCTAGGTTAGTGTAGTATAGACATTAGCCAAGTGTATATAAGGTAAACACTCTGTAACTAGAACTCTATCAAGTTCTCTTATATTAATCCAATACAAGGTTTATCTTTCACTCTAACTCTTTGAACTTAAGCTATAACAATTATAGTGTAAACTACTAGTTTATATAATATGTATACTATCTAGAATAGTTATCTGAAATGGAGACTACTAATTGAGTTACTCTAGATACTAGTCAAGAGTCTAGTAAGAATATTCAAGATAAAATAAAGACAGTTAATCTATACTAGAAGAGATTGAAAAGTATGGATGAGAAAAAAGATATTATTCATAAGTTAGGATAAATATGGCCAAAATAGAATGTGACAAACTCTAATACTTAGACATTTTTACTCAACTTTCTAGTAATTATATGAATTTCTATTTTTATATCTGAGAACCATCCAAATCTAAGATAAACTACTTATAGTCTTTATTTTTCTAGATACTATCTTAAGTAGAGTATATAGTATATAAGCCAGATAAATAATCTGTAATTCTTATTATTATGATTTTAAGCCAAAAAGTTAGACAAAAGAAGAATTTTGTATAGAATTTATATAAGAGAACTTAATAAAAAAGTTTCTAATATAAAATAGTCTATCTTATTTACTTTAGACTATGGTCTATATATAACTATATTGTCATATGTCAAGTCCACCTATTCCAAAGATACATCACTATAGCAATGTTGTTATTATAATATCTTAGAGCCAAGTCTGTCTTCTATAATAGTCATCCTTCTTGAAACACATCTCCATAGTAGTAATGCAACAATCTAAATATTCAGTCTTCTATAATAAGAATACTCTTATTGAACTCAGTCTTCTATGGCAGAGTTCTCCTATCTGACCCCTGTTAGTATCTCACTACTGAAACTTTCACTTGGGACAATATACTAAAATTCCAAACATCTTCTATATCTCCAACTTGTTTATAAGACTAGTAGTTATATTATAATTTACTAGTCTAATAATTAGTAAAGATAACTTCTATTAAACTTGATCCCCAGTATTCAATGGCAATATACCAAATTAATACTCACCTCTTAACTCAGACTTTACTTACTTATCTAAAGTTATGACTATGCAGTAGACAGACAGCATAGTATATAAGCTAAAGCCAAGGTCATTCTGACAAGTCTATATCACCAAGCTTATTCCATGGAGTTTCCATACTCAATGCCTCTTTGAGCCAATTTTACAGACTTCTCTTCCTAGTATGAACTATATCTAATATCTATCCTAAAGGTTATGTGATAGATATAAAGTTAACATATATAACTATCCTATGATAAGTATTATGCTTCTGTCATATCATGTGATAGTTCTGATAGTCATACTAAACTCTAACTCTAAGTTTTCAATAAAGAAAATAAATTAAAAGAGAAAATTAAAAAGTCTACTATCTTCAACTCTAATACTTATCCTGAAAATTAACTAAAAAACTGACACTGTTTTCCAGTGTTGGTGGTAATATACTTCTCTACTATTTGGATAGAATAACCTTTTCAATTTTTCTAAATATGTTTTTCAAAATATATGATCAATACAACAGGTAGAGATATAGTATATAAGCTGAAGCTAAAGATTGTTCATCATCTGCATTTTATATATCCCAAACAAGTTTGTTACTTATCTGTCTTCTAAGAGTTGGCTACAGATCTTAGTTGCTAAGATATAAACTATATTTAACATTATAATTGAATATTTCAAGATAAGATATTGTTAGTACAACTGGGCAAAGACCATGGTAATATAGTAAAGATTACATCTCTAGAGAAATCCTAAGTATTATTGTCCAAAGATGTTATATACACAATTTATCTTTAGGAAAATTCTAAAAGAACAGAATAAGGTTTACTAGAGATAACAGCTACTTTAAGTACTTAGAAGTCTATATCAATCTAGAAGAGGTAAGTTGGTAGTTGTAAGGAGATGAGTGGAAGTCTACAGTGATATTATAGAGGTTAGGAAAGTCTAACAGTATTGCAGTGAGATATCAGTATAAAGCTTAGAGACAAGATAACTATAGAGTTGACTTAGGCTTTGGAAAGTGTTATAGACTTGAATTTAGGCAAAGTAGAAGATCCTCTTATAAATATAGCATAAGTAATATCTAGTCAAATTATAGTTGTAAAATATAACCTTGCTAGAGCATATCTGCCAAATATCTTACAATACTCAAGATATATCCATCAAAGAGACCAATTATCTCTAAGATTTCCAATCCATACTATTCAACCTTCCTGGACAGTTTTTCCTATCCCTAGCCCAAATATTGTCTCTGTAGACAACAATCCTAATTGGGAGAATGCTCCTACTACTAATCCAGCAACTAATAGATCTAATTCTTCTACTTGCTCACAGTCAAAACCCTGGTGGAGTAATCATACTAATAAGCAATTAGCTAATATACTTGGTTATATTGTAAACATACTTACTGCTAATCAAACTCCCAGTCCTAATTCTAACTCAAAAGGAACTAAAGCCTACATTCCTGACACTTTCAGCAGTACTAAATCTGATAAGCTCAATAATTTCTTATTTCAATATCATCTTAATTTCTGTGCTAATCCTATATAATTTGACATAGACATTGTAAAAATTAACTTTGTAATGACCTATCTCATTGGAGTCACCCAGGACTGGTTTAAGATAGGCCTTAGCCAAGAAGACCAGGGTATCTTGCAAGACTGGTTCTTTGACTGAAACCTTTTTGTTAATAAATTACATCAATACTTTGGTCTTCTGAACCTCATTGGTAAAGTTGCTACCATGTTGAATAACTTCTATATAAAACACAGCAATAAGATCTCTACTTACAATGTAAATTTTATGTACTATACCTTCCAATTAGGTTGGATAAATAGTGTTTTATGCCACTACTATTACTAATGGCTTCTCAATCAGATCTAGAATCCTGTTTCCATCTGAGAACAAGGTAAATCTACCTCATTCCAGAATATATATACTTTAGCAAGAACTATTGATCATTATTACTAGAAATGTAACTGCAAATGCCATTGCACTAGGTAAGCAGAAAAGAAGGCTCTCAAGTCTCACTTCCAAAAGTAAGATAAGACTTCCTATACTGGTAATACTATAGCCTCCTAGGATAAAGCAAATACATCCTTAGCAGCTTTATCTACCACATTATCTCCTTCCAATACATTATCACCCACTTCCAAGAAATAATCTAAATCTCTATAGATAGACCTCTCCTTCAAGTTATCCAACAATAGCAAGTTGACTAATGATGAGTATAAGAAGTACTTCAAAAATAACCTATGCCTCTATTGTAGTGCAAAGAACCACAAGTTAGACTTTTGTTCCAAGAAACAGTCTATAGTCACTTCTAAAGGCTGTAGTGCTTCAGCAGCTATTTTTGAGAAACTCTCAGAAAAATATAAAGCAATCCTAAGACTTCATACAGACTGAGGGCCACATTGAACTTCTCTGTATAGCAATAAGTCCTATCTAACTTAATATATTCACTCTTTTAATCCTCATTTCCTTTTTGTTTCTCTTACTTCTTCCTTGATCTTTGGTTAGGACTATCTTAATCAAATCCTGCTTTAAGCTCTAGTCAACTCCAGGTTTACCTATTGCTTTGTAAACTCAAAATTTGTAGATACTCATCACTTGAAGATATCTGCAATCTCTTTGGTTGATCTCTACTTATTTGATGGTTTATCAAACAGTACTATCTCTGAAATTACTAACTTGCCCATAATTTTCCTCACTAGTAATTATATGAATCTAGACTTTTATATTACTCCACTTAACTCTTCTTACTCTTTAGTCCTTGAATATGACTGGCTTATTCAACACAATCCACTAATTAACTAGATAAATAAGTCAATAAACTTTCATCCATCTTTGTAAGAAAATCTTGCTCCCTCTTATATTACAACTAATATACCATTGGTATCTCCATCATCCCCTGATACCTCTCTGCAATTATCAAACTTCACAGTTTCTATATCTGTACCTAAGATCTCTATATCTATCTTTGAGTAATCCAATATTACTATCATTGATGTGGCAACATTCATGTATGCATCAAAACTTCTAGACTTTAGCAAGTTTTAACTTTATCTTTGCTCTTCAAACATTCAGACTAGCTCTGTAAAACTTGCAAAGCTCCTGACCTTTTCATTGTCCCTTCTAAGTATTATGAATTTACTAAGGCTGAAGTACTTGCTTCTTATCATTCTTATGACCTCCAAATCAACCTGAAAGAAGATACTTAATCTCTGGTTAGCCCTATATACTCTCTTTTAGCATCTAAACAAGAGGCTCTAAAGTAATTCATTAAGGAAAATCTCAATATGGGTTTTATTCAACCAACTTCCTCTCCATATGGTGTGCCAGTCTTATTCATCAAGAAGAAAGATGGTTTACTATGCCTCTGCATCAACTTCCATGGTCTTAACTGTATCTCTAAAAAAATCACTATCTACTCCTACTCATTTCTAATCCATAAAACTTATCTTATAAAGCTCAAGTATATACAAAGATAGATCTTCACCATACTTACTACTTGGTTTGCACAGCCAACAGTGATTGAAAGACTGCTTTTAAGACATATTATAAATCATTCAAAAATAATCTGTAATATCTTTCAGTCTTACCAATACTCTTATAATCTTCCAAAAATTTATAAATAACCTCTTCTCCAATCTTTTGGATGTCTGTATCATGATCTATCTATATGATATACTCATCTACTCAAATAACATGTCCAAACATTGCTAACATGTTAAAAAAGTACTCAAGTATCTGCAAGACTGGTTTTTATGCCAAAGCAAAGAAATATAAATTCCACTCTTAGTCAGTAGAGTATCTGAGATATATTCTTTCTCCTTCTGGTCTTACCATGTCCAATGACAAAGTAAAGATTATTCAAGACTGGCTGGAGCTTAAGAAAGTCAATGATATTCAATTCTTCTTAGGTTTTGCTAACTTTTATCACTAGTTTATCTTCAACCACTTAGACATTGTTATTTCATTAATATGTCTCATCTAGAAGAATATTCCCTAGAAGTTTGATTTCTTCTGTCATGATGCTTTCAACTCTCTAAAAAAGGCATTCATTTCTGCTCCCATTCTTATATACTGGATTTCCAATGCTCAACTCATTGTGGAAACTGATACTTTGGACTATACTCTCACTACAATCCTTTTTATTGTAGATGAAGAAAACAAAGTTTATCTAGTCATTTTTCACTTCCACACTTTTACTATAGCAGAGTTAAACTATGACACATATAATAAGGAATTACTTGCCATTTTTAAGGCTTTCAAAATTTGGTGACACTACCTAGAGGGTCTGGCCTATCCCATTGATATTGTTATGGATCATAAAAACCTTGAGTACTTTTTTACTACAAAGATGTTAACCTGAAGACAAGTGTAGTGGACTAAGTATCTCTTTTAGTTCAACCTTGTCATCAGGTTCTGTCCTAGTTGTTTTGGCACCAAACAAGATGCTCTCACTAGACAATGGGATATCTACCCTAATGAAGAGAATACTGGCTACACCATAGTTAACCCTCACAACTTCAAACCAATCTTCACTCAAGAACAACTTATAGTCTTCATATAAGCTACTGTTCTTTTTTCCCCTTCTCTTTATGCAGCTATAGTTGTTGATCTGGACACTTTGCACCAAGATATCTTTTTGGCCCTTTCTAGTAACCTAATTGCTACAAAACACATCTCTGCAGATGGCTGATAGTCTATAAACTTCAATAGTTTTCTCTGTCTTGATAAAAGAATCTATATACCATTTGTTGGTAATCTTCACATATGTGTTCTCCAGTATAGTCATAATTACATTTTAGCTGGCCATTTTGGTTAGAACAAAACACTGAAACTAGTTCACTGCAGATATTCCTAGCCTAGTTTCTGCACTGATGTACAATAATTCTGCAAGTACTATGTTACTTGTATGTAATCTAAGCCACAATGTCATAAGCCTTATAAATCTCTCAAACAACTTTCTATTCCCAAACAACCATGGAATTTCATTTCTATAGACTTCATCAAGAAATTTTCATCATTCTCTGAATTTGATACTATTCTAGTCATAGTTAACTAGCTTACTAAGCAGGTAATCTTTATTCCTACTCATAACACCATTATGTCTATTTATCCTTTATATATTCTCTGAACACAGTATTCCTTTCCATGTTACCTCTGATAGAGATTCAGAGTTTGTGTCAAACTTTTCCTATTTATTAGGCACTACTCTAGACATATGACTTCATTTTACTTTAGGCCATTACTCTGAAGGTGATGAATAAATCAAACACATGAACTAGACCCACAAGCAATACCTTCATATATACTATAATTACTAGCAAGATAACTAGTCCAAACTCCTATCTCTTGTAGAATTTGCTTACAATAATGCTCCAAGTGCTACTACCAGTGTTTCTCTATTCTTGACTAATAAGAGATATCATCTGAAACATGATATTACTCTCTCTTGAACCTATGACTTTGCTATAGACTTGAATGAATTATAGAATACCCTTAAAGCTGAGATCTCCATAGCCC
>Ga0157358_1001313_pt1 | contig 10862 bp, 7 predicted proteins | sample AttcapACBM2_FD_111484 | JGI IMG/M metagenome (GOLD analysis project Ga0157358, IMG submission 111484) | Fungus gardens microbial communities from leaf cutter ant in Botucatu, State of São Paulo, Brazil - Atta capiguara ACBM2 | ecosystem: Host-associated > Fungi > Mycelium > Unclassified ...
CAAATCCAACTTGTTGAAATACTTGGCTTCCTTGAGTTTGTCGATGACTTCTCCAATTAATGGTAGTGGCATTTTGTCCTTTATAGTGACCTGATTCAACTTCCTATAGTCTTGAACCAACTGTAGTGACCTATCCTTTTTTGGAATATAGAAACAAGGTGCTGCATATTGTGATTTGGATTCCACAATGAGTCCTACCTTGAGCTGTTCATCGAGCCATTGATTTAAAGCCTCCTCTTCCTTGATAGTCATTGCGTAGGCCTTTGCATTCAATTCCCTTGGAGCTTCTTCCGTTAGGTTGATTTCATGATCCTATTCTCTTCGCTCTGGTAATTTTTTGAATTTCTTCTTGTTGAATAAATGGGTGAAAGGTTGAATATACTCTGGTAAATCTTCTGGATTTGTTTTATCCAGTTTCTTTCCAATTTCGCTGTTGTCCTATTCCGTTTTATCTGTTGCTGTTTCCTTTGTCTGTCTGGAGTTGAACTGTATATCTTTGTGTGTCATTGTATAATTGCCTGGACATCTCGTGAACTTGATGGTGTCGTTTTTCCAGTTGACTTCTGGGTTGTGTTTAACCAACCAATCGTGTCCCAAAAACATGTCCGTTCCATCCAAGTCCATTACAGCCGCTTCCAGTGTCTCTTTGTGTCTGTTGATTTCTACTTCCAGAGGTACCACCTTTGTTACTTCCCTGTTCTTTGTTCTATCCACATTAAATACTTTAAACGAGAAGTCGATCTTTTTGGTCTGAATTCTCTTGTTCTTGACCAATTGCACATCGATTCCTGTATGGGTGCATCCAGAGTCTACTAATGCCTTGACTTTTAGATTCTTGCTGTTCTTTGTCTTGACTTGTGCTTGCACATTTAATTCCCTTTTTCCTTCGCTAGCTCTGCGATTTGGAATAATATATTTGTTTTGGGAATTTACATGGGAGATCTCTTGTACCGTGCCTACTTGAGATCTTCGCCAAAACCCTTCTCTTCTTCCTTGTCTTCATCGTCCAATTCTTCCTGAACCTTCCTCTTCTTCATTATCTGCTTTCCTTTGCAGTCTTTGGTGATATGCCCTTTCTTGTCGCATTTAAAACATGTTCGCATTTCTCATTCCTTCTTTTCCAATCGGCATTCCTTTGCCATGTGTCCATATTTGTTACAATTGAAGCATTTAGGCTTCCCATCTTTGAAGTTGTCATTGGACTCTCCAATGTCTATAGGTTGTCCCCTTCCACCGTATGTGGTTTCTGTCCCCGTCTTGTAGTCATGTCTTCCTTCTGTAGACTCATATCCTTGTCCCACTGAAGTAATCACCACTTTCCACTCCTTGAGTGTTTCTGGCATTGCTATGGGTGGATAACCCAGTATCATCTTGATTATGTCTTGTCGCACATTTTTCTTCAGCAAAAATATTACATGTAACTCATCCGTATCAGCCTTCATAGCTAGTGCCTCGAATTCAATCATGAAGTCGGCCGTGTTCTTCTTTCCCTATTTGAAGGTTTCGATCTTCCATTTGGAATCTGCTGCCTTTGACTTGTTGCTGAACGTCGTCTTGATTTCTTTAACAAAATCTTCCCAGTCTTGAGTTTCCAACTCTTCGTCAAGCTCATTGAGCTTTTTCTGTGCGTATATCCCTGCCACACCTCCTCTGAGGCGAGCTAGGATTGCTGTGATCCTATCGTCAGTTTCTATGACCCTATTACTCTTGAGGAACAATTGTATCCCTCTCCACCAGTCTTCGAATTTCATTCAGTCTCCATCAAACCACCCTGGGTCTGGGACCATGTTCTTTGGCATTCCTGCCATTACGTTCTCGCCGATTTCTATGGCCATTGGTGCTGGTTCTGTTGACATCTCTGTGTCTGTTCTTTCGCTTGTTTCATTCAAGGCTTTGTTCGTGATCTGTAGTGATCCTAGTCTCTCTGATAGTGCCTCTAAACCGTTTGTTCTTCTTGAACTCGTTTTGTTCGTCCTCGTAGCTACGTGCTACACGTGTTTCGTTCTTTCAACAGATTAAGCTGTCTCGTTTCGTTTGTAGGGTCATCCCACTACACCTCTCTTGTAAGGTGAGCTCATTGACGCTTTACCAAATGTAACGATCTTAAGCTTGAGCTCAGGTTGCACTTAGACAAAGACTTGAGGAAGTATAAGAGATTAGATAGAAGTGGTAAAGTGTAAGGATACATGAATGTATCTACGCTATTTATACTAGTTCATAAGTCCACAACGAGGCATACATGAGGACGAAAACATGAAGAGACTGCAAGGATGAAGCAAGGTAACAACACCTTCTATATGAGGCATAGCCGATCATATCATCATACCCTTTACCCTTGTCCATGCTGTCCCCAGGAGGCATCGATCATAACAATAATCTTGGACATGTTTTCTTTGATACAAGCCTGGTTGATACTGCACCTAATTGCAAAGAGTTCAGCTTCAGTGCTTGTAACAAAAGCTGCATAATGTAGCATTTTGGTAACTGGATAATTGGTTAAGTATACATGCAAAATGGAAGTAGCAATGTTGTTTTTGATACTAGCATCTGTAACAACGATGGCTGTGGACATGGACAAAGACAACTCGATAACCATATTGTCAAGTTGGAGTAATCAGAGTTTATCATTTTTTTCTTTATTATTTAAATTAAAAGAAAAACAATCTGAAAAATTATCAATAATTCTAGAACCTAGAAAAAGTTCAGGATAGAGAGGAGAAAAGGATGGAAAAATTCCATGAGACTTGTTATTTGAATCAACCAAGTGACCTTTAATGGAGGCCTTTTGATGATCAGTAAGAGACTTGAGTGATACTGGGTGCTGGCATATAGGCAAACTAGAGGAAGAATCCATGAATGTTTGAATACTTTAGTATACTATTAATTATTCTGATTAGTGGTTGTTACAAAATTATACATGTTTTCTAAGCTCTCCATCACAGTACTTACTACAGATAAGTGGTTGTCAGTTGTCCATACTACACCATACTGCTGTGCATTCTATTTCTTTCAATATTGCATGTATAAGTGTCAAGAAAAGTGAACTTAATATTTTTCTATTCTCATTTTTATTTTATTTTATTTTCAATTTATTTTCCTTTATTCTTAGAACTAGGGTTAGGGTTAGAGTGACAAGGTTATGCTATCACATAGCAGGTCATATCAGACGACATAGTCACAAGTCACATGACACATAGAAGGACGTAGAAGGTTCTGGAAGGATAACATTATACAATGTGTGATATACATGGTTGTTTATGGTAGACTAGAAGTAGCTCGTACAGACTATTAGGTATTTGTATATAAGGTAGACAATCCTGTACAGAGTTCTCTATTGAGTTCTCTTATGTTAACCCAATATAAAAGTCTTTTCATTGACCAACTCTAAGGTCTTTAATTTGTAACAACATTCACAAAAGGTGATATGGCCAATGTACATGAGTGGGCTACTATACAACCAACTGGCTAAGCTTTCTCTGCCTAGCTAGTATACCCTTTAAGCTTAGGGCCCAGCTATATGTCTTCTTGATGTTGAGTGCACTACTCATAGTCAAGGATGATAAAGAGTAAAGAATAGGAGTCCATATAATGCAGAATTCCAGAAGGTAGTCAAGTTCTACTGTTGTGGCAACCACTAGTCACAAAGACCAATAGTAACACAAACAAGTAAAGCTTTTAATAGGCTATCAAATGGGGATCACAAAAGAACTCGACAAGGAGTTCCCACTGTATTGCTACCCTATTTATATTATTACATGATGGTCTGTGCTACTAATAATTAAACCTGCACTTATATCCATGCTTTATCTTTATATTCACTTCATATTCTACTCAAGGCCACTATATTGTATTTATGTATTCTCACATCATTTTCCCAATCCTTCTACTATGTTCTAGGCCTATGACATCACATCATGTGACATGTCATGTGACTCCAATGTTATGTACCTCTTTATTGTCCAAAAGAAAATCAAAAAGAAAAAGTAATATAAAATCAGAGAAATAAAATAAAATAAAATAAAAGAAATTGTCAGTGTCCAAAGTATTCTATAACAACTAACTACCTCAACTACTGACTACTGCCCTAAGAAGGTTGTTCTACTCTAAACAAGGTTTGAAGAATACTTGCCATTCTCTTATATAAACAAGTTACAAGTAGATTTGCAACACAGGGCTTTCATATGAAAAATACACATAATTACTTAACTGTTGTGGCAACCACTAGACACAAAGTCTAATAGCTATACAAGTGAGTAAAGCTCTCAGTAAGCAATCAAGTGAGGAAAATCACAAGAGAACTCGACAAGGAGTCTCTGCTAAATTAGAGTTCTTTATATACAAAACATGCCTGGTCTGTGCTACCAATAATTAAGCCTGCCCTATTGTCCATGCTACAACCTCATATCTGTCTCGTTTCCTACTCAAGGCCACTATGTTATATATACATGCCTTAATATTATCTTCCAAATTCTTCTACTATGTTCTAGACCTATAACATTACATCATGTGACATGTCATGTGACTGCAATGTTACGTGCCTCTTCATCATCTGAAATAAAAATAAAAGAAAAACAAAATCAATATAAAATCAGCAAAATAAAAGAAATGAAAAATAAAAATTGTTAGTGTTCAAGCATTCTATAACATTAACACTATCTAAACAAATGATGAATAACATCTAGATAGTGGCTTGGGTCTAGTCACTACTATTTATAACTGCTTATATTAAGCAACTAACTCTTTTTTATGTCTGGAGTCTAGCTTTTATACTGAGAGTGACTAGTAGTTGTATTGACTACTAGTTGAGGATAAAAAAGAGTAAGTAAAAAGAAGATCCTGAATTAAACAGTCTCAAAAAAGGATATTAAGTTCTAATACTAAGACTTAAGCTCAAGACTTAGAGTAAAAGAATTATTCTTGTATTGGGTAATACAAGAGAACTTGATAGAGTTTCAGTTTCAAAGTGTTTATCTTATATACACTTGGCTAATAGCTTGTGCTACACTAATCTAGCCTACTTTAAAGGAATATATATATATGCATTATATGTCATTAACATGTGGAATAATATTATTACTCTGGAATCTTTTACAATGTTCTATATGATATATGTGACTGATGTGTGACATTTTGTGACAATTATGTGTAATATCATACTAATCCTAATTCTAAGTCTGAAAAATAAGATAAATAAAAAATAAAAATAAAAATAAAAATAGTCTTCTATTTTCAAACCTGACAATTGGACTAATGTTGGGTTGTAAATGGAGAAAGAACTATACACTTGCAAGACCTCAGAAATTTTTCTTATAGTTGCAGTTTATATTCTTTATGTTTATTCTTTGTATTTTTAGACTAATATATAAGTTATGAATAGAGAGGAGTAAGAAAAAAACCTTATCCCACTTGTGAGCAGTTTAATCACTATCTTATTAATTGAGTATCATTAGTACTCTCTATCACTTTTGAATAAGTTTCAGCACAGTCTGGGAAACGCTAGTAAAGTGAGTATCAGTTGGTATTTTCAGTCATAAGGTTTGACTTGAGGAATATCTTTGGGATGCATCATCTGGAATAGATAGTATTGTTGGAAACTTTTAAGGAGCTTTGCAATCTATTTACTAGATTTTTCAAAAGAGCTTGTTATACAGTATAAGATTCACTATTTAGAAGCATGTTAGCAAGAGAAAGGATTTACAAGCAGATGTTATTCATATATTTCTTTTAATTTCTTCTGAACTTTATTCTTTCACATTCACATTAAGAGTTTAATATTTCTATTCTTCTTTTAGGACTAGTATTGCAAAGTTCTTGTTATATCCTAGCATAATCTCTTTTTTGCTTGACTCTTGTGAATAATAAAAGGCTTCCAAAAGATGTTGAGAAGGAGTAGCTACTACTTGGAGATCAAGAGAGAAGAGTTCTGAACATTACTGGGTTAAATAAAAGTGATCACCTAACCTTTTTTAGTATTTGACAGAAGTTAGTAGGCTTTGAGGTGCATTTTCTTAGTTATCTATCAAAGTAGGAAATAAACTAGACCTACATATGTTAAGGGCATGTTTATAGTGTTTCTTGGCCTTATAAATATTTTAACAGCTAGTACAGCATATAAGACATCATATCATAACTGCTTCTTTCTTTTACCTGTTTATCTTATAATTCTTCAGCTATATGAAAGTGAGAATGAGGTCTTGTTTACCCAGACTTGAGACTACAAGCAAAGCCTGTTTGGAATAGGACTAGTATTATAGAACTATATCCACTACCTTAGATATTTGTTCATTCTCATTGGGGACACTATTAACATTGTAGACCAGTATAGATTTTGAGAGCCTACAGATGTTTATACAGTGTTTTTCTACAAAGTTCCAACTGACAAAGATTTTTATAGTTCCAGAGTATACTAGTGCTCAAACAGAGAATATTTTAGAGATATCTATAATTTCAAGAGTAATAGAGAGATATAGAAAAGTTCTATAGACATTGAGAGTATTGATTATAAGCTTTGGAGATAATATTTTCTTCTACTGAGAGTATTTAGTAGGGACTATGGAGGTTAACAAGAATAGACAAGCAAGTATATCTAATAGTTTACTATCCTTGAGGTTATATTTTTCTATCTCAAGTACAGTAATAAAATTATCCTAGTTCTCAAACTTCAATTGTTGCACTGCTTCCATATTCTTGAACAAGTTTAAGTCCTTCATCACTTCTTCTTGTTACTCAGTAGTTAACTATTATAACTTAAGACTAAGAGTAAGGTCAAAAAAGAAATCTTGTATTGGGTTGATATAAGAGAACTTAATAGATTTTCAAGTACAATATGTCCACCTTATATATACTGGGCTGGTAGTCTATACTACACTAAACCTAGCCTATCTAAAGAACATGTGTTATCCATAAGGTCAATATATGACAAACCTATTGTATAATATTATTGATCCAGAACCTTCCATGTCCTTCTGTGTGATATGTGATTATGTAACAGATATGTGACACAGTGTCATATTGTGTGACAGTTTATGAGATTATACTAACTTTTTTTTTTAAGTCAGCAATTTATTACATGGAGCACATAGGCAGACTGTAATAGCTATGTTATAACTACATACAAGACAGACAAAACAACATGAAGATATAGAGAATAGAAACAGGAAAAAGAAGAGAAAAAGAAAGAAAAGAAAGAAATAAAAGAAAACTACTCAAAACTGATGAGGAAGTGGAGTTTAAAAAGCAAATGCACTCAGGTTAGATTCAAGAAACATGACAAAGTGGCTAATCAAGTTCCTTCTTGGATTCCAATATTTATTAAACCTTCTGCACTCATGAAGGATATAACATCATGTTTCAATGGGGTATAACTCATATGAACATCTAAACTCTTTCCTAGGAAAAAATATAAGTCTGTATTTGTCAATTGGAATATGATTGATAATTGCTCTTGAGGCTCTAGTGTACAAAGAGTTGGAGTAGTTAAAGAATTTTAGCCAAGACCTGCCTTTGATGTAAGATGGTTTAATAATATTGTTGTCACTGTTGAGAAGATCAAGGAAATGCCTTCCCTTGAGGTCTGATGCTTGGAAAGTTATTTTCCACTTGTTTGCAATGTTGTCACATTTGTTTTTTTTGCTCAAATCCCATGACACTTTGCAAGAAAAGGGAGAAATGAGGTTGAAAGATTTTGTATATTATACTAACTTTTAACTCTAAGTCCAAAAATAAGAAAATGAATAGAAAAGAAAATAGAAATAAAAAATAATATAGTTTAGATCTCTATAATAGTAACATTCTCTTACAGAAGTAAAGCAAATTTTTTAAACAGCATCTATGTTCATAAAAATATTAATAGTGGCTATATGAAAAAACAGAAAGTAGTTGTAGTAAGATGGAAATAACTATGGATCTCTATAAAGATCTGAGGTTGAAAGAAGAGATTAAGATAGTCCACTGGGATGACTAGAAGACTTTATTTACCTGCAAGACTTAGTCTATATACTATGCAGCTTTAAACTAAGCTATAGGGTCTGTATTATCTAGCCTATTTATTGGCAGAGTCACTATCTGGTTCTAAATAGTAGTGTAGAGACTTCTACAGAAATTTACTACTAAGATGCATGAATTAGTATAATTGAGTTCTAGTATAAGGAATTGAAACTCATCTAAGTAGTTCTTTATTGTGTAGCTTTCTTGATAGTATATTGTTTCCTCTAGTTTATTAACAACTTCAGCAGTAGTATTAATGAGAAACAAGTTCTTCCAAAAGAGTTGCTACAACTTGTGCCAAGTATGTTGTGGCAACCACTAGTCACAAAGACTAATAGTATCACTAAGGTAAACTCAATACAAGTACATATGGTCCATGCTAATAATTAATAATCCTACCCTAATGTCCATGTGTCTGCTATAAGTACACAATATATACACCATAAGATAAATATGCTATTGACATACATCTTGACATTATTCTTCCAGTCTCTTCTCCCAGAATATATGCTTATGATATCATGTCATGTGACACATAATGTGACTGCAGTCACATGCATTTTCATCATCCAAGAAAAAAATAAAAACAAAAAAAGGAATATTAAATCAAGAAAAATAGATAAAAAGAAAAAGAAAAATGTTTAAGTCTAAGCATACCATGACAAAGTAGTGATAGGGAAGGTACCAGTAGCTGACTCTTTTAAATATTTTTTTCTAATCATATTGAAGTACAACTATTCCTAAAAAAAATAAGGTTTAAATAATCTTATCTTAATCACAAACAAATTACTTGGTAGATAAGTGAGTGTATAGAGAGCAGAAGAGAGTAGGAGTTTAAAAAGACTCTTCCAGTCTGTTGATCACTACTAAAGTCTAATAGGAGAGATACATGAGATCTAGAATATCAAGAGGAATTTTAAGATATAGGAGTATTAGTAGATGAAGAGAGTCTTAAGATAAAAGGAAAAAGAATAGTATTCTTTCTGTAGTTATAAGAGCAAGGTTGGGAATCAAAGTGTATAGATCTTGGAGTTAGTTTATCAGACTGGCTAGTATAATACTAGTATTATGTTTCAAGATATATTGGCACTCATTTACTTCTTGCAAATAATACTATAGGAGTCTCAGAGTCTCATTGGCATTAATGGGGATTATGGAGTGGTCACTGAAGCTGGTCCATATTCAGAGGTAAGAAAAAGTAAGTGTTATGACCTTATACTTAGCTTAGGTTACAACTTAGGCAAAAATTTGAGTAAGGATGGAGAGAATGATCAATTGGTAAAGCATAAGAATACAAGACTGTATCTACTATTATATATACCTAGTAATTATAAGAAATAAGTAATATGTTCCTAATGAAACAATAAAGAAAGAATGAGGAGAATATGAGGAAACCTCTACTACTATATGAGGATAAAGCAAAATATAGTTTAATAATAGGTTGAAAATGAAACAAACTTTGGCATATATCTAGTATAAGGTAAATATCTGTATATTGTAAGGTATGGATTATGGCAATTATAACAGTAAGGGTAGATAGTCTGTTTACTATTCTACTAACTACTATTTTAATTGAACTTATTTATCCACAACCAGTAGACCAGTTCTCACAAACTAAGTTGCACTCGAAAGCCCAAAATGATGGCTATTCACATATATATAGGATGTACAAAAGTGACAACAGATTACTGAAATATCAAACCATTAGTAACTACAAGTTTCATTGGCTATTATTTCAAAAAAACTAAATGGATTCACATAATTGAACTTGCATTGTAAAGCACTCATCCTAATGATATATTATACATTATATAGAAATAAGTATTTATAGAGATATAAGCATATTAATATAGTAATATAATTAGTTATCTTTTAAAATTAGCCTGATATCTTCTATGATAAATGACAGCCTCACCAGGTACAAGTTTTGATTATGTAATTGAAACAGTTTATATACAGACTATTACTGTTGTGGCAACTACTAGATACAAAGTCCAATGACAACACAAGCAGTATAGCTCTCAGTTGAGCAATCAAGTGGAGAAAAGCACAAGAGAACTTGACAAGAAGCCTCTGCTAAATTAGAGTCCTATTTATACTGTTACAGGTTGGTCCATGCTTTTACCTTATATCCACCTCACATCTTACTCAAGGCTACTATATGTACACCATATGCCCTAACATTATCTTCCAGATCCTTTTATCATATTATAAGGCTATGACATCATATCATGTGACCTGTCATGTGACTGCAATGTCATGTGCCTCTTCATTGTCAATAAAAAGGAAAAGAAATTCAAAAGAAAAGAAATATAAAATTAAGAAAAATAAAGAAAAAGAAAAATGTTAGTGTCCAAAGTGTTTTATAACACAATGTCCAATGAAAGCACAAAAAGTAAATCTCAAGAGCAGATATCTAGTGGGGAATACAAGTTGTGTATTCATAAGAGAACTCAACAAGGAACTATAATAGTATTTTACCGACTATTTATATTAACTACCTATGGTCCATACTACAACTGTGTGTCCTATCCTAATGTTCATGCCCTGTCCTCATGTCCATTGGTAATCTGCCTTATATTCTATTACTCATTTACCATGCATCTACCTCAAGGCCAGTATGCTATATACATGTGCTCTGACATCATACTCTTAACCCTACTCTTGATCTCTGTTGTCCATGCATACACCATGTGTATACCATGAGGAACCATGTCCCTTGATGTCACTCCTACTCTAGACTCTTCCTGATCTTTCTAGATCTTAGATCCTTCCAGATTACTTTAGACTACTCTAGGCCCTATGACATCATGTCATGTGACTTCCCATTTACGTGCCTTCACTCTCTTGTCATAGACTAATAATACTACTACTAC
>Ga0157358_1001314_pt1 | contig 10862 bp, 8 predicted proteins | sample AttcapACBM2_FD_111484 | JGI IMG/M metagenome (GOLD analysis project Ga0157358, IMG submission 111484) | Fungus gardens microbial communities from leaf cutter ant in Botucatu, State of São Paulo, Brazil - Atta capiguara ACBM2 | ecosystem: Host-associated > Fungi > Mycelium > Unclassified ...
TCCCAGTCCTTTGCCCCTAATGGGAAACTCAAGGTCAGTAAGAGTAAATTTCTGACAAGGAGGGCTCTACCTTGGGAGATGCACGGTGCGGTTGTTCGCCGCCGGCTGAGGCGATGAAGAAAAGACCCAACCGATCTTCGGGTCCCCTATGTTCTGGAATCCAAAACCTATTGAATCATGATTCAATATAATATGCACAGAAAGGTAGAGAGAGTTGATACCAGGAACCATGGTCTCAGCAAGGTTGGACACATATTCCCCAGCTTCAAGGATACATACACGAAGTGCTGGATTTTCCGTCAAACGGGCTGCTAGGACAAGACCGGCAGTGCCACCGCCAACTACAATATAGTCGAAGTCATGGGAGGTTTGAGTAGACATTTTGAAGGTGAGAGAGAGCGCCCATTCCCAGAAATCATGTAGCGAAGCGTTGGCATATAATAACCATGCCTTTTCTGATTCGAACCATAAGCAGTCATCGGCGGAGAAATGCGATCGAGCCGAATCTGATCTGATGGTGATATTGTATGCTCAGTAGCACTGTATGACTTTTTTTTAAAAATTTATTACACGGGCGCGAGGTAGCTACTTCGTAACTACATTACATAGAACTAAAACAACAGGGAACAAAAGAGAAAGAAAAAAAGACTAAAAAGAAACATAAATTAACTACTGACTGAGCAAAAGGATCACTTTGTTATGTAATGCTTTCTTCGAAGGAAAAAGCATTCAGGTTAAATACAAGGAAAGAGACGAACTGGCTGATGGTGTCCCTCATTGGATTCCAGTACTTGTTGAACCTCCTATACTCATGGAGAATGTGGTGTCTTGATTCAATTGGATATAATCTGCACAGGCAACTGAATTCTTCTCTTGGGAAAAATCTTAGTCGGTATTCTCCTATCGGAGCGTGATTTGTGATGGCTCTTGTAGCTCTTGCGCATAAAAAATTGGAGTGACCAAAATGTTTGATCTATGGCCCCCCTTGAGTATACAAGGGTTCAATATTTGTTAGATCATCATTTAATAGATTGAGAAACTGTTTTCCCTTAAGATCTGATGCCTGAAAATTCATATGCCATTGTCTGATAATACTATCACTTTCTTCCTTCTTGTTAAAGTCCCATGAAGTTTTGTAAGGAAATAGTGGAATAAGATTGAATTTTTTCATATCATTATCCACAAATGCATGGAGAGGCCATTCTTCATCACTAAGACAATCCCAAAATTCAATGGTATTGGATGAATGTTTCTTGAAAAACAATCTGAGATCTTTTGACATAGCAATTGATTGGAGTTGATAGGAATGGATGATGAGTTCAAAATTTTTTGCACCACATATAAAGTGTCAGTGATAACAATGATGCAAGAGGAATTTGAACTACCTGATTACTCCCACATCTGATTGTGAATAATTCTGCTTCTATTGTGGTGATATTAACAGCATGATGAAGCATCTTTTTGGTAGGACTGGAAAAGGAATGAATGTGAGTGATAGATGTAGCAACATTGTTTCTAAGTTGTGGCAATCAGCTTTATGGAATGAGAAATAACTAGAAAAAATGTCAATTAATCTAGATCCAGGGGAAAATTCGCTACTTAAAGAGTCAAAAAATGGAAAAATTCCATTAAGACAAATGTTGGCATTGGTAATTAAACTTTTGATTTTTGATCATTGTTTAGAAGTCATGTTTTTCAAAGAGAACAGATAAGGAAGAGAATTGCTGGTATGTTTTTTTTAAGAAGAGACTTGACAGTATGATTGGAAAGGAGTGAGAAAGTCCTTGATTGAAGTTTTACACTCAGTTTTTGAAGATGTAAATGGATGGGAATCAAACTAGTAATAGCTTCAATTCTTATAGTAGGAGAGGTGCAGAAAGCATCTAAAATCCATAAAGTGGCTTGAAATTGCAATTTTCTAAGCTCATTAAGTGGGAACAAAAGAGGCACTTTGTTGTAGTGCCATAAAAGAAAGTTATAAAGGGCTATAGGTAGAACACATATTCTATAGAGAAAACATTTCTGATAGGAGAGGAGTCTATGTGTAGAGTTCCTAAGCATCTTTATATACTTGATAGATAACAGAGCTTTGTTGGAATAGAATTTGACATGTTAACAAAATGAAAGCTTTCTGTCAAAAATGAACCTAAGATATCTCCATGAATCTTTAGGTCAAAGAATAAAATCTCTAATACAGCTGAGGTTCAAAGGAAGAGGGTTAAAGAGACCATGTGATCTAGAAAAGTGAAAAACTTCAGTTTTCCCATGTTTGATAACAAGTTCAAACTGTTCAAGTAAGGTGGAGATAATACTATAACTATAAATAAAATAGAGATTTTTAAATTTTTAACTTTTTTTCAAAAAATAAGAGAGATATAAAGAGCAGATAGAATTAGAGATAATATAAGTTCTTGACCTTGTCAGGCACAGTTCACACCAGGAGGCAAAAGTTTGTGGGGTTAACTTGTAAGTACATGGAATGTATAAACTCTATGTTTAGTGATGTAAACTTGTGAAATAACCTTGGCTTTAGCTTATATGCTGTACTGTCTGTTTGCCATATGGTCATAACTTTAGATAATTGGATGAAGTCTGGAATGAGAGTAAGTGCTGATTTAGTATGTTGCTATTGAACACCAGAGATTGAGTTTAATAAGAATTATCTTTATCAATTATTAGACTAGCAAATTATAGTGTAACTACTAGTCTTATATAAGTAAGAGATATAGGAAATGCTCAGGATTTCAGTATATAACCTTTATCACCCTGAGTGGAGGTTTCAGTGGTGAAACACTGATAGGAGTAAGATAACAGAACTCTGCTATAGAAGACTGAGTTCAATAGAAGTATCTCTGTTATAAAATACTAGATATCCAGATTGTTGCATTATCATCACAGAGACATGTTACAAAAAGGATGGCTATCACAAAGGACAGACTTGTTTTATAGATGTTGAGGGGGCAGCATCACTGTGGAGACATATCTTCAGAATAGGTGGACTTAATATATAATAGACCTATATCTACATCAACATTAAAAAATGATGAAACAAAATTGCTCCATGGAAATTGCATACTCCTATCAACTAGATAGTCAGAAAAGAAATATGAAACTTTAGAATTAAAACCATTTTTTCCAAAATAAGAGAAAACATTTGATGGTTGAGAGATAGGAAAAACTGGACAATATCAAATGCCAAAGTGCTTGTTTGAAGATTCTTGACTCATTCTAAATGAATAAGGTGAGTAAGAAAAATGTCTGTCTCTGTAGTCAAACATTGTTTGAGCCCTCCAAGTTGATTAAGATGAATAAAGTTATTGGATATTGAATAAAATTGAAGTCTTTCACCAATAACTTTATTAATCAGCTTGCCTAAGATATTCAAGAGAACAATAAGGCAAAATAACTTAGAAGAATTATAAGATATTTTATTTGGCTTTGGAATAATGATTAATGATGATGATTTGAAATATAATAGCCAATGTCCTAAGTCAATGCACATATTAGCAATATTAATGAAATTACTTGAATATTCAGTTTTTTTAACAACTGCTTGGAGATGCTTCTATAAATGTCAGAGTTTAAGATAGTGGACTCTAAAATCTTTTCTTTTCTTTTCTCATTTCTAGTTTCTTTTTTTAATTTTGGAAACTTAGAGTTAGGGTTAGAGTAATGTCATGATCACACTGTCACACATCTGTCACATTGGATAACATGGTAACAGTAACAGTTACAAGTCACGAGATTACAGAGAAGAATGTAGAAGGTTTTGAAAGGATAACATTATAACAACATATCTTACACATGTTTGCCTCAAGGCAAACACATGGTCTTTAGGGTAGGCTAGAAAAGTAGTAGTATGGACCATCATAGTTTAGCATAAAAGGTAGATGATTCTATACAGAGTTCTCTATTGAGTTTTCTTATATTAACCCTAATACAAGGTTTCTTTCTTTGATCAACTCTAAGGTCATTAAATCGTAACAATAAAACCCTGTCAGGGCCCAGAGCAGATGAATTATTGTACTTATTAATAGCACTTGTCAATTCCTTATTTGAAAAAAAGGCCATATTGATGACAGTTTTAATAGAAGTTTATCTAAAACACTTGTGTTGATTTGATGATTTTGGGCTAAATTGAATGTTTGATAAAGAGCTTGCTATAGATCATTGATCTCAATACATGGTCAGCTGTTATATTGCAAGGTTTCAATAGCTGGTAACTTGTATTTATTAACCCACTTCATTAAATTCCACAGTCTTAAATTTCTTACCACAATTTCATGAATTTTGCCATCAAAAAACATTTGTTTTGTTCTTTTAACAGTACTCTTGGATGCCCTCCAATCTTTGATTCTCTTGGATGACTTGTAGATTCTGAGTATTATTTAATACTCTTCATTCTACCAAGCTTTGGATTATTTGGTAATCTTGACAACTTTCAAATGTTTGTACCATATCAATTCCAAAGCACTTGTGTATTCTTGAACAATGAGCTCAAGAGAATTGATATCAGGGATGCTCAAAGTGTTGATGTTTCTAATAACATAGATAAGATCAGAAATAAATTCTTTTTCCTTCTCACTATTCTTCATGATAGTATGTTATTTGTCTTGAATAAATTCTTCTATTATGATAATATCGATGGTAAGAGGAGCATGATCAGATAGATATCAAATATCATGATTAATGCTGTGATTATCAATTTCCATGGAATTAGAATGGAGGAAAACTATATTTATAACTGAATTTGTGTTGTTGGCATTGTTTGAGTATTGAGTGTGGATCTGTTGGATAGGATTAGATAATTTAAAGCCCAAAAAATCTGCAATCTCCAAAAGAGAGTCACTATGAGATGAATGAAGGGGATAAGAAGGGTTTCAGATGCTATCTCTAATATTTAAAATTACTAGTCATGATAAGAATGTTTTGAAGATTTACTTCAGTATCCTTGAGATACTTTAAAGCAGATTGGTGGTCATCTGAATATACATTGAGCATAAAGAAAATGTCACCATTATTGAAAAAAGAAAAGCAATTAATGTCTTTGTAATTAAATATGTTTTTTGTAAAAAGAAGTATAAGTAAGAAAGACATGTATTGATGTACAAAATGACATAGGGATGATCATTGTTGTCATTCAGTGGTCTGGAGAAGATGATTCAGTTAGGATGATTTGGAGCACCTACTAAGCTATCTTCTTCTTCATTTGAGAAACTCAGTATAGAATGAATGAAAGACCAAGAAGGTTCCTAAATGAAAAGAATATTGAAATCTATATAAGATTCTAGAACGGTGTTCATAAAGATTCTGTTCTTCTGAACATTTTGCAAAAAAAGTTTGAGACTTTTTAAAATCATACTTGAACACTACTCATAGCTGAACAAATCAACTTGTTCCTGGATTCCTGGAGTTCTTGATACTTTTTAGCATGCCATTTCTTATTGAAGAAATACCTCCAGAATGGGCATGAGTTAGAATCTGCCTAATAATCACCTTTACAGTTCAGGCATTTGAACACATGAGAACACAGTTTACCCTGTTTGGTTTCAAGATATGAAGGATTAGTCTTGAAGTTTGCTTTACAATACTAAGCTAAATAGTAGTGATGTTTAATCTTGTAAGACCTATTACCTTTGATACATCATGATCTTTGGGCATGACAGACAAATGTGGTGTGTCTCCACTTCCAGCAATTCTTATATTAGGAGATACTAGGGTTCATATTTATATCTCATATGGTGGTGATGTGACTTTCCACATTGAAGCAATGGTTGATCAAAGTCTTGGCTGAAGTACCACTTTGTGAATCCCATATATTGATCCACACTATAGCCATATCTGATTTCAGAGATACTTTGATAATATGTGGTTTTGAAGTGATGCAAATGTTATTGAAGATTTGTGTTTTTGATGATCGCCTCTATAACACTAGAATCAATTGGTGTGTTAGTATCCTTAATAAGATATGGGATACCTAAAATTTTTAGGTATAACTTGGATTATAGGAGACAAGCAAGCTAAATGTCATTTGAATCTACAGCATTGGTATTTTTGATATATTTTTCAACTATGCTGAGATTAGAAGAGAAAGCAACTTTATTAGTTGTAATAATAAGTTCTTGATCATCACTATGAATAAAGTCAACAATAGTATCCAATTTGATACTCTTAAGAGAACAGTTAAAATTGGCTACATATTCATCTAAAGTTTTTATGAACTTGTTGATGTTATTATCCCTATAGAAATAATTTGCCTGTATGAAGGACCTTTGGTAGTCATATTGATGTAAGGCTTTGTTTTATCTGTATCATTGATAATTCTGTGAATATCTTCAATCTTCTTAGATAACAGATTTGGAAAGTTATTCTTCAGTTTGAGGATTTCCTTAACACTTCCAGATGATACTTGAGTATAAGAACACTCTTTCTTTTTGTTAGATTGGTTTTGAGATTTTTTTTGATTTTTTCTATGATACTTTGATTTGCTAAGCTTTTTCTTAGATAGTCTCAGAGGAATTGAAAGAGGAGGAAGATTAGAAAATTCAACAGGATTTTTCATTAGAATTTTCTTGAAACTTTTTCCAGATTTAGAAAGTGGCACTTTTTACTGGATTTCAAAGACAGTTTCTGATGAAATGATATGTTAATATCATTCATCTTCAAAACATCCCAACTATCTTTGTAGATGGATGAAATGAGAGTCCAAGCCTCTTGACCAAAGCCTACAAGACTGGAAATGTTTTCTTCCCTGTTGTTCTTCAGATTTCTGTTCTTGATAAAATCCACAATTTGATGAAGGGAGATCTTAATATTATTCAAGTTATTGCCAATAGTTTTTGTAGTGCCAAATAAGAAAGTTGGGTGTGATTGGCTATCCCAAAAGTCTGGATTGGCTGGTTATGATATTGTGTAAGAGATAGATGATAATTTGAGATCATGAGGCTGATTCAAACTTTGATTATAATTATTTGCCACCTCTACACATGGGGGAGGTGTGTTCTTTGAACCATTAGTCTTATTCTGGATATTGAATACCCCTTCTTTGGGGAATGTGTAGAACAGGTGAAATATTTTTTGTTCAGTTTGATTGGCCTAGGAGGGGTTAGCATTTTGAGCCTCCATTCTATCCACATATAGGACAGATAAAAGATCAGAATAAGCCAATGGATTTCTTGAAGAGTTAGGACTTGATACAATGGATCTACCTCTCAGCTCATGTATATTGATGTCTTTAAAGAAGGCATTAATCTCTATTAAGTGAGATATAGCTAAAATATTAATAGAAGAATTTATATTTGCAATTTCTTTGTTAGACACTATTATATAAGATGATGGTATGTATTACAAAATGAACTACTTACTTATTTGTGATATCTGAACCTTAGATGCACCCTCAGAGGTTTAGGAGTGATTCAGAAGTTCAATAATAATGATTAAGATCAATATAGATAATAAAGGATAAAGATTGATGTAAATTGATGTTATTAAGTTTGAGGTCTAATCCTCAGACACAGGAGTATATATATAAAAGAGTGATGGTCTGTGTGCAAGCTGTTGTCATCACATGATCAAAACTCATATCTGATGGGAGCTGTCAGGCTAATTTTAGAAGGTAACTAATTATGTCACTACATTGATATGCTTGTATCTCTACCAATACTTATTGTTTTGAGATGTATCATATATTGTTGTAAATGGATTGATGAGAACTTTCCAACCCAAGTTTAATCATGCGAATTTGTTTAGCCATTTATGAGATATTAGTAGACAAAGCTTTTACAGCTACTAATATCTCAGTCATTTGTTGTTTCTTTTGTACATTCTGTATATGTGTGAATAGCACTCATTTGGGGCTTTCTAGCGCAACTTAGTTTGTGAAAATTGGTCTACTGGTTGTGGAGATACAAGCTGAATGAAGTTTATGATAGTATGAAAGAAAGAAGTGTTTTTTTTGGAGTTAGTGCTGCTTTAGACAAGAGCAGAGAGTGACTGTATGACTTCCTACCAATAATCTAAGAACTCAGAGGTCTTTCTTTTTTAATCAACAATTTATCACATGGAATGTAGTGACAGACCATGGTAGCTATAATATAACTACTTATATAAAAGAGAAAAGAAAAGGGAAAAAAATTGAACTATAATTAAAGCTAAAAAAATAGCAGACTAACTGCTATCAAGTAATCTTTTCATAAAAAAAAAAATTCCTGGATTAAACTTAACAAAGGCAGTGAAGTGATTGAAAGACTCTTTATCTGGATTCCAATAGTTATTAAACCTCCTACACTTGTGAAGGATATAATATCTTGTCTCAATAGGATATTATCCACACAGACAGCTGAAGTTTTCTTTAGGAAAAAACCTCAGACAATATTGCCCAGTTGGAGCATGATTTGTAATTGCTCTTGTAGCTCTTGTATACAAGAAATTTGAGTGTCTAATAGATTTGAGTTATGCACTGTTTTTAGTGTAAACAGGCTTAATAAGTAGATTATCATTGTTGAGTAGCTCAAGAAAGTGATTCTCTTTAAAGCCTGGAATATCATTTTCCAGTTTTGAATAATTGAGTCATATTCTTCCTTCTTGCTGAAATCCTATGACAATTTGCATAGGAGGATTAGTTTGAGGTTGAATTTCTTGGTTTGTTTGTTAACAACTAAATGATGAATCTATTTAGCTTTGCTAGGACATTCCCAGAAAATAATGGAATTGTAGTTATTCTTTTTGAAGAAGGATCTATGGTCCTGTGTGTTAGTAATAAACTGGATTTGATATGGATGGGACAAGGAATCAAATATGCATTTCACTGAGTGAATGGTATTTATAATGACTATGATATGATCAGTGCCTTGAACTTGGACCACTTGATTAATTCCACATTTGATAACAAATAGTTCAGCCTCAGTTATTGTGACATTGACTGCATGATAGATAGTTTTAGAAATGATATTCTGTTCCAAATGAACATGAACAATAGACATAGCAACATTATTTTTGATACTGGCATCTAAAATAATGACAACTGTTTTGGAGTCATGTAAAGAATCTTCAAATATGTTATTAAGTTTCTTAAGATAGACAATCTTGGGATCCTTGATTTTATGATCAACTGTGATAAAGGAGAAACAACTAGGGAAGATATCTACTAGATGAAAACCAGATATTAGTTCTTTATGAAGAGGATTAAATTTCAGGAAGATTCTATTAAGTTAATTATTAGCATCAACAATATAACCCTTGACTTTGAGCCTTTGCTTGGAAGTTAGTTTTTCCAGGGAAAGGCAGTGATAATACAAGACATTTGAATTATAGTGTTCCATCAAAGACTTGATAGTGTGATTTGAATGTAACAAAGCTGTTCTTAAATATTGGTGACCATAGATTTTCTCTAAATGAAAATATATCAGAATAAGACCTGTTATAGCTTCAATTCCCCAGAAAGGAGAAGTTTAAAAAGCTCCAGTAATCTATAAAGCAGCTCTTCATTATATTTTCCTCAATATTTTGAGAGGATATAAAAACAGAGTATTTTTGAAGTACTAGAGCAAAAAACCATATAGTGCCACCAGAATAATACATGTTCTATAGAGTAGTTATTTATAGAAGGGTAATAAATCTCTGGTGGAATTATCCAACAATTTCATGCTCTTGATTGTTAAAAAAGCCTTATTGGAATAAATGTTGATATGTTGATGAAAGGAGAGTTTTCTATTGAAAATGAAACCTAAATATTTCTAGGTATCCTTTTGTCAAAGTCAAAAACAGTGGACTTAATTTATTTTCATTTTCATTTTTATTTATTTTCCATTTTCTCTATTTTTAGAACTTAGGGTTAGGATTAGAGTGATGATATCAATGCTGTCACACTTCAGTCACATCAGATGACATGGTCACAGTAATGGTCACAAGTTATGAGACACATAAAAGAATGACATTATACAATGTGTACAATATATGACTGTTTAGGATAGGCTAGAAATAGTTAGCATGGACCATGAGATTTTAGTAAATAAGGTAGACAATCCTGTACAGAGTTCTCTATTGGGTTCTCTTGAGTTAACCTAATACAAGGTTCATTCACTTGTCTAACTTTAAGGACTTGAGTTTGTAATACCTTTAGTCAAAGAATAGAACCTCCTAAGAGAGAAAGATCCAGAGATGGAGGGTTAAAGTTCTTAGTTGATCTAGAAAAATGGAAAACCTCTGATTTTCTATATTCAACCATAAGTCTGAACTAGTTAAAGAGAGATGACATAATATTATAATTACAAAAAAGAAAAGTGTTTGTTTTTTCAAAAGATTTTTCCTGTGAAATAAAAAGACTATTATCCACAAAAGAAAAAAAAGAAATAAGAGAATTTTGAAATAGAATTTTGATCTTTTTTCAAATATATGAAAAATTGAAGTGATGTATAAGACAGATAAAATGGGAGATAAAGCAGATTCTTGATTTATACTTACATCTACATTAAAGAAGGGAAAAACAAAATTATTCCACATATATTAAATTTTTCTATTTATTAAATAGTTAGAAAAGAAAAGAGAGATTCCTGAATTGAAACTAGCTTTGTTCAATGTAGCAGAAAGAAGCCAATAATTGAGTAATGGAAAAAATTGGACAATATCGAAAGCTAGAATATTAGTTTGAAGTTCTTTAACCTAACCTGACTGAATAAGATGAGTGAGAATGATATCTGTATTGGTAGTCAAACATTGTTTGAGTCCACCTGTTATAAGACGAGTGTGTGGACAGACTTTAGGGTTAGGGTTAGGACAGATAAGATATAATAGTAGTAGTATTATTAGTCTACGATGAGAGAGAGAGAGGGCATGTGACTGGGAAGTCACATGACATGATGTCA
>Ga0157358_1001315_pt1 | contig 10859 bp, 9 predicted proteins | sample AttcapACBM2_FD_111484 | JGI IMG/M metagenome (GOLD analysis project Ga0157358, IMG submission 111484) | Fungus gardens microbial communities from leaf cutter ant in Botucatu, State of São Paulo, Brazil - Atta capiguara ACBM2 | ecosystem: Host-associated > Fungi > Mycelium > Unclassified ...
TAGTATTTAGAATAGCTACTATCTTTAGAAAATCTCATTTTGTTTTCTTAGAATTCTCTTGGAGATAAGCACTACTTGTACTTAGTCTAGAAAATAATTATCCTAAAGTATAAACTCTAATAACTCTATTTTTGGTTCTTCCACTACTATTTTTATTATTTTCTCATTTACTCTTTTTATTCTATCTAGCCTTATTAGAAAAAATAAAGAAAGTAAAAGAAAAGAATGAAGAAATGGTAAAATTTGAAGAAATAGAAAAAACTAGGGTCAAAACATTAAGAGAAGATAAGTGGAAGATAATATGCTGATAGCTGAACATAGAGAAAGATAAAAGATAACAGAGTTGATAATAAGGAATTACTGGTAACTAGAAGTAATAAAGGATATAGGAAAATATATAGAAGGTTGTTGTTATGACCTTAGCTTGGCTCAGATTACAACTTAGACAAAGACTTGAGTAAGAGTAGGGAAAAAGTCAATTGGTAAAGTGGTAAAGATACAGGATAGTATTTACAGCTATATATATCTACTGACCATGAGAAATACATAAGGTGTTCTTGAGAAAACAATAAGAAAAATATGAGAAAGCCTCTACTACTACATGAGATACTTGTTACAACTCAAAGATTTTTAGAGTAGATCAATGAATAAAACCTTGTATGAAGATTAACATAAGAGAACTTGATAGAAAACTCTGTACAAGATTGTCTACCTTATATATCTAGACTAATGGTTCATACTACTACTATGATTAGCCTACCCTAAATGACTATGTATCTACCTTAAGGCTAATATATATAATATACTATATAACATTATTCTTCTAGAACTTTTTACTGTTTTCTATCATGACATATAATGTCACCATAACCCCTATAAAAATAAAAATAAAAATAAAATAAAAGTGAAAAAGAAATTGAAAACATAAAGTTCACTATCTCCAACTCTAACATTATTTCTCTTTTAAGATTTCTTCTTTAGAGAAACTGACTTCCATTTTCACTAGTTCCTCTCCAACTTCTTTAAATACTCCTTCAACTTTCTATCATCCCATCCATACAATATTCTCATTATGTATTTCTCTGATAACTCCTCCTTTCTAAAGTTTCTTTCTTTTGCTATATCTAACTTCTCTTGTTATTTTACTTCTGCATTTATCCTCCCCTCAAGCTCTGCTATTACTTCTTTTGCATTTTCTAGATCTTTCTCTCTTTCTCAACTTATCATGCTCCACTATAAACCTTTTCCATTGTATCAAATACTTTATAGCCTCTCTTATTTTTCTTTTATTTAATATTTTTTCTACTTTCCACTTTTTAACTCCTTCTACTCTTACTAACTTTACCTCTTCTATCTTCTGTCCCTCTACCTATTCTTTATATTATACTATTCAACTAATGATCATAACTGAGTAGATTCTCATTGAGGCCAAAGTCATAATTTAATTATATTAGTGAATACCACTCTCTCAATAATATATGGACTTATGTATTGATTCACCAGTTTATTTGTTGGTCTTTCCTTGAATACTAGATCCTTTGTACTCAACATTACTTTATCTTCTACTTTCTATATTTCTGTCTTCTTCCTTCTTCTGCCTGTCTGTCTCTTTATTTTCTCTTCTCCTAATATCTACTCCTATTCTCAATTCTCTTCCATAATTCGCTATAAATGGAGATATCTTAGTTGTTGAATATACCTTATTGTTGATTGCAAACTCAGCTGATGCTAGCTATTCTGGCCAGTTCTTCTGTCTATGATCTATGAAGAATCAGAGATACTGTTGTAACTCCTAATTCATTTTTTCTATTTGTCCATCTGTTTGTGAATAGAGCAACATTAACAGATTTGTTTCAATTCCTAACATTCTATTCAACTTTCTTGTCATTTCTACTGTAAACTGTAGACCTCTATCCAACACTATACTCTCTGGTAATCCATTAAACTTCCACATATTGTCTCTAAACAATCTTACCAGTTCTTCTACTAAAGTTTCTTTCATTGTTACTACAAAATGTGTTATCTTGGACAACCTATTACAAACTACTAGAATCACATCTTTTCTAACTACCAATGGTAACTTTGTGATAAAGTCTACTGTTAGATGTTTCCATGGTTTCTTTGGCACCTTACTCAGCTTTAACTTCTCTGTTGGTATTTCCATTCTATTTTTCATTTTCTAACACATATTACATTTTTCTATATTTCTTGTTACTTCTGACCACCAATAATTTCACATCACTAATTCTATTATTTTCCACTTTCCTCTATGTCCAGCTATTAGTATATTATGGTATAACCAGATTATCTTTATCCTTAACTCTTCATCCTTTGATACATATACTTTCCCCTCTTTTAACACCAAATCCCTCTCTATCTGCTATTCTTCCCCTCATAATATTTTTACTACTATTTCTACTTCAGGTCTTTCTATTACTACTTCTGATAAATTATGAATCCATTGGTTCTTAATTGATACTTAATTATTATTATCATTTTTTGTCTCTATCTTCTAGTCTAGTCTTTTACTAAGTCCATCTGTCTTTCTTATTTTTGTCCCTGGCACATGCTTCAAAGTAAAGTTGAATCTTGATAGATAGAATGTCCAATAAGCTTGTCTTCTGTTCAACTTTTGCACCTTCATAAAATACTCTAAATTCTTGTGGTCTGTCTAAACCTTGAACTTGGTATCTTCTAACAAATGTCTTCAACTCTCTAACTTTCTTATTACTGCCAATATCTTCTTGTTGTGAATTTTATAGTTTTTCTCTGTCTCATTTAGAGATTTTGAGAGAAAAGCAACTGGTCTCTACCTTTCATCCTCACACTCTATAAATAAAACCTCTCCTATAGTATAATCCAATATATCTACTTCCACTCTTATTTTTTTGTTTAAGTTTAGTGTTGCTAACACTGGTTTTTTTGTAAATCTTCCCTTCAGCTTCTTAAACATCTCTTCTTATCTCTTTATCCATTTCTACTTTTGGTCTTTCTTCACTATGTCATACAATAGTCTAGCTATCACTGCAGAATCTTTAATCAATCAACAACAATAATTTGCCAGTCCTAAAAACTTCTGTATGTTTTTAACTTCTTTTGGAGTTGGCCAATCCAATACACCTTTTAACTTCTCTTTTTTCATCTTTATCCTCTCTAGTTCTATTACCACTTCTAAGAAACCCACTTTCTTAATCTTCCACTTGTATTTTTCTAATTTCACATACAAATCATTCTCTGTCAATCTTCTTACTACTTCTTCCACTATCTTATTGTGACCTTCTACTATTTCTATTCCTACTATAACATTATCAATGAAACTTGTTACTTTCCTATATTAATTAAATTCTGAATAATTTCATTCATCATCATTTAAAACATTGCTGGGAGTTTGTAAGTCCAAAAAACATTATTGTAAGTTCAAATACTCCCTTTGAAATCATGAATGTTATCTTCTACTTGTCTTTCTCTTTTATTCATATATTATTGTAACCTCATTGCAAATCTATCTTTATAGATACTTTCTTTACTCCTATATTTTCTACAATGTCTAAAATTAGTAGTAAGAGATAATTTTTACAGTTCAATCATTTAAATATCTATAGCTTTATAATATTTGTTTCTTTCTTTTTTTCTACAAAGAATACTAGTGCCATTTGAGATGATTTAGAGAGTTTTATATATTCCTTTCTCAATTATTCTTGAATGAACTTGCACATCTCTTTCCTCTCTTCTCTTGACAATGGATATATCTTTTCCTTCCTTGGTACAAATTCTTCTTTTATTTCTATAACATGATTCTATAATTTTCTTGTAAGCATTCTTTCACTGATTTTCTTGCCAAAAATGTAAATTCATTTGTAAAATCTTTTTGGAACTATTTTTTCACTTCTTTCTCTGACTTTACTACTTCTTCTTTCTTATCATTCTTTCATTATCTTCTTTACTTTTATTGTTCTCCCCTTTTTCAATTTTTTCTTCCTTTTTTTCTTTTTTCTTTTGTTTTCATCATTTTAATTTCTCTTGTTTTGGTTTCTACTACTTTCCACACTTTTTTGGACACCTTGTTATTTTTATCTCCCCTGTCTTCTAGTCAATCTCAGAATTGTAGTAAGCAAGTCATAGCATTCCCAATTTCACTTCATTTCTGTTCTCTGATTATATCTATTTTTATCCTCTCTCTATATTTTTAATAATAAATATTAACCTCCACTATATGCTCAATAGGTTTTTCCTTATTGAAAGAACCATTCATATTTCTCACATATATAGATTTTTCAATTTTTTAAAATTTAAACCCTTACTTTCTAGTGAACTCCAAACTCATTACTAAACCTATAGCTCTACTATCCAAGAATGCTTCCACTATTGTTTCTTCTTGTATATCAATCCTTTCTAGCCTAATTTTTACCATAACTTTTCTTAACATATTTCTATTTTTTAGGTTATAGCAGAATGTATTATTTACTACTCTAGAAAGCATTGCAAACCTATTATTACTATTTTGACCTGATTGAGGACTATCAGATCTTTGTCCCCATTTAAATTATTGTTCTGTTTATTTATTCCTTCAATTATTCTCTTTTTTTCATTGTTCTTATTTTCTTTATATTCTAGTTTTTTTCTTTCTCCAATTCTGTTCTTTGTTTCTCTGTTCCTACAATACCTTGTCATATACCCAAATTCTCCACAGTTATAATAGTTTTTATTTTTTCAATCTATTTCTATAGTATATAGGTTGTGTGGTATAAATCCTACCTGCTAAATTAGATATACCATAATTACATTTGTCTTCTTTACTCCTTCTATCAGAACAAACTTTGTTAGCATCCACTGTTAAGATACTTCATTCCTTCTTGGCCAGACTTAAGACTATAACAGTATTTACCTAGATACCTCATTTTATGATATCTTGGAGCTTAAGCTCCACTATCTTATTATTTTTCTTTTAATCTTTTCTTATTTCACTTACTTTTCCTCTAATTTTTATCCAAGTTTATTGCCCTTTTGTACCACTACTCAATAGAGCTAGATTACTGTTCTAACTTTATAAGTCTTTAATATATTATCTTATTCATACCTCTTTTAAACTCTTTTATTAGAGGATGTTCCTTATATTCACTTTTTCTTACTATTCTCCTGAGCTCTTGTACAAATTTCTCTATTATTTTTTCTTTTTATTTTAGCTATTTCAATTTTGCTACTTTTGCTACTTCTGCTACTTCTTTATCTTTCCCTTCAAATTTATTTCTTAGATTTGCTAAAAAATTCTCCTGCCATTTTATATTCCAATACTCTTGTTTCCAAATTCTCTAATATATTCTCTTTCTACATATCTGCTGAGCCTTCCTATATATATAACAATATCTATTAAATCTGTTCTTCCATTACAACTCTTCTTATTTTTGTTCTTATATATAGTCTGCATGCTATTACAAACTCTGACACCTTTTCTGGGGCCCTATCAAATACTTGTAGCTTAGCCACTTCTGTACTTGCTCTCTATGCTTTTTCTTGTTATACTGCCAATAGTACTTGGAGTTATGCTTGCATTGCTGTAAGCTGCTCATATTGCTACTGGATTATTTTTTCATAGTTAGTGAGCTGTATTGACTTATATTATATGGTGGTAGTGATAGTGGTGAGAGTAATAATTATGGTAGTAATGATGTAAGAGATAATAAAGTATATAATAGAAAAGTAGAATCTTTGCTCGATTCTTTCTCTAACTTGTATTCTAAGCTTAACTCAATTTCTGTAAGAGCTAGTGGCACTCTTCTTGTCTACCTCATTCTATCTACTGACTATTTATACTACCAACTACTACCTTAATCAAATTTGTAAATTATTTTGTCTTAAGAAATATATTATACTTTAAACAAGGTTTTAAGAATACTTATTATTCTTCTGTATAAACAAATCACAAGTAAACCTGTAGTACAGAGCTGATACTGGAACGTTTGTAAAAAACATGTCTACATAAGATTATTATGCCTATTGAGCACTAGTAGGCTTTGATACAAAATAAATGACTAAAGTTTTTCTATTTAGCTAGTATGTCTTTTATATCTAAGACCTGGCAATTTTTCTTGACTAAAGATAGTGTAGCCTTTGGTCAAGGATAATCACAGAATAAAGAATAAAGAGTAGAAAGGGCTCAGTATTGAGCAGTCTCAGGAATGGAAATTAAGTTCTAATGTTACAACTTAAAGATCTTTAGAGTGAATCAATGAATAAAATCTTGTATTAGAGTTAACATAAGAAAACTTGATAGAGAACTTTGCCTTATATACCTAAACTAATAGTCCATACTACTACTATGATTAGCCTACCCTAAATAACCATGTGTCTACCTTAAGATCAATATATATATAATATCATTCTTCTAAAATTTTCTACTGTTTTCTATCATGATATGTGATCATGTGACAGTGTGACAGTAACATGTAATATCACCTTAACCTCTAACTCTAAGCATAAAAATAAAAGTAAAAAATAAATTAAAAATATAGAGTCTACTATCTCCAACTTTGATAGTATTGATTGAGTATATATAAGGAAACAATAAGATACAGCAGATGAAAATAAATGAACTCCAATGCATGTTGTTTATGAAGCAATTACCTATTAAGATATGAAACATCAATCATAACAGTTGTGATTTATGCTAGAAGATAAAGAATTATACAAAAGCACTAGTAGAGAATTTAATAGCAAATGAAGTATTGGAGAAACTATGAATACAAACAGTGAACTTGATCATAAATTTATTATTAATAGCAGAAAAAGGTGTGATTTTGATAGTATATGATAGATTGTCTAAGATAACATATTTTATAGCAATAATAGAAGAAATATCAATAAGAAGATTAGTAAGATTGCTCAGGAACAACATGTAAAAGTTGCACAGGTTGCTAAAGAGTATAATATCAGATAAAAGACTATATTTTATAGTGAAGTTAACAAAAGAATTGAATGTAATATTGAATATTGAGACAGGATTATTAATAGTATTCTACTTGTAAATAAATAGGTAGGCAGAATGAAAAATCAAGAGTTAGAACTATACCTGAGGTTTTTTGTGAATTACAAACAGAAAAATTAGCTAGTATAGTTAGCTATAATAGAGTTTGTAGTAAACAATCAAGTTCATATGGTAACTAAGATCTTACTGTTTATAACAAATTGTAAAAGAGAGTTAAGAATAGGAGTAGATATTGGGAGAAAAGAGAAAGTAGAAAAAGCAATAGAGTTTGCAGAAAGAATAAGAAAAGTATAGAAAGAAGTAAGAGTAGCATTGGAAAGAGTACAGGAGAAAATGAAGTAACAAGTAAATGAGAGGTAGAAAAAAGTAGAGATATAGAAGAAAGAAGACAAAGTGATGTTAAGTATGAAAGATCTAGTATTCAAGAAAAAACTAGCCAAGAAGCTAATAGAATAATATGTCAGACCATACATTATTGAGAAAATAATAATGGCTAATGCAGTTAAGCTAAGACTGTTGGCCTTAATAAGAATTCATTCTGTAGTAAATATTAGCTAAGTAGTGAGATATCAAGAACCAGTGAAGAAACAAAGAGCAAAAAAACTAAAACCAATAGAAGTAAAAGAAGTTGAAGAGTAGAAGATTGAAAAAATAAGTAAAAGAATGGTAAGAGAAATACTTAGTATATTAGAAGGGGTTTATAACAGAACTGTCATATATCCATCCAAATACATTTAATTTATTTGACTACATCACAGATAGCACTCCTCTAATATCTGATCTACTCAGAACATTTGTAGAAAAGAGTATTTTCCAGTATAAAGCTATCTGGTTTCTTTTTATGTCCAATCACTCTATTACCAATCACATAGTTCCTCATAATCTCTATAGAGCTTCAGACTTAATTTCTGAAAACTTTAGTATATTCAGAGTAGTTACCTATCTTTTCTAATTCTCTAATAGTTTTAGTACTAATATTTAAAATATATAGATACTCTACAGTTCCTTAGCTTGAAAATAAACTAGTGTAGTACACTGTTCTGAGTGCTCATACTTGGAAGTCTGACTTTTTTATACTCTACTTCCTATTAATATTCTCTTCTGTAAAGACACAACATATCTGCTAAAGCTAAGATCATCTAGGATCTGTATCCACATGTGTTGGATAATATTCCCACACTCTTTTAATGTCTTCTATAATTTTCCTATAGATAGTTTTCTCTTCTAGATATATTCTTTATCTGACAAGAATATAATATAGAAAAAAGAAAGACTTTGATTGTAAACATATGCTTAGTAAGCAGAATGCTTTGTAACACTCCCACTTACTTAAGATATGAGTGATAGAAGCAGAAGTAGATAAACTTAGAGTATTTTCAAGCTAAGAAATAAATAGAAATAACTGAATAAAACTTGACTAAAGTTTTTAGTTAGAATATTAGCAGGATTTTTTTCCTCATCAATATAATTTAACTTGTTTGTCCTTGATTAGGCCTTTTTGTCATAGACCAACTTTTAAGATATCTGAGATATCTGCTTTCTGACTTCTAGTTAAGATTTTAACTATATCTAGGCATATTTTTGCATTTGTGATTGTTCACACATAGATCAATTTCTTGTGTTTCATTTTCTGGTAACTTATTCTCTAGACTTCCAGTCATTTTATATTTTAGAAACTGTCTTTATAACATTTTTTTAGTTATCTTCTACATTATTATTTTTTAGCTATAGTTCTAATTACAGACTTAGTATTTAAGACCAAGTAGATACTTTGTTGCAGATGCAGCATTGGCCACCACTGTCTCAGCAGCAGCTGGAGTGAGTGGTATCAAGACCTGACACCTGGTAGGTCCCTGGGATAACATTTTTTTAGTTATCTTCTACATTATTATTTTTTAGCTACAGTTCTAATTACAGACTTAGTATTTAAGACCAAGTAGATACTTTGTAGTCTTTAGTTTGGAAATCAACTAAGAATCCACCTCTCACTCCTCCAACTAGGAATCAATTAAGTAGCTACTAAGAATTCTATAATAACTTCTCTCACTTCTCTAACTAAGATATTCATTAGTTTTTTCTGATATCTCATTATCCAAAATTATAACCATACAACAAATAGTAGGTATAATACATAAGTTGAGGCCAAGGTTGTCATCTTAGATTGTGTTGCCTATCCATGAATAAACTTCCAAGCTTGATCTGCAATCTAGATATTCTATTTAATCTTATAAATAATTACATCTATTTCTCAGATAAGTTTTTATACTTGATCTAACTCTCTTTCTGTGTGACTAATTGTAGATAGCTGCTTGAAGTGAGTTCTACCCTGACATCTCTCTTAACACTCTTATATAATGATATTAAATATTAATATATTTGAAGTGCTTCTTTTGTATAGGGTTGGACCTTTAGAAAAGTGAACTAGGATTATTATTATAAAGATGAGGAGTTGAAATATTAAAGCATAAAAGAACTAGTGGCAAAGTTTGAAGAAAAAATAAATGCTAAGATCAAAAGATAGAAAAGAGTAGAAAAGTTAATAGAAAAGATGGAAATATAGAAAAGTTATAGAGTGTTATAACTTAGACCTAAGTATTAAGACAAAAGCATACTTATGTATTTAGTGATATAAAAGAACTCAATAAAGTTTCTATTATAGAATAGTCTACTTTATATACCTTGAAAAGTTGGTTTGTATATATTTAACTTACTCTAATTTTAAGTTCACTTTGAGGATTTCTAATATGGAAGATAAAATTAAATCTGAGAGTAAAAGAGTTTAAAAGAAGTAAGCTACTAGGAAGATATATAGCAGAGATATTATTTGAATAAGATGATAGGAAATCTAAGAATAAATATTTAAAGAAGTTGGAAAGAAATTAATTGAGATAAAAGAGAGAGCAAGTTTCTCTAGAAAAGAAACCTTGAAGAGAGATAATGTCAGAGTTGCAAGTAGTAGACATGGTCTTTATTTATTTATTTATTTGATTTTTAGTTTTTATTTTTTCTATTTAAACTTAGCCAAGAAGTTGTAATATAATATAATATATACTTTAGAATCTTTTACAACTTTCTTCTAGTCATATGATGTTGTTACTGTGACTGGGACATGTGTCACACTTATGTCACACTTTATAACAGATAATGTCATATAGTATAACTATAATATATTGGTCTTATAGATAGTACATGGACTTAGAGCAGGACTTAGAGCAGGTTAGTTGTAGATGTGCATAGACCATGGTCTACAGTATATAAGATAGACTAGTTTTTACTGGAAACTCTATTGAGTTCTCTTGTATACTTAATATATGAGTGTTGTGCTTTTGCTCTAACTTTGAGCTTAAGTTGAAGTGTGAATCATGCTTAATATCTTATATTTGAAATGGAGACCTAATATTGAAGACATACTCTTCTTGTCTGTATGTAAGCAATGTACTTTTGATGTGTCACACACATCAATTACAAATAGGTAACCCTTCAAGTTCATTGCTCTCAAACATCTAGCTTTCTACTATAGCTTTGAGACTAGACCAATATATTTGATAAGTAGTCACTAGCTCCACACTGTGCTATTGCTATGCTTACTACTTGAGTTCTTCCAACATCTAATTCTGAGAAACATGCTGCCTTAGCTCACTACATACAGAGTTTTGCATTAGAAATAGCTTCAATATAATATAAATCACATAGGCTCTGTTGTACTAAGTAGTTCTGAGTCAAGACAGTAACCATGATAGGCACAGTGCCTATAAGAAGTTACAAGAAGTAATCCTCTATGATAATCCCAGATGATTAGCTACGCCAATATTGGGCAAGGTCATGGATTCTGTCGAGTACAACTGTAAGGTAAGATGTCTCATTGAGCAAAGCTTCA
>Ga0157358_1001316_pt1 | contig 10854 bp, 7 predicted proteins | sample AttcapACBM2_FD_111484 | JGI IMG/M metagenome (GOLD analysis project Ga0157358, IMG submission 111484) | Fungus gardens microbial communities from leaf cutter ant in Botucatu, State of São Paulo, Brazil - Atta capiguara ACBM2 | ecosystem: Host-associated > Fungi > Mycelium > Unclassified ...
GTTAGCATGGACCATGGGCTATAGTATATAAGGTAGACTACTTTGTCTTAGGAACTCTATCAAGTTCTCTTGTGTTTCTCTAATACAAGAGTTGTTCTTATTTCCAACCCTAAGGAATAAGTTTATAACATTATGGTCTGTGCTAACAATAAATAGTCCTACCATAATGTCCATGTGTAGTTCATGCTTCCACTATATATTAACCTCATGTCTTTTATAAGGATACCATACTATATACATGTGCTCTAACATCATCCTTCTAGTTCTTTCTCTTAGATTCTAGGCCTAAAAGCAAAGAAAAATGTTAGTATCTAAGCACACTATAATATCTAGTAGCTTACACTGTAGTAACTTATTTTGAAAATTGACTAAAACTAGCACTACTTTTCCAGTGTTAGTGATAACATACCTTGCTACCTTCTAGTGGTTGTCCACCTCTTAAAGTCTCTAGTTCTGATCCAAAATATGTGATCAGTATAACTTGTAGTGATATAGTATATATGCTGAAGTTAAACCTTTCAGTAAACTTAGCCATCCTTATATCTCTGAGTATCTTATCTAAAATATACAACTAGTATGACTTGTAGAAATATAGTATATGTTATGGCAACCACTAGACACAAAGTCCAATAATCACACAAGACAGCAAAGCTCTCAGTAGGCTATCAATGTGGGAATCACAAGAGAACTTGACAAGGAGTCTCTGCTGAATTGCTACCCTATTTATATAAGTTACACATGGTCCATGCTACAAATAATTACTCCTGCCCTAATGTCCATGCATTATCTATAAGTATACTATATATACACCATGAGGTAGCTGTATAGTTAACATACTCCTTGACATCATTCATTTAGACCACTCTAGTCCATTCTAGGCTTTATGACATCACATCATGAGACATGTCATGTGACCACAGTGTCACATGCCTCTTCATTATCAATAAAAAGAAAAAGAAATATAAAATTAAGAAAAATAGATAAAAGAAAAAAAAAAGATTAGTTCTCATATGCATCATAACAGTATACAAGTTGAAGCCAAAGATTGTTTTGACTTCTACCTTCTGTGTTCTTAGATAATGCACAAACTGCTTATTCTGGACTTCTGAGAGACTATTATCAGATCTTGAATAATGAGGTGTGAACTATATCTAACAGTACTGTCAGATAAAAAACATGCCTAGAAGAGAAAACTATTTGTGAGAAATTACAGAAGATATCAGAAGAGTATGAGAATATTATTCAACCTATGTGGATGCAAATATTAGGTAATCTTGGCTTCAGTGGATGTACTGTTAGGAACAGACCAGCCACTAAACCAGTTACACTAAAAGTGTATAATGTTAAGCTTAGCTTTGACATCTAGCTGGTACTATATATGTATTTTATACTGTTCTTTTGACAGTATTTCTCTTTCAAGACATATAGTCCCTACATGGAAGTTATATAAATAGCTGCATCCAAGAGTTATACTATGTGTTGTAGTATTAGAGCCTTGACAGTCTTATAGGGTTTCTAAAGGACTCAATAAACTCTGCTTCACAGAACATCCAGTCTAATGGAGATATACAGCTAAGCAACTGGTACCATTTCTAGTGATACTCCTGGCCATATCATACTTCTATGCTAACAACTGTCCATTTAAAGAGAATGGTTTTTACTGGAAGTCAAATCACTAACTGCTTGGAAGCTTGACATTATGTTAGGAATAGACCAACCACTAAACTAGTTATGTTAAAAGTACACAATGTTAAGCTTAGCTTTAACATCTGGCTGGTACTATATATGTACTTCATACTATATCTCTGACATGCACTGTGTTTCTATATGTGTCTCTATATATTGCAATAGTCATATTTAGGAAGAAGATATTTGTCAGGATCGCTGAAGGTGAACTTAATTTTTATTTCTCCCTTTCATTTTTTTATTTTATTTTTTATTTTTGATCTATTTTCCATTTTTAGAACTAGGGTTAGGGTTAAGTGACAAAGATCACAAGTCACATAACGCAAAGAAGGACGTAGAAGGTTCTGGAAGGATGATATCATACAATATGTTAAACACATGTTGGCCTTATGGTATACACATGGCTGTTTAGGGTAGGGTAGAAATAGCTAGCACGGACCATGAGTTCAAGGTATATAAGGTAGACTATCTTGTACAGAGTTCTCTATCAAGTTCTCTTGTGTTATCCAATACAAGGTTATCTCTTAATCCAACTCTAAGGGTTTTGAGTTATAACAATATTGTTAAGAAGTAGAACATGAAGAAAGTCAGACTTTTGAGTATAGGCACTCAGAACAGTGTACTACACTAGTTGATTTTCAAGCTAAGGAACTATAGAGTATTTACATGTCTTAAATACTGATTGTTATGATTCAAGACTTATAAAGTAAAGTTAAGAAAAGAATCTTGTATTAAAGTTAACATAAGAAAACTCAATAGAGTTCCTAAATACAATGTATCTACCTTATACATGCTAGACTGTTGGTTCATGCTACACTAAACTTAGCCTACTCTAAAGAGTATGTATATTACATACTACTAATATATGATATAACATCATTTTCTAGAATCTTTTATATTCTTTTATATGTTATATGATCATGTGATTGTGATCTATATGACTTGATGTGTGACATTTAAGACAGTCATGTATGATGTTATGCTAAACTCTGACCCTAAGTTCAAAAATAAAATAAAATGGAAAAGAAAATAAATTGAGAAAGAAAAATAAAATAAACTAAGTCTAATATTTACAACTCTAACATCACCTTCTCTTCAAGATTTCTCCTTTAGAGAAACTAGCTTCTATCTTTGCTAGTTTCTCTCTAACTTTAAATTTTCATTCTTAAATTTTCCATTATTTTATTCAAATAAAATCTTCACTGTATACTTTTCTAATAACTTACTTCTTCTAAACTTCTCAGCATTCAGATTCAACTTCACTTTCCACAATTTCTCTAGTTCTTCCTGTTATCTAACTACTATACTTATCTTCTCCTCAAATTCATTTACTGCTTCTCTTATATTTTTAAAATTCTTTTCCTTTTCTTATGTGTTATTTTCTGCTATAAATCTCTTCCATTGTATCAAATACTTTATTACTTACTGAAATTTTCTTTTATTTAATATTCTTTTAACTTCTCATTCTTCTACTCCATCAAATTCTACTGGTTTTGGTTTTTTCACTCTCTGTCTCTTTATCAGTTCTCTAAACCTCATAACTCCACTAATATTTACCACTAGATGAATTCTCATAGAGGCTAGTAGCTTCAACTTCACTGCATTTCTTGATATTACTTCTTCCACTACATATGGCCTTATATATCTATATCTTCCCATTAACTTTTTTGCTAGTCTTTTTTTAAACACTAAGTCTTTGATACTTAGCATTATTTTTTTAATGCTACTCCTACTTCTTGTTGTACTTTCTTTATCCTCTTCACAAACTCTGTTGCTTTTTTTACTTTCCCTTTTCTTCTTATGTCTGTTGTCAGAATTAAAGACAGTGGACTTAACTTTTTTTAATTTTTATTTTGAACTTAGAGTTAGGGTTTAGTGTGATGTCACAAATTGTTATATGATGTAATATGATATTATATATTGGTTGGATGTCATATGACACTATCACAAGTCATGGTCACATGATCATGTGTCATATAAAACATTATAAAGGATTCTGGAACAATGATGTTATCTCATATATTTCTTTAGAGTAGGCTAGGTTAGTATAACACAGACTGTTAACCAAGTGTATATAAGATAGACACTTTATAACTGGAACTCCATTAAGTTCTCTTATGAGATCACCTAACTCAGGGCCTTCTCTAGTTTCTCTTACTCTCTTATTATTCTCAACTGACAGTGAACATGACTGTTAGTCACTCTTGGATTAAAAGCTAGACTCCAAGTATAAATAACAGTACTAGGAGTAAATTGTCAATATGTAGGCATAGCTTTAGATACTGGTAGGAGGAGTAGGAGCAAGAGCAGCAGTAAGAATTTCTTGATCCAATACTGGGTTAAATGTAGAAGTAGCAAAGCCACAAACATTCAATAGAAAGATAGAGAAGGTTTCAGGATTTTTGACAGTATATAGATTATATATCAGAATAAGGATGAGAGAGTCAACTATAGAAGAGTTGATTCAATGGGTGTTGTCATATGTACAAGGAGATTAGCAGATATTTGGAAAGAAAATATTTTAGAAGACTTAGAGGTAGAGATACTAGAATATGTAACAGTAAGAGAATTTTTGGCAGACTTAAGAAAGAGTTTGGTAGAGGAGATGATGAAACAATAAAGGTGGTTGAATCAAAGAAAGTAGAGTAGAAGAATAGAATAATATAGGAGTTTAGGAGAGCAGCAAAAGAGAGTGAATATAAAAGACCTCTGGTGGAGAAATTTAAAAGAGATATGAATAGGATAATAAAGAGGAAGCTTATAGAGACAGAAAGACCTCCCAAAAGCATAAAACAGTGGTATGAGAGAGCAGTAAATTTGGATAGGTATTGGAAAGAAAGTAGACAAGAAGAAGAGAGGTTAAGGGAAAGAAGAGAAATTAGGAATCCAGTACCAAGGATGAACACTAAAAGGGCAGACAGATAACAGTTGTCACAGCCCCAGGTTTGGCCAAGGAGGCAGAAAACTTAACAGCCAGTGCTAATAGGGCTTGCTCTAATAGAAGGAGTAGAAAGAATGAATGTAGTTGTAGTACACCCAAATTAACAGGCAGGGCTTGCATTTAGGCAAGATATTACAATCACAAGATCTTAGAGTGAGTCAAGTAAAAAGACCTTGTATTAGGGTTAACACAAGAGAACTCAATAGAAAACTCTGTACAAGATGGTCTATTTTATATACTAATTACTCATGGTCTGTGCTCTTACTACTTTAGCCTATTCTAAATGACTATGTGTTATATCTATTGTTATGACATCATCATTCTAGAATCTTCTACCTCCTTCTATTGTATTATGTGAGCATGTGATGATGTGACTGTAACAGCATCATAGTGTGACAGTTTGTGATGGTAATTTGTAATATCATGTTAAACTCTAACTCTAAGTTCAAAACTAAAAACTAAATTAAAAAGAAAATAAAAATAGAAAAGAAAAATAAAATAAAGTGAAGTCCACTTTTCTCAACTCTGACACAAGACTCATATGCTATGGATATAGATTAAGAGAGGAATTGCTATAATCATAGAGGTTTTGGTTATATTACAAGATATTTTAGAAAAAGAGGAAACTAGAGAAGAGTAAGACAAGAAAGGAGAGTAAATTATAAGGACAATCAGAATGCTAGTAATTTAAATAGGAAAGAGAATCTAATATTTTTCAATTAGATTTTAACTATAATAGATTTGTAATGATTTCTAGAGTAATGGACAGTAAATCCTATTGTAACTTAGACAATGGGAACATGCTAAGAGAAGTTACAGTGAAAATTGGCTTAGAAAGGATTGATACACAAAAGAGAGTAACAGTAGAGGTGCTGTTAGATAGTAGAGTAATAAGACTGGTTATGAGTTTGGAGTTTTCCAGAATGTGGTGATTTAAGCTGAAAAAAATAGAAAGACTAATATATGAAATGTGAATGGTTTCTTTAACAAGAAGATATCTATTGAACATATGATAGAGGTAAATATTTATTATCAAGGATATAGGGAAAGAATGGAGATCAATGTAATTAAAGGTCAAAAGTGGAGTGTAATTTTGAGAATACTATAGCTTGCTTACTACAATCCTGAAATTGACTGGAAAACAGGAGAGGTAAAGATGATGAGATACCTAGAGGAGTATAGAAAGCAGTGGAGACCAAAACAGAGAAAAATACAGTAGTAAAAACAAAAAGAGGAAGAGAAAAAGGAGAAAGAAGAAAAGGAACAAAAAGAAAATGAGTTGAAAGAAGAAAATAAGAAGAGAAAACTAAAGAAAGGAAAAATTATGGAAGTAAAGAAAGTGGTAGAGGAATAGGAAATTTGAAACAAGGAAGAAAAAGCAGCAAAATCTGAGGAAGAGACCAAGAAATTGGTTCCTCAAAAATTCCACAAGTAAATCTATGTCTTTGGAAAGAAAGCAAGTGAGAGGTTGTCAATAAAGAAGTTGTGGGATCATGTAATAGAAGTAAAGGAAGGGTTTATGCCAAGAAAAGGAAAGATGTATCCATTGTTAAGAAAAGAAAGAGGAGAGATACATGAGTTCATTGAAGAATAACTGAGGAAGGAGTATATCAGACCCTCAAAATCACCTCAAACAGTACCAGTATTTTTTGTAGAAAAGAAGGATGGTAAGAAGCATATAGTATAGGACTATAGATATTTAAATGAATGGACTATTAAGAATAATTACTCTGTGCCTCTTATTTTGGATATTATAGAAAATATAGGTATTAAGAAAGTATTTACAAAATTGGATTTGCAATAAGGTTATAATAGTATCCAAATAAAGGAGAGAGACAAGTGGAAGGTGGTGTTCATAACTTTAGAAGGGTCATTTGAACCAACTGTGATGTTCTTTAGACTTAAAAATTTCCTAGTAATGTTTTAAACAATGATAAATGAGATTCTTTAGGACTTAATCAACACTGAAGAAGTAGCAAGTTTCATTGATAACATTATAGTAGAAACAGAGGAAGAAGAGGAGCATGATAAAGTAGTGAAAGAGATAGTAAAAAGGTTGGCAGAAAACAATTTGTATGTGAAACCAGAGAAATGCAAGTGGAAGGTGAGGGAAGTGGGATTCTTAGGAGTAGTGATTGGACCAGAAGAGATTAAGATGGAAGAAGAAAAGATGAAGAGAGTGTTGGAATGGCTAACTTCTAAAGGAGTTAAGAATATACAGAAATTTTTGGAACTTGCTAACTACTATTGGTGGTTTAAAAAAGATTTTGCATCTATAGCTAGACCATTGAATGACCTGGTGAAGAAGGATCAGAAGTGGGACTAGACTAAAAGACAGGAAAAGGCATTTAGGGAGTTGAAGGAGAGATTTATGAAATAACTAGTGTTAGCAGCACTGGACTTAGATAAAAAAAAATGAGAATGAAAGTTGATGTGTTAGACTATGCAATGGAAGGGGTGTTATCTATGGAGTGTAAAGATGGGAAATGAAGACTTGTAGCATATCTCTCAAAATCTTTAAATGAGACAGAGAGAAATTATGAGATCTATAACAAGGAAATGTTAGTGGTAATTAGAGGGCTAAAAAACTAGAGACATCTATTAGAGGATACAAAATCCAAGTTTAAGGTCTGGACAGATTATAAGAACTTGGAATATTTCATAAAAGTGCAAAATTTGAATAGAAGACAAGCTCATTAGGCATTATATTTGTCAAGATTTGACTTTATCTTGAAAAATGTTCTAGGAACAAAAATGGAGAAAGCAGATAGACTTAGTAAAAGACTGTACTGGAAAGTAGGTATATAAAAGGATAAAAAAAATCAGACATTAATTAAAGAACAATGAATTTGTAGTTAAGCTGAAGTAGTAATAGAAGAACTTGAAGTAAAAATACTAGAAAAATAAAAATAGTCAGAAAAAAAGACAAAGAAGTAGTTAGAGTAGTAGAATAAATGAAGAAGGTGGAAATGAAAGTATTGTGAGGAGATAAATGGCAGATAGAGAGAGATTTGGTATTAAAGGAAAAAAAGGTATATATACCAAAGAATGAGGAGTTGAAAGTAAAGATAATATGGTTACATTATAATGTACCAGTAGTAGGATATGGAGAAAGATGAAAAACAATGGAGCTAGTGACAAGAAATTACTAGTGGCTAGAGATAACAAAAGATATAGGAAAATTTATAAATAGTTGTGATTTATATCAGAAGATGAAGAATAGAACAGAGGTACCAGTAGGGAAGTTGAAATTGAGTGAGGTACTAGAGAAGCCATAGACACACCTGATGGTAGATTTTATCACTAAGTTGCTATTAGTAGTAGGGAAGGATGCAATTTTAGTAAAGTGTAATAGGTTGTCTAAGATAATGTATTTTGTGGCAATGACAGAAGGAACATTAGCAGAAGGGTTGGTACAGCTATTTAGAGATAATGTATGGAAATTATATGGATTGCTGGAGAGTGTGGTATTGAATAGAAGGCTACAGTTTTCAGCAGAGTTGATAAGGAAACTGAATAGAATATTGAGGATTGAGACTAAACTATTGATATCTTTTTATCCACAAATAGATAGACAAACAGAGTGAATAAGCTAAGAGTTAGAACAGTATCTCAGATTCTTTGTAGATTATAGATAAAAGGACTGGCCAGAATAGTTAGCATCAATAACAGGAATTAAGTAGAAAAGAGGTTATGCTAGAGTGTTACAAGAACTATGTAATACTAGCCCTCAACTGTGTGTTAAAGAATTCAAAGAGAACACTATCAGTATCAGGAATTGATAGAATATATAGAAACAATAATATAGAAGAAGATTAGAACTTATAAAACTCTCAAAAAGGTTTTTATGAAAATGAAAGAATGAAGTTGGGGTGGAATATTAAAAAGAATATACAAGTAGCATCCACTTGCAAACACTTTCCCTGGCTAACACATATTTAAACAGTAAACCCTATACTGTGTAACAAGCTTCTTTGGAAAATCTAGTAAATAGATTGCAAAGCTCTTTAAGAGTCTCCAATAATACTATTCATTCCAGGTAATGTACTCTGAAGGTATCTTTCAAGTTGAACCTTACAACTGAATATACCAACTGATACTTATCTCACTAGTCTTTCTTAGACTGCTAGAACTCTCCAAAACTTGTCCAAAAGTGACAGCAGATACTAATAATGCTCACTTGATAGAATATAAGTTAAAACTGGTCTTGAGTAGGGATATTTGGATGGAAGTCCTCTCTCTTCTTACTTCCTTCCACTTGTAGCTTATATATTATTCTAAAAATATGGAGAATATAACTAGAAAATGAAGACTAAAACCATAATGCAGCTCTTGGAGGTCTCAAGAGCACATGGTTGCTTTTTCATCTACAAAACAATCTTGATCCAATGATTAATCTTTACTTACTAGGACCTAGTCTATTCTCTTCTATCTTGTTTCCATAGCCACTCTGTTTCATTCTTCCATTCTGGACTCTACTGGGTTCTGATCTCATGTGTTCCTACCTTATTCAATTATCTGAATGCTCATTACTTAGTAAAGAGCTTCTAAGAATGTATACTCTTTATAGCTAGTTATTTATAAACAATACTTCAGGTTTCTAGAGATTTCTTCTATTTGAAATCTAGTTTGATTAATGGCTACCATACTGCCCCTTGACTGTTGTTACTCAAGAGGATCTAAGACATCATCTAGGAGTATAAGTTCCTTTTGCTAATGTCTTCAATAAGATCTTATATGCTAAAAAACCTCAGAAGATTACTTGTTTTCATGGAAAAGTATTTTCTGGCATAACATCAGTAGATTTCACAATCCATAATACATTTAGCAACCAAAGTATCTCTATTTATAGTGAACTATGGTAGAAAACTAAGGATAGGAGCAGATATCAGGAGAAAAGAAAAGGTAGAGAAGGCAATAGAGTTTGCTGAGAGGATGAAGAAAGTATAAGAGCAGCACTAAGAAAGGCTCAAGAAGAGATGAAGTAACAGACAGATAAGGGAAGGAAAGAAGTCAAAGAATAGAAAAAGAGAGATAGAGTAATATTAAGTATGAAGGACTTGGTATTCAAGGAGAGACCAGCAAAGAAGCTAGTGGACTAATATATTGGTCTATATTTCATTGACAAAGTAGTTTCTACTAATGTGGTCAAATTACAACTGTCTACTTCAATGAGAATTCACCTGATCATAAGTGTCAGTTAGATAATATAATATAGAGAACAAGTGGAAGAACAGAAGGTAGAAGAGGTGAATAGTGGAAGTAGATAGAGTTGAAGAATGGAAGATTGAAAAAAATTTAAATAAAAGAAAAATAAAAGAAGTTGTGAAGTATTTGATATAATGGAAGGGGTTTACAGTGGAATATGACACTCAGAAGAGGGAGGAAGACTTAGAAAATACAAAAGAAGTGGTAGCAGAATTTGAAGGAAGGATGAATGTAGAAGTGAGACAATAAGAGAAGTTAGATATAGCAGAAGAAAGAAAATTTAGGATATGTTGGGGTTGTTTCATTGTCTGACTCATTATAGGCTGTGTCTTGTTTTATTTATATATATGATCAGTTAACACCTCATGTAGTAGTAAAGGCCTCCTTATATTTTCTCTCATTGTTTTCTCATCTCTAACATATGTATTCTTCATGAACAATAGGTATATATAGCTGTAGATACTCTCTTGTATCCTTATACTTTACCAATTGATCTATTTCCTATTCTCACTCAAGTTTTTGTCTTAGTTACAACCTAAGCCAAGCTAAGGTTGTAGTATTTGGTAAAGTATTATCAGGCTCATTTTGCAAAAGAAGATTGTATAGTGGTTAGGCCACTGGAATGTTATAACCTTAGAATCTTAGAGTGGATTCAGAGGTTAAACTCTTGTATTGAGAAGATATAAGAGAACTCAATAGAGAGCCTTTTACAAAATAGTCTACTTTATATACTTGTACAGATAGTCTGTGCTAGCTACTATGCACTCTACCCTAAATGACCATGTGCAAGGTATGAGGCCAACATGTGGTGTCCATATTGTATGACATCACTTTGTTCCAGAACCTTCTACTCCTTTTTCTTAAGTTCCATGATCAATGTTGTGACCAATCACTTCTAACCCTATCTTTAGAGTTCTAAAAATAGAAAAATGAAAAATAAATTGAAAGGAAAATAAAATGAGAAAAATAAAGAAAAAACTAAGTCTATATTCTTCGATCTTGATAGTTAAACTGTTAGA
>Ga0157358_1001317_pt1 | contig 10854 bp, 1 predicted proteins | sample AttcapACBM2_FD_111484 | JGI IMG/M metagenome (GOLD analysis project Ga0157358, IMG submission 111484) | Fungus gardens microbial communities from leaf cutter ant in Botucatu, State of São Paulo, Brazil - Atta capiguara ACBM2 | ecosystem: Host-associated > Fungi > Mycelium > Unclassified ...
ATGGAGTTCCAAATAACAATCTCTATAGTATCTGATAACTTAGAGTATGTGTAGTAGCATTATTATTAGAAAATACTTCCTATATTTGATAATAACAATAGCTATCATATATAGTGCTCTAGTCTGATAATCAACTTGAAATTATGCCACACTTGCCCTAAGACTATTCAAATTCCCTTTTCCAAAATACAACTATAAAATGATATCAAGCTAGGCACAATATCTTTTATTGAAGCCAAGATTGTTCTATTCACATAATTATAATTTCCAACTCTCTTCTACTACTATCTTCTATTCAACCACTTTATCTGGTCTGTTAAGGCAACTAGGTAGAAAAGCAAGGCACTTCAAATCTCTAGGGAAATCCTGAATATATTGTCTGAATAGCTAAGTATAATAACTTACTTCTAGGGAAATTCTAAGAGAACAAGATAGAGTTTCTGGAGATGACTACTATCCTAAGTATTCAAGAGCCCATTCTAATTAAGCAGAACATTAGGTGAAATATCAGTAACTTAGCTATAGAATGATGGTGCCAAACAGTCAGAAATATCCAACAAATGTTGCCAGATATTAGGAACTTATTAGTTGGTAACAGTGAGCAAAGGTCTAGAGGTATGTAACAATGTCCACATGTTGACAATAGACTATAGCAGTATTATCAACTCTGTTATTGGTAATGCAGTATGCTAATTAGAGATCCAGTAGTATTGTAGATAAAGAGGCAATAGTATGTAACACTGTGATATTAGTAATGGAGTCTGGACTTGACAGTTCCCTTACATGATTTGTCTTCTGTATTATTGCAGATATTCCTGGCAAGTATGAATTGCTCTTAACAAGTTGTAGATGAAAATTCTGAGTATAAGAAAGCATATAAGCAGATATAGATTGTGTATGAGCAAATTGTCAGGGTGTTATATACCAAGTTCATTTATTCTAAAGACTGTTCTCTATAGTAATAGTGTCTTTTTCAAATCTTAGTAAAAGCCCATCTTCCATAACAGCCATTATTTTTACAATACATCTCTATAGTAGTAATGTAATAATTCTAAATCTTTTGAGTAATCAGTCTTCTATGATAGAGATATTTGTATCAAACTTGACCTTTTATGGTAGAATTTTCCTATCAATCTCTTTTAATATTTTATCATTGAACCTCTACTTAGAGCTATACTTTGAAACTTCTAAGCATCTCCTATTTACTTTCTTGTATATAAGACTAGTAGTTATACTATAATGTACTAATCTAATAATTAAATATTCAAGTGAACTTGATTTTTAGTATTCAATGGTAATATACCATTATCAGCACTTACCTCCTTTAAACTTTGTTCCATCCTCTAAAGTTGTGACTATATAGCGAATAGACAGTGTTGTTATAATCTCAAGACCTTAGAGTGGATCAAGAAAAGGAACCTTGTATAGGGTTTACACAAGAGAATTCAATAGAGAACTCTGTACAGGATTGTCTACCTTATATACTAAGGCCTCATGGTTTATACTACACTACTTCTAGCCTACTCTAAATGACTATGTGTGCACCTTAAGGCTAACATGTGTTGTACATACTGTATGATGTCATCCTTCTAGAATCTTCTATCTTCTTCCAATGTGACACATGCTCATGTGACCATAACATCATGCTAACCCCTAGCCCTAGATTTAAAAATAAAAACTAAAATAAAATAAAATAGAAAAGAAAAATGAAAATGAAAATAAATGAAGTCTACCACTTTTAACTCTGACAAGTATAGTATATAAGCTGAAGCCAAGATTATTCTAAGAAGTTTGTATCACTAAGCTTATTATATGAAGTTTTCACATTCTATACATTTCTGAGCCAACTCTATGGGCTTTTGCCTCCTAATGTGAACTACATCTAAAACAGAGTTAAAGATAATAGACTTTGTATTTTTATTTTTATTTATTCTAATTTCTTTATTAGAGCTAAATTAAGAGGTAGTGATATGATGTTACACATGACTGTCACTATGGTCACAAAGTGTAACAAGGATATGACAGCTATCATAAGATTGATCACATATATGACAAAGAGAAGAATATAAAAGGTTCTAGAATAATATTAGATATAGTTTATATCTTTTTATCTGAGACCTAGTAGTAAGCTCTTGGAAAAACATAGAAGTTGGAATGATTTTTAGCTTCAGCTTGTATGCTTTAGAATAACTAGGCAAAAACTACAGTGATATAATAGAGATTATGACTTTAAAAAAACCTAAGCATATTAAAATTGAGGATAATGGACTTATTTATTTTTATTTTATTTTCCATTTATTTTCATTTTTGGGTTTAAATATATCATCTATCTTTTTAAAGTAGGCTAGGTTAGTATAGTATGGACCATTAGTCAAGTGTATATAAGATAAATACTCTGTAACTGAAACTCCATCAAGTTCCCTTGTATAAACCCTATACAAGATTCTTTTTTTGACTAGTTACTAAGTTTTAAGTTATAACAAAGCATATATTAAAGGACAGGCTAGTCAAGTACAATTCATCTTCAGAAAAACCTAAGAGAACAGAATGAGGTTTTCCAAAGGTAGTTGTTATTCTAAATACTCCACTGTCTATTTCAATCTAGCAGAACAAATGCTAAGCTAACCATCAGAATAATAGTGTGCAAATGGTCAGAAATATGAGTAGAATTGTCTTGAATATTATCTAGAAAGGCAGAGAGTACTTGATATTGATAGGAGGCTACTAATAAGTGTCTTGGAGGTCATTGGAAGAGATAGTATGTAAGCATAGGATATAGCAGTGTTGGCTCAAAGAAATAATAAGAATTGGGTCCCCTTATAGGTAGTCATCTAGGAATGGAGACATTTAAGTGAGTTACCTTGGTTCTAGCAATCCTTAGATATTTGAAGTAAAAGTTTATGGAGTTTTTAAAAGTTTAGCAAGAATATCTGAGGTGAAATAAAGGTTGTAATCTATATCAGAAGAGGACATGAAGTACAGATATGTAAAGAGGTATTATCTATAGGTTGGAACAGATGTAGCTGGATTGGAATGTGATAAATAGATAATGTTATAGCAGTATAGTTACAACATGTTGATCTTATTTATGTCACATGATCTTTAGGATGAACTAGATATAGTTGTGTATAAATTATGGTCTGAAGGTATATAAAATAGACTATTCTATACTAGAAACTCTATTAAATTCTCTTATATTAATCTAATATAAGATTTATTTTGTGTTCCTACTCTTGAGCTTAAGTTATAATACAAATCCTCTTATACCAATGGTAGTCAACAAGATATCAGAGTTTAGTAGCAAGAACTATTAGCAAGGATAGCATAATGCCATTAATACCAGAGTTTGATATTGAAAGATAATCAATATCTCAGAGATAAGTATAATACTCATAGAAGATGAGATAATTACTTTGAAATTGTGATCCAGAGTTTGAGTATATATTAACATCAGAAATTGATGTTAAATTTATTAATTATCAAACTAGCTAATAGAGAGTAACTACTAGCCTTAAATACAAGAATAATAAAGAGCTTCAAATAAAAATAAAAATCTCTATATTAAATAATATTAATATGTCATATGCCAAGTCTAACATAATCAAAGCTGTCCTCTACAGCAGTGTTATCCATTTCCAATCCTGATAAAAGCCTATCTTTTATAACAGCCTTATTTCTATAATATATTCTTCATAGTGATATTATTATACTCAATACTAAATCTTACAAATACTTAGTCTTCCATAGTAGAGGTACTCCTATTCAACTCAGTCTTCTATAGCAGAGTTTTCCTAACCAAACACTGCCAGTATTTCACCACTAAAACCTCTACTTAGGGCTATACCCTGAAATTCCTGAGTTCTCTTTTTTATCATAATTGTGAACAATAAACCTAACATTTTTGATTTTTTTTTCTCATTTTAATTTTCAGGACTTAGAGTTAGTGTTAGCATGATGTTACATGTCATAGTCACAAGTGGTCACACATCAATCACAGTCATGCTGTAACAATAATCATATGTTATAATGGAATATGGTGGAAGGTTCTAGAAAGAAACAATGTCATTATAATGTGTTTAATACATATTGACATTATTGATAACACATAGTCTTTAGAATAGATTAATAGTACTATAACACAAACTAGTAGTCTAGTATATATAAGGTAGATAAGTTTGTACTAGGAACTCTATTGAGTTCTCTTGTGTTTAATCTAATACAAGGTTTTTTTACTTAATCTACTCTAAGTTCTTGTAATTGTAACACTTTCCATATTATTTGTATATAAGACTAGTAAGTATACTATATCTCACTAGTCTAATAATTAACTATTTCAGTTAAACTTTATCTCTAGTGTTCTTTGGCAATACACTACTATCAATACTTACTTCTCTTGGACTTGTTATATACCATCTAATATCCACACTCTTTCTACTCTCTTCCAGTACAGATTACTCTATTCTATTATCCATTAATCCAAGGACCAAACTCTACATTTCTTGTTAATCCTATAGAGTTCCAAACAATAACCTCTGTGGTACCTGACAACTCAGAGTGTACACAGCAGTAGAATGTTATTAAATTATCAATTCTATATTTAAAAATATTAGCTACTATGTACTGTTTTTTAGTCTGATAATTAACTTGGACTTATGCTACACTTGTTTCAACTCTCTTTCAAAGCTCTTATCCTTTGAAAATGTGGTCATGTGATATATAGGCTAGATATAATATTATCTATTGAAGCCAAGATTATTATCTGCATAGTATCACTTTTGGTTCCTATCTAATCTATAGTTGCTAAGTCTAGCTTTGATTTCCATCTTCCATGTCATATTTATAGATATCCTTGATAAGTGTGAATTGTCCCTAACAAGACTTCACTTAACTTTTGAAGTTGCAACCACATAACAGATAGACAGCACAACATATAAGCTGAAGCTAAGATCATTCTAGGAAGTCTGTATCACTGTGTACTTTGTATGGGTTTTTATACCTCATATAAATCCAAGCTAACCCTACAGACTTTTACTTTCTAGTGTGAACTATGTCTAATATAATATTTCTATTTAGCTCCAACAAATAACTGGATATGAATTGAGTTAACCTATGGTGAAACAAATATAGATTGAGTAAACTTTACCTTTAACAATAGAGCAAACTCTGTTATAGAGAATAAGATGCTTATAGAGTTTGAGTACTATCTTTACAGAAAAAGATACAACTTAGAATGATAATTGAGTACTGCTCTTATAGAGAAAAATGTAACTTGTCAAAGTTACAAATAATAGACTTGGTTTATTTTCCCTTTTCTTTTTCTTTTCTTTTATGTGTATTTTATTTTCTTTATTTAAATATAAAAGGAAGATTATAACATGATGTTATATATGACAGTCACAAGTGTCACAAACACACATATCACAGTCATACAATCATATGATATAAGAGAAGAACATAAAAGGTTCTGAAAAAGATAATATCATATTAATCTTATAAAAAGTACATTTTAGGATAAGTTAGTTGTATTTTGTATTTTGTATACAAACCACAATCTGTGGTATATATGATAGACTAGATTGCAGTAGAAACTTTATCAAGTTCTCTTGTATCTCTCAATATATGAGTACTTCTCTTGTTCAATGCTAAAAACTTAAGTTTATAACATTAGAACTTGATCACTCTCTGGAGAACATCCAACTTAAAGCTCTCTTCTCTCTCTTACCCTCTTTTCATCCTCAAACAAAGAGTAGCTCAGCCTTTTAGTCAAAAAAACTAGCTGGACCCTAGACTTAAGGAAAGAGTAGCTGCATTTCAGAAGTATAATTGTGGATGGTAGAGATTAAGCTTAGATACCCATCTAGATAAACTTGTTGTTAAATTGAGCAGTATTGTATAGTATACTTGTACCCTTTCTAGAATCAGCTTTGTGTTGTAAATTCCCTTGTGACTTATTTATGCAGGAGAATAATATATATTATTAAGACTTCGTTTAAAGTAAAAAAGCTTTCTTAAGCCAAAATAGTATACAGTTTGATTAGGTATCAAGACTGTCAAATGATGTTCTCACTTCATGTGGATATCCTTAATTAGTTGTATGAAAGAAAGTTATATCAAATATGAAAACTCATCCAAAAATGGATATAGTTATCTATAAGAGTAGGTAAGATATTTAGATTGCAGATTAAGCTAGGAAGCTTATTCACAGACTTGTAACTAAACTTTGGATGATAATCTTAGCCTCAACTTATGTGTTATGCCACTATCTATTATATAATTGTAATTTCAGACAAAGGATAGAAGAGTTAAGAGAACTTAGGAGAAGAAGTGAGATACTGTCTTAGTCAATTATCAGACTAGAGAGACTATAGAGTATCTACTTAGTCTTAAGTACTAATGTCTGTAGTTGAAACCGTGGTTAGAAAAATAGTAGTGAAGAGAATAACTAAGAAGACATTATAGAGACAGTTTTTAGGAGATAGAACAATCTAAAGTCTAGATAACAAGTTACTAGAAGATGAAATGTGAGAGACTAATTTGTATATAAGCAAGCATAGATATAGAAGTATACCTAGATCTGGTTAAAGTTTTATTTCTGAAGTTAGAAAGCAGAAGTCTTGGAAGTTAGTTTATGATATTAGAGTAATAGTTAGTAAATTAAGTAGTTAGTAAATGATATTAGATAACACAAGAAGAGGGCCTATTAGTATCTACAGATATTTTGTCAGAGTTAGTTTATATATTAGAGAATGAAGCCAACACAAGCTTATCTCTGGTAGTAGTTTATTCATTGAACCTTCTACCCTACCATTATTACTATTATTTCTATTACTACCAACCATACTACTACTATCTTATACCATGAGTTAACTTATATCTATCACAAGTTATATAACCAAGTCTTAAGATAGTCACAGATATGATATTACAAATTACAGTTATCTGACTAGTCACATGTTATAGAATATTTTAGCAGATTCTTCTAATAGTAATAGATTAAGGTTAGATCATATACAGACCAAAGCAAAACTATATAAATAGCTAATGCAATCTAATAAAAACTCCATTAAGTTCTCTTTGTATCTTTTAAATTTGTTAATCATTATTATATAACTTAATTGATGTTTCTCTTGTATTTTTCTATCTAAGACTACTCTTCATACAATTGTTTATCTATTTTTCCAAAACTCTCTCTTATCCTCTCAAAAAACTCTTTTACTATAGTGAAGTCTTATATTCCTTGCTTGAAATCTTCTAGTAAGTTTTTCTTCTAGATGTTAGCAACTGTTGATTAAGATAACTAATGTAAGGAGATATTACAACTTAAGCCAAAGAGTGAGGTAAAAGAGAAATCTTATATAAGATTTATATAAGAGAACTCAATAAAGTTCCAAGTACAAAGTATCTACCTTATATATACTAGGCTAGTAGTCTGTGCAACACTATATCTAACCTACTCTAAAAGCTATATATTATTTATAAGATCAACATGTATAAATATACTATATAATATCATTATTCCAGAACCTTCTATATCCTTTCATGTGACATGTGATTATGTGACTGTAACTATAACCTAAGTGACAAATGTGTAACAGTTTGTAACATTACACTATATCCTAATCCAAAGTCCAAAATAAGAAAATAAAATAAAAAAGAAAAAGAAAGTAAGAAAGAATAAAATAGACTAAGTATATTATCTTCAACTCTGATAGAAGATATTATTAAAGAGTTGTAAGTGCCTAAGAACTCTAGTTGATATTTAGGTAAAGTATTTTACTATTATACTACTACCATATATACTATAATAGAATGGTCCAAGCATATAGTCTGTTTACTTAACCAATCAATTTTTACAACTATAATTAAATAACTATAGTACTACTATAGCAGACTAGACCATAAGAATCAGAATAAGTAAGAGCAGTTATAAGTCCATCAAAATCTAGTCTAGATTGTAACTAGTCTAGAAGTGTAACTAAGCTCTTATAGAGTGAATCTAAGCTTATATATAGCTAGTATTCCCTGACAACTAAGATGTAAGAGGATAACAAACCCTGAACTCTGAATCCTCAACAATAGAGTTTACAAAGTTTGATGTCTAATATATAACCATGAAGTTTGTTATACTCTCTCCAGTGCTACTCTTACCAAACTCTGACCTCTACTAGTACCTTTCTTAATATTGTTACCTGCTCCTGATTACCATTAAATGAGTATCTACTATTTACAGACATTATTCTAGATGTTTCCATTGAAGTGTCCAACCACTTAGATACTATTATTTCTGGCTTAGTCAGCAATGTTGCACTAGATTGGAATGTATTCTAGAGTATTTAGCAGAGCTGTTACCTCTAGAAAACCTTATTCTATTCTCTTAGGTTTCTTCTGGAGGTAAGTTCTTACTTGATATATACTATAGAAAATAGTACTTAGGTTTCTTCTAGAGCAAACTCTGTAAACTCCATGGACTTTTGTCAGTTGCCCTAACATAAGAGGCTTAAATAGATTCTAAGTTTAGGATATACAAAGAGAACTTGATAGAATTCTTGTTAGATTTAGGTTACTAGTTATACTTGGTTTATATACTATTTAATCCTAATCTGTAAGAAGACTTATATTATAACTTAAGTCCAAAGGTTAGAATGAAAGACCACTCTTGAATTAAGTAATACAAGAGAACTAAATAGAGTTACTATTAGGGTAACTGACAAAAGTCCATAGAGTTCATGAAGTTTGTCTAGGAAATCTAAGATGATATTGACAACTATGCTAAAGATAAGACTTACCTCTAGAAAATATAAGAGAACAGGATGAGATTTTCAGGAAATGGCAGCTATCCTAAATACTCAAAGTTGTCCATTCCAATCACATAGAATGATAGTAGTCTAAGCTTGGATTGATAATGCAGGTCTAAGCTAAAATGATGAAATGATGGAAGTATTTAGAATATTATCCAAAATCAGTAAGACTCATTTAATAGTAACTAGAGACATAGTGAGAAAATCATAGGGATAGTGAGAGGATTTTTGGAGGTTTCAATATCAGTTGGATAAATAAACTCTATCAGTGTCTACATAGAGTAGTGAAGTTTAGATGAGTAAATGCTATAGGCTTGAATAATAGTATTGGGTTCCAGTGTTAGATTCTCTTATAGTCACTATTACAAACTAGTCTACTTTATATACTATAAACTGTAGTCTATGTACACAATATAACTACCCTATCCTAAAGCCCATATACTTTTCATAAGGCCAACATACTATTATTATGTTATATAATATTATTTATTCCAGAACCTTCTATAATCTTCTCTACATTATGTAATTGTATGGTATGTGACAGTGACATATGTGACCACCTTGTGATATTTGTGACATATGTAACTACCATGTGTGATGTCATGTTTCACTTTTGCTATCTAAGTCTAACAAAGAAAATAGAAAAGAAAAAGAAAAGAAAAGAAGTTATCTCATATCTAGTACTCTAAGATCTTAGATATTAAATTACTTTCTATTTAATTAGGATAACTGATAATAGTCTGTAGAGTTATAGAGTTTGCTTTAGAAAATCTAAGTTAAGATTGGCAACTATACTAAAGATAGGGCTTACTTTTAGAAAACCTAAGAGAACAGAATAAGGTTTCTAGAAGATAGTAGCTATTTTAAATACTCAAAAGTGTTTATTTTAACTATTTAGAACAATGGTGGTCCAAGCTTGAATTAATGATGTAGACCCAAGCTAATATAATGAAATAATCAAAACATTTAGAATATTTTCCAAAATTAGCAGGACTCATCTAATGGTGGGCAAAGGCATGAGAGGGAAATCTTCAAGAGGATAAAAGTGCCTTTGGATCTCAGTGGACTTTGATATTAGATGTAGACAAACTTCATGGGCAGTGGAAAGAAGCAGTAGAGTTTGGAAAATCAAATGCTATAGGTTTGGACAGTAGTGTTGGGTTCTGGGGCTAAGTTCTCTTATATATTCTATAAGGTTTACTATAATTCTAATATTTCATGACTATGCTAATATTATCATTTCTCTTATATAAGCTAATCTAAAAAGTTAGAATGCAAATCTCTGATATATAGAATAGCTGCTGCTTTTAGAAATCTTATTGTGTTTTCTTAGATTTCTCTGGAGACAATTTATACTCTAAGTATATCTTGTTAATAAATCTTAGGTTTTCTAGAGCTTATAATGGAAACTTCATATTTCTACTCTAGTTACTCTAATAACTATTATGTAGAATTTTATAATATATGACTAATCATATTATACAATATCCTTATTAGATATCTGCTGATTCTTCTTGCATATGTCAGAATCAAAGATGGTAGACTTAGGCTATTTTCATTTTTGTTACTATTTTTATTTTTATTTAATTTATTTTTCTATTTTCAAATCTAAAGTCAGAGTTAAGATAATGTTCTATACTGATAAAATTGTCACAGTTAGAGTCACATAATTACATATCATAAAAAAGAACATAAAAAAGTTATATAAGGTCTTACATAGACTAACTAGCTAGTGTATATAAGATAGATACTTTATGTTAGGAACTTTATTAAGTTCTCTCATGATAACCTATTACAAGGTTCCTCTTTTGCCCAGACTCTTAAGCTTAAGCTATTATGATTCAAGACTTAGTGTTTAGTCAAGAAAAGAATCTTGTATACAAGAGAACTCAATGGAGTTTCTAGTACAAGATAGTCTATCTTATATACTTAAGGTTATAGTCTGTACAAGGTAACTAATAACCTACTCTAAAAACTGTTAGATATAAGGCAAACATGTGTAAAATATACTGCATGACATCATCTTTCTAGAATCTTCTATATACTTCTTTATATC
>Ga0157358_1001319_pt1 | contig 10839 bp, 10 predicted proteins | sample AttcapACBM2_FD_111484 | JGI IMG/M metagenome (GOLD analysis project Ga0157358, IMG submission 111484) | Fungus gardens microbial communities from leaf cutter ant in Botucatu, State of São Paulo, Brazil - Atta capiguara ACBM2 | ecosystem: Host-associated > Fungi > Mycelium > Unclassified ...
AAGAAAAAGTACAAGACAAAGGGAAAGAAAAAGTAGAAGACGAAGAAGTAATACTAATCAAGCCATATAAGGTATCCACGACAACATTATTTTCATCAAGTACAAGTTTTATAACAGATGAAGTCGAAAAACTCCTCAAGTACATAAAGTTTGTGCAAATTCCATCACAGACAAGAATATTCAAACCACCACCACATTATTAATCTCTCAAATCCAGAGATAAACAAAATCCTATATTTTGGAATGAAGTGGCAAAGGCATTCTTGGAAAAGAAACATAATATGGATACAGCAAGAAATGAATACCAAATCCATATGTTCCAAGGAGGTTCACCACATGAACCTTACTTTATAGCTATCGACAGTAGGGAGCAAGTCATTATCGGACCTGGAAAAAAGATAGTGGCCACACATGTGGTAGGAGAACTGGAGGTTTTAGTCTGATTCATGGGGACATGAATCCTGAAACAGGGGTATTGTTATGATCAATGTCTCCTGGAGATAGCATGGAGAAGGGCCAAGGATATGACGACATAATCGGCTGTGCTGCAAGTAGTCTCAGTTAGCACCTCATATAGTAGGTGCTACAACCTCGCCATATCCTTATTGTCTCCTCATGATATTTGCCTCATGTACTACACATTGTTTTACTTCTGACCAGTATATATAGCATAGATACTATCCTATATCCTTATGCTTTACCACTTCTTATAAATCTCTTAACTTCTCTCAAACCTTTGCTTAAGTGCAACCTGAGCTTTAGCTTAAGGTTGTAACAAAGTATTAAGCAAGTATCTATAGAAATGTAATCCAGCTTAATAATGTTCATTCAAGAAATTTTTCATCTGTTGAACAAACTTGATTATAGCAAATATTATATCAGGATGTAAACTAATTATCAGATACATCAGAGATCTAACCAATTGCTAGTACTTTTGACAAAAACTGTAATTGTACTGATTATTATTAGATTTAAACATATAGCCTAATAGTAGTGGATATTAGGTGACTGGTGTAAGGGAACTCACTGTCTTGCCTAAATTAAAGGCTATAATATCTGTTAAACCATAAGTTAACTTTATAATCTTCTTTTTCTTTAAGTCTTACACTAATACTCTGCTACAACACTGTTAGATTCTCTCAACCCCCACTCTCTTACATTTATCAATCTACTTCTTCTAGCCAAATTTCCTCTGCAAATCTCAACTTTATATTATTCTACTACTAGACTTCAGTAGTAATTGACAGACCAAATAAGTTTTTTTAAGCTTCTATTCTTTGTATATCTATCAGTCTGCTAACTAGTTCACTTGTGATCAAAATAAAATTCTCTAGACCTCCTTTTTCTTTAGAAGTGGTTAAGCTGAAAAGTAGGCAGAAGACTTGTTCAGAGAAGAGTCTAGTATAGGGAAGATAGTGTTTTTTCTACTACTATCTGGTTAGAGTTCAAAGATATTTTTCACATTCACTTCTTCCTTATCAATACTACTATAGAAGCTACCAAAAATTTAGAAGAAATAACCTATTATCAAGAGACCAATGCTGCAGAAGATTATATAGATAAGTTGTAGACCTTGATCTCAGAAGCTAGCTATACTAATCCTATACCATAGTTATTAAATTTCACTACAGACTTCAAAGAACAATTTAGAACCAGATTATAAACTTGCCAGTCAAGAGACTAAAAGACACAGACCTCACTATTTGGTTTGAAGCCATATATGTTATGGTATGCTTGGACACTAACATTTTTCTTTTCTTTTTATTTATTTTTCCTGATTTAATATTTCTTTTCTTTTCTCTTTCTCTTTCTTTTATTCTTTGACAATGAAGAGGCATATGACTGCATTTACATGATGTAAGATTATAGGCCTAGACTTTGGAAGAAGAAACTAGAAGAATGATATCAAAGTGCATGTTTACAGCACATTCACCTCATGGTGTATGCATAGTACACTCATAGACAATAGATGGACATTAGGGAAGGGTTATTTATTGTTAGCATAGACTATATATCTATTATATAAATAGGGTAGCAATACATTGGGGACTCCTTGTCAAGTTCTCTTGTGATTCTCACTTAATATCCTACTAAGAGATTTGCTCATTGTGTTACTATTAGTCTTTGTAATTAGTGGTTGTCACAACAATATATAAGATTAACTAGTCTAGATAAGCAAATGAAGTATTTCAATCAATCCAACACATTATTTCTATTATCTTCAACCTCTAAGCATCATAGGGTTTTGATCATTCTTATCTCTAAGCAATTACCTTCTATGTTGTGGCAACCACCACTAGTTACAAAGACTAATGACTACATAGCAAGTAAATCTCTTAAGTAGATATCAAGTGGAAAGTTCACAAGAGAACTCGACAAGGAGTCTCTACTAAATTAGAGTCCTATATATATGTTTTACATGTGGTCCATGCTAACAATAATTAAACCTGCCCTCATGTCTATGCTTTGTCTTCATATCTGCCTGATTTTCTACTCAAGGCCATTATGTTGTCTCCATGTGCTCTGATGTCATCTTCCAGACCCTTCTACTATGTTCTAGGCTTATGACATCACATCATGTGACCTGTCATGTGACTGATGTGTCACGTGCCTCTTCATCATCCAAAAGAAAAAGAAAAGAAAAAGAAAATCCATATAAAATCAGAAAAAATAAAATAAAATAAAATGAAAATTGTTAATGTTCAAAGCATCTCATAACATCCTACTTTCTTATTCTCTTTATAAAAGCTACTACTGGTGCTTTTTGCAGATATTCCCATAAACATAAACACTGATTGGAAATCCTACTTCACTTCTACAAAAAGGTGTTACTACTATGGGAATTTAAACTATATAGTATACAAATATCAAAATCACATAGCAATTAGAGTCTAAGAACCAGAATAATTTTGATAATACTATAGACAAGAATTTTGTATAGATTAGTTAGCAATTTGTATATCCCAACTACTAGTAAATAGGTTTGTTATGCTTGAGATAGAGAAATATAACCCCAAAAATAGTAATCTATCAGATACATCTGTTTGTTTATCTCTATCTAGCCTTATAGTCCCTTCCAAACATCTCTAGTAAAAGAAGAAGCAAAGTTACTTTTAAAGTCTATAATTAATAATTTCAATATCTATAGGATCTCCCTGTATCTTCCTACTATTCTTAAAATCATGGATATCTCCAAAATATTTATTTAAGTACTAGTAGACTTTAAAGCTACTAGAATCTTTATTAACTGAAACTTTATAAAAAGTCACTATATAAATACTCATAGGCTCTTAAAACATATACTGGTCTATAATATTAATAGTACTTCTAATGAGGACAGACAGATATCTAAACTAGTAAATGTAATCTAATGTTATCAGTTCTACTCTAAGTGGGCTTTGTTAATAGTCTCCAATTTGGAAAAGCAAGACCTCATTCTTGGTTTCATGAGATTAAAGAATCATAATCTGGAGGTGAACTAGCAAAAGAAAGAAGTAGTTATGACATAGTATCCCATTTTCTGTACTGGCTATCAAGACATTTAGAAGGCTAATATTATGGTGACTGAATGAAGTCTATGAAAATGCATGGAGTTTTAGAAGGAACCTAAGTTGTATTGATAGATTATACCATACACTTTTACCATGAAACTGGCCTAGATACTTCAAGGAGATAGTTTCTATCATTATAACTAAGCTAGGTAAACCTATTTATGATACTTCTAAGGCCTTCAGTCTCATTGTTCTTCTTAACACACTTAGTAAACACATTGAGACAATAATTGTTGAGCAACTCCAATTTGATGCTATTAAGTACAGTATTCTTCATTCCAACCAGCCTGGAGATGTGGTCCAACAGTCTACTAAGGATGCTGGTGTATTCTTTTCTAACTATCTTGTAGGTAGATCAACCTAATACTTCTGAAACTCCTTTCTCTCTGAAGCCTGTGATGTAGATATAAGCATGGAACAAGATTCTACATTTTTTCCTATTCTTTCAGTACTCTATGTTATGTCTTTTATTTGCATTTTGAAATCAGAGCTCAAGCTCTCAACTTGAGTACTTCTATTCTCTTATTTTTAAATAAAAGTCTTCTAATCTATCAGGAAGATATATATAATACAACTCTGCTAGAGTTTTACAGTAGCCATAGAGTAGTTACAGACTTGATAGTTTTATTTGGCTTGGTCATGGAACATGATAAGTCTGATATTTTTCATTTCTCTAAAGCATACAATGACTCTAATCCATAACTGGACCTCTCAGAAATTAGTATTTCTATCCTCAAGCCTAATACATATTGAAAATACTTGGGCTTTTATTTTGATCAATGTCTGTTCTTCAAGGAACATGTTTGTTACTACTCTACCAAGGCATTGTTTACAGTCAAAGTAATTGGCATGCTTGGAAATTTGACTAGAGGTCTTCTCCCACTTTAGAAATAGCTTCTTTATTGCTCATGTATTATTCCAATCACTACCTATAGTTTTTGACTCTAATTCTTTACTGGAGCTTTTACTAAGACACAGGTATTGCTTTGAATAGCCATACAATACAAAGCTGTTTTTTGGATTCTTGGTGTATTTCATATTTCACCTATTGGTAGAATTGAGACTCTAGTAGGCCTCATTCTCATTCATCTTAATTTCAAGAAGCTGGTCAAGCAGTCTTGTCTCAGAACTGCTACTCTTTCTTTTCAGTATACACTGATATCTTTACTTAGTGCTAAAAACTCAAAAAGTGCTTTCTCTCACCCACAATTGCTTACTCTTTTAAATAATGCCTGATATGTTTATTTGAAGGGCCCTCTTTTGGATACTAAAGCATTACTTTTCAATCTTACTGAATATTTCAATCTCTTATTTACTGAGGCTACCTTATGTTGTAGGTTGCTTGACAACTTTCCTAATTGCATCTTTTTCCATTCTTGCAATTATTCAAGTTTTGGAAGTTGCAAATCCTATCTGGAGTCTTTTGACTGTCTTTGTATTAAGACTTTTTCCTCTTTCTCCACTCTCATTGTTATTATTGATATAAGTACTATACCTCCTAGAAATATACAGGCCATTTCTTCTGTGTATTTCTAGAGACTAAGACAACAGGTGTCATTCTCTAAAGCCTTAGCTGGTTAGATATCTACTTCTAATACTAATACTAAGCTATTTGATATAAGACTAAATATTGCCAAGACTACTAGTATAGACATTGAATGCATTATCCTTATTACTGACTCTCTAGGCTCTACCAGAAAGGCAGTGGACCATTCTGTGTATTCTGGACAAGTTTATTTCTTAGCTATCTACTTTGCACTTAGATCATTCTTCTCTTATAGTCTTAACCATAAGGTTGAAGTTGGGACTGCCTAAGTAATACTGAGTAGTTCTTACACTAACTGGTTTATAACAATGTGACTAATACTAGAGTGACTATTAGACTTTATCCAGCAACTTCTATTGATATTCTTTGCTCCAAAAGTGTCCTTTCATGTCTAAATACTTAGAAAACATTTTTTAATCATCCTGTTATTCAAAGATACCATTTTCTCATTCTCAGAGGCAAGGATTATAAGATTCTTCAGCATAGCTAATCCAAGAGTAATAGTTGGCTCTCTCACATTGGCCAGTCAATCACATTATATACCATAATAATTAGAGCTATTCTTAACTATATTATCAGAGTTATAAATGATAGACTTTATTTTATTTTATTTTTATTTTTACTTTATTTAGGGTTAGGGTTTAGTGTGATGTCATGATCACACTGTCACATGTCACACAATATAGTCACAATAACAGTCACATAATCACATGTCATAATAGAAGAACAAAGAAGGTTCTTGTTACAAACTTAAAATCTTAGAGCTAATTAAAAGAAAGAATCTTGTATAGGGTTTACACAGAAGAACTCAATGGAGAACTCTATACAGGATTGTCTACCTTATATACTAAAACCTCATGGTCTGTGCTAACTACTTCTAGCCCATCCTAATCAGCCATGTATTTACCTTAAGATCAACATGTGTTGTATATGTTGGATGATATCATTCTTTCAGAACCTTCCACATTCTTCTATGTATCTTGTAACTTATCTTGTCATTCTAACCCTAACTATGAGTTCTAAAAATAGAAAAATGAAAAATAAATCCAAGGGAAAATAAAAATAGAGAGGAAAATGAAACTAAATTAAGTCCATCACTTTTCATCTTTAACATTACTTCCTCTTCAAGGTTTCTCCTCCAGAGAAACTGACTTCCATTTTTGCCAGTTCCTCTCCAACTTTCTCAGGTATTCTTCCTCAAAATTTCCATTATTCCACCTATATAATATCTTCACTATATATTTTCCTAGTAACTTTCCCCTTCTAAAGTCTCTTTCTTCCATCCTATCCAACTTTTCTTGTCTTCTTACTTCAGCACTTATTCTCCCCTCAAATTCCTCCACTGCTTCCCTTGCATTTCCTAGATCCTCCTCTCTTTCCTATATATTATGTTCTACTATAAACCTCTTCTATCATACTAAATACTTTTCCACTCCTCTTATTTTTCTTTTGTTTAAGATTCTTTCCACTTTCTACTCTTCAACTCCTTCAACTTCAATTGGTTTTGTTTCCTCCTTTTTCTGTCTCTCTACTTACTCTTTATAGCATACTTGACTGACATTTACAACCAGATGTATCCTCATTGAGATTGGCAGTCATAGTTTAACTGCATTGGTAGATATCACCTCCTTAGTGGTATGTGAACCTACATATCAATTCACTAGTTTCATTACTGGCTTTTTTTTGAACACCAAGTCCCTTGTACTCAACATTATTCTATCTTCTTTCTTCTATTCCTTACTCTTCTTTCTTCTCCTATTTGCTTGTCTCTTCATATCTTCCTACACTTTCTTCAACACCACTCCTGTCTCTTTTTGCACCTGCTTCATTCTTTCCACAAACTCTGTTGCCTTCTCTACTTTTTTTTCTTTCTAATATCTCCTCCTATTCTCAGCTCTCTTCCATAGTTTGCTATGAAAGGCAAAACTTTTGTGACTGTATGAACCTTATTGCTCACTGCAAACTCTATGGTTGCTAACCACTCCAGCCAGTCCTTCTGCCTATGGTCCCCTATCCAATACCATACTCTCCAGTAACCCATGCGACTTCCATATATTGTCTCTAAACAATCTTGCCAGCCCTTCTGCCAATGTCTCTTCTATTGTTACCACAAAGTACATCATTTTAGACAACCTGTTGCAAACCACCAGAATTGCATCCTTCCTAGCTACTAGTGGCAACTTTGGGATAAAGTCTACCATTAGATGTGTCCATGGTTTTCTTGGTACCTTACTCAGTTTTAACTTTCCAGCTACTTCTTCCATCCTATTCTTTATTCTCTGACATATATTACATCTCATTATATATCTTCCTACATCTCTTGTCACTTCTAGCCACCAATAATTCCTAGTAACCAACTCTATTGTCTTCCATCTTCCTCCATGTCCTGCCACCGGTGGATCATGGTGCAATTGGATTATCTCTGCTCTCAACTCCTCATCCTTCAGCATATACACTTTTCCCTCTTTCAATACCAAATCTCCCTCTATCTGCCACTCCTCCCCTCATATTATTTTTATCTTTGCTTTCTTCATCTTCTCTACTACTCTAATTACCTTCTCATTCTTACTCCTAGCCTTTTTTATTTTCTACTATATCTACCTCTGGTCCTTCTATTACTACCTCTTCTAAACTATGAATCCGATTGTTCTTAATTAACACCTAATTGTCATGGTCATTTTCTATCCCTACTTTTCAGTCCAGTCTCCTGTTAAGTCCATCTGCATTTCCCATTTTTGTTCCTGGGACATATTTCAGGGTGAAATCAAATCTAAACAGGTATAATGCCCATCAAGCTTGTCTCTGATTCAACTTTTGCACTTTCATGAAATATTCCAAGTTTTTATGATCTATCCAGACCTCGAATTTCAACTTTGTGCCCTCTAACAGATGTCTCCAGTTTTCTAGCTCATTTATTACTGCTAACATTTCCCTATCATGAATTTCGTAATTCCTCTCAGTCGCATTCAAAGACTTTGAGAGAAATGCTACCAACCTCTATCTACTATCTCCACACTCCATAGATAATACCCTACCTGTTATATAGTCTAATACATCTACTTCCATTCTTATTTTTTTATCTAGGTTCAGCACTGCTAGTACTGGCTCCTTTGTAAATTCTTCCTTCAGTTCCTTAAATACTTCTTCTTGCTTTTCTGTTCATTCCCATTTCTGATTCTTCCTCACCATGTCATATAATAGTCTTGCTATGGATGCAAAACCCTAAATAAATCGATGGTAATAGTTTGCCAATCCCAAGAATTTCTGAATATCTTTGACACACTTTGGTGTCAGCCAGTCCAACATACCTTTCACCTTCTCCTCCTCCATCTTTATACTCTCTTGTCCAATTACTACTCCTAAAAACCCTATCTTCCTTGCTTTCCACTTGTATTTTTCTGGTTTTATGTACAGGTCATTTTCCTTCAATCTTTTCATTACTTCTACTACCAACTCATCATGTTCCTCTTCTTCTTCTATTCTTACTATTATATCATCTATGAATGCTGCTACTTTTTGAGTATTAATCAAATCTCTAAGCAACTTATTTATCATTGCTTGGAAAGTTGCTGGTGAATTTGTTAGCCTAAAGAACATGACTGTGGGTTTGAATGACCCCTCAGGTGTCATAAATACTGCCTTCCACTTATCTCCCTCCTTGATTCTCATATTATTGTACCCCTACCTCAAGTCCATTTTTGTGAATACCTGTTTGGCCCCAATATTCTCAATTACATCTGAAATGAGTGGTAGTGGGTAATTGTTTTTCACTGTCCACTCATTGAGATACTAGTAATCTTATATCATCCTCTTTCTCCCATCCTTCTTTCCTACAAAGAATACTAGTGCCATTTGAGGTAATTTTGAAGGTCTAATATACCCTTTCCTCAGTTGTTCATTAATGAACTCATGCATCTCCTCCCTCTCTCCTCTTGACAATGGGTACACTTTCCCCTTCCTTAGTACAAACTATTCCTTCATCTCTATAGTGTGGTCCCAAATTTTTGTTATGGGCATCCACTCTGACTGTTTCTTTCCAAAGACTTTGATTCACTTGTAAAACTTCTCTGGAACCAGTTTCTTAGCCTCTGCCTCTGATTTTGCTGTTTCTTCTTCTTTGTCACAAATTTTCCACTCTTCTACTACTCTTTTTACTTCTATTGTCTTTTCTTTCTTCTGCCTTTTCTTCTCTCTTCTTTTCTGCTTCTTCCCTCACCTCTTTCTCTTTTCGTTTTTACCATCCTGGTTTTCCCTGCTTTGGTCTCCACTGCCTCCTACACTCCTCTGGACACCTCATTATCTTCACCTCTCCTGTTTTCTAGTCAATTTCAGGATTGTGGTAAGCTAGCCATAGCATTCCTAAAATTACTTGCCACTTCTGTTCTCCAATTACATCTATCTCTGTCCTCTTCCTATACTCTTGGTAATAAATATTTACTTCTACTGTGTGCTTGATTGGTTCCTTCTTATTGAGTGAACTGTCCATATTTCTTACATACATGGGCCTATCCAACTTCTTCAACTTAAAACCCTGCTTCTTTGCAAACTCTGAACTCATAACCAGCCCTATTATACCACTATCCAACAATGCTTCTACTGTGATTCCCTCCTGTGTATCTATCCTCTCTAGACCAATCTTTACTATGACTTCTCTCAAAAGGTCCCCTTTATCCAGATTGCATAAAGATGTATTCTTTGCTACTCTACTGAGTATTGCAAATCTGTTACTACTGTTGAGATCTAGTTGGGACCCACTAGACTTCTGTCCTCATTTAAATTACTATTGTTATTGTTTTCTACTTGTTCCATTCTTCTGTTCATCTCCATTCTCCTATTCCTACAGTGTCTTGCCAAATGTCCAAAACCCCCACAAACATAACAATTCTTTCCTCTATCAACATCAATAGCATATGGGTTCCTTTGAGCAAATTCTGCTCTCTGTTGCAGGTGTACCATTACCACCTCTGTTCTCTCTATTGGAGCAGGCACTGTTGTCACCTACTAAGGAGGCATTTCCTGCCTTCTCTACCACACTTGTGGTCATGGCATTACTTGTTCCTGTTCCTGTTGTCTAGGGGCTGATTTCTCTTGCTCTCGTCAACCCCTCAATCTTTCCTCTTTCCTCCTGCTTTCTCTCTAATACCTGTTTAAATTAGTGGCATGTTCATACCACTGCTCTATACTTGTGGGAGGCCTTTCTGCCTCCATCAGCTTCCTTCTGATCATTCCATTTATCCCCCTCTTAAACTCCTCTATTAACAGCCTCCCTTCATATCTGTTTTCTCTTGCTGCTCTTCTAAACTCTTGAACAAATTCTTCCATTATTCTTTCTCCTTGCTCTACTCTTTTCAATTCTGCCACCTTCACTGACTCCTTCTTCCCTCCTCCAAACTCCTTCTTGATAGCTACTAAAAATTCCCCTATAGATTCGTATTCTAATTCTTCTTCCTCTAGCTCCTGTAAGACATTCTTCTTCCAGATATTTGCTGACTCTTCTTGTATATACAATAATATCCACTGGATCTGCTCTTCTACTGCTATCTCCCTCATCTTCATCTTTATATAGTTTGCATACTGTCATGAATCCTAAGACTTTTGACGAGATTGTTATGAGATGCATTGGACATGGACAATTTTTATTTTCTTTTCTTTTTATTTTCTGACTTTATAGGAATTTTGTTTTTCTTTTCTTTTCTTTTTAGTAACAATGAAGAGGCACATGACATTGAAGTCACATGACAT
>Ga0157358_1001320_pt1 | contig 10837 bp, 16 predicted proteins | sample AttcapACBM2_FD_111484 | JGI IMG/M metagenome (GOLD analysis project Ga0157358, IMG submission 111484) | Fungus gardens microbial communities from leaf cutter ant in Botucatu, State of São Paulo, Brazil - Atta capiguara ACBM2 | ecosystem: Host-associated > Fungi > Mycelium > Unclassified ...
ACAGCGTGATCTTGTTATTCTAACCCTAACCCTAGTTCTAAAGATAGAATAAAGGAAAATAAATTGAAAAGAAAATAAAAATGAGAAAAGAAAATAGAAAAATATCAAGTCCACTTCTTCCATTCTTGACATTACCTCCCCTTCAAGGTTTCTCCTTTAGAGAAACTAACTTCTATTTTTGCCAGTTCCTTTCTAACTTCCTCAAATATTCTTTCTCAAACTTTCCATCATCCCATCTGTATAGCATCTTTGCCATAAACTTCCCTGGTAACTCCCCTCTCCTGAAGTCTTTCTCCTCTACCATATCTAATTTTTCTTATCTTCTTACTTCTGTGTTTATTCTTCTCTCGAATTCTTCTAACACTTCTCTTGCATTTCCTAAGTCTTCTCTCCTTTCCCAGGTATCATGTTCTGCTGTAAACCCCTTCCATCACACTAAATACTTGTCCACTCCTTTTATTTTTCTTTTACTTAATATTTTTTCTATCTCCCACTCTTTGACTTCTTCTACCTCTATTGGTTTTCCTTTCTTCCTTTTCTGACCCTCCACTTGTTCCTTGTATTGTACTATCCAACTGACATTCACAATCAGATAGATTCTCATTGAGGTTGGCAATTGTAATTTGACCACATTAGTGGATATTACCTCCTTGATTGTGTATGGACCTACATATTGATCCACTAGTTTCCTTGCTGGCCTCTCTTCGAACACCAAGTCTTTGGTACTCAACAATATTTTATCTCCCTTCTTCTAATCCTTAGTCTCTTTTCTTCCTTTATCAGCCTGCCTTTTCATATCTTCTTGTGCCTTCTTCAATGCTATCCCTACTTTCTCATGTACTTTCTTTATCCTTTCCACAAACTCTGTTGCTTTTTCTACTTTTTCTCTTTTCCTTATATCTCCCCCCATTCTCAATTCTCTTCTATAGTTTGTCATAAAAGGCAAAACCTTGGTTGCAGTGTGAACTTTGTTGTTCACTACAAACTCTGCCGATGCCAACCACTCCAGCCAATCCTTCTGCCTATGGTCCACAAAGAACCTCAAGTACTGTTCCAACTCTTGGTTCATCCATTCCGTCTGCCCATCTGTCTGTGGATGGAACACTGTTGACAATCTTGTCTCAATTCCTAATATCTTGTTCAATTCTTTCATTAACTCTGCTGCAAACTGAGGCCCCCTATCTGATACTATACTCTCTGGCAACCCATGCAACTTCCACATGTTATCCCTAAACAATCTTGCTAATTCTTCTGCTAACATTTCTTTCGTAGTTGCCACAAAATGCGTTATCTTGAACAACCTATTATAGACTACTAGGATTGCATCCTTCCCCACTACTACCAGTAACTTCGTGATGAAGTCTACCATTAGGTGAGTCCATGTTTTCTCTGGTACCTCACTCAGTTTCAACTTCCCTGCTACTTCTTCTGTCCTATTCTTCATTTTCTGACACAAGTTGCATTCTTCCACATATCTTCCTATGTCTCTTGTTACTCCTGGCCACCAATAGTTCCTCATCACCAATTCTACTGTCTTCCATTGTCCTCCATGTTCTGCTGCCAGCACATCATAATGTAACCAGATTATTTCTGTTCTCAGCTTTACATCTTTTGGTACATATATTTTTCCTTCTTTTATCACCAGATCTCCTTCTATCTTCCACTCCTCTCCTCTTAGTTCCTTTACTTTTGCCTTCTTTATCTCCTCCACTATTCTAACTACCTCCTCATCCTTACTCCTAGCTTTTTTTATCTTTTCTACTATATCTACCTTAGGTCCTTCTATTACTACCTCTTCTAAACTATGAATCCAATTGTCTTTTATAAATACTTAATTGTCATTGTCTTTTTCTACTTCTGCTTTCCAGTCTGATCATCTGCTAAGTCTATCTGCTTTCCCTATTTTTGTTCCTGAAACATGCTTAAGAGTGAAGTCAAATCTCAACAGGTAGAGTGCTCCTCAGGCTTGTCTATGATTCAACTTCTGTGTCTTTATAAAGTATTCCAAGTTCTTATGATCTGTCTAGATCTCAAACTTGAAGTGTGTGCCTTCCAACAGATGTCTCCAGTTTTCTAGTCCCCTGATGATTGCCAGTATTTCCTTATCATGAATCTTGTAATTTCTCTCTGTCTCATTCAATAATTTGGATAGAAATGCCACCAGTCTCTATAGCCCATCTTTACATTCCATAAATAACATCCCTCCCATAGTATAATCTGACGTATTCACTTCTATGCTCATTTTTTAAATCTAAATCCAGTGCTGCTAACACCAGTTCTTTGGTAAACTGCTCCTTTAATTCTCTAAATGCCTCTTCTTGTCTCTTTGTCCAATCCTACTTCTGTGTCAAGTTCACAAATGGTGAACTTGGTTTTACTCTATTTTATTTTTCATTTTTATTTTCATTTTGTTTTATTTTCTTATTTTTCCATTTTTAGAACATAGGGTTAGGGTTAGGTCATGAGACACAGAGAACAAAGTAGAAGGGTCTAGAACAAATGATGTCATATAACATGGATACTACATATTGACCTTATATATTACATATGGTTGTTTAGGGTAGGGTGCACAGTAGTTAGTATGAACCATCAGTAGTAGTATATAAGATAGACTAGTTTGTAAAGGGATCTCTATTGAGTTCTCTTGTGTCACTCAATATAAGAGTTGTTCTTTTGTCTTACTCTAAAGGACTTAAGATCATAACATTAGAACTCGATTTACTTCTTGAAAACCACTTAATACTAGCCCTTTTCCACTTACTCTACTATCATCCTTGACCAAAAGGTAACACTGCCTTTTAGTCAGGAAGATAGCTACCAGGCCCTAGACATAAGAGGTATACTAACTAGTAGGGGGAATACTAGTCGTTGATTTGTACCAAAGCCTACTAGTGCAGGTGAACGTAACACCTTTTGTGGACCAGATATATACTTTTCTTCATATATCAACCTTGTGCTACAAGTCCCCTTGTGACTTGTTTATATAGAGGAATAACAGTTGATCCTAAATCAGCTGTTTAGATTAGAACGTTCTTCTTAGGACAACATTGTTTACATTTTCATTATGGTAGTAGTCAGTAGACAAAAAGTAGTTAGTAGCTGTGTAGGCAGGACTTGAAGAGGGCCTGCTATCACATACCGAGATACTGTTGTCTTCAGAATATGAGTCTGAGAGCAAAACCAGCACAGGTTCTGCTCTTTCTTTATACACATCCTCACTACCATCACCACCACCACCACCACCATCACCCTCACCCATTGACTCTCTGCCACACTATAACATGAGTCAAATAAATTTACATGAAATCATTCGACAGCAGCAGGAGCAGTTGATGGCTATGTAGGCATAGATACAGGCCCTGCTGGCAGAAGGAGCAGGAGCAGGAGAAGTAGCAAATATGGAGGTGGCAAAGCTACAATTATTTGATGGAATGCCATCAAAGGTAGCGGGATTTGTGATGGGGTGCAAACTGTACCTTAGAAACAAGTTGGCAGGAGCAACAGTGGAGGGACAAGTGCAATGGATTTTATCATATGTGCAAGGAGGAATGGTGGATGTATGGAAGGAGAATATAATAGAAGAATTTTTGAAAAGTTTGAAGAAAGAATTTGGAGGAGGAGAGGAAGAATCAGTGAAAGCAGCAGAATTGAGGAAGTTGGAGCAAGAAGGAAAGACAATGGAGGAATTTGTGTAGGAGTTTAAGAGGGCGGCAAGGGAAAGTGGATATGAAGGGCGACTGCTGGTAGAAGAATTTAAGAGGGGGATGAATGGAGCTATCAGGAGGAAGTTGATGGAAGCAGAGAATCAACTAGGCTCAATTGAGCAATGGTTCAGGAGGGCAACAGCCCTTGATAGAAATTAGAGAGAAAGCAGGAGGGAAGAAGAAAGATTGAGGAGAAAGAAGAAATTAGGGGAAGGAGTTTAGAAACAAGAGCAGAGACAACCAGTGCCATGACCATTAGTGTGGCAGAGGAGGCAATTGCCTTCTCAGCAGGCAACAACAGGGCCTGCTCCAATGGAAGGAGTGGAAAGGACGAATGTGGTAGTAGTAAGAGGGTTGGGACAGAGAGCAGAGGTTCCTTCTAGAAGGGATCCATATGTAATGGAGATAGATAGGGGGAGGAACTGTTACACTTGTGGGGGCTTAGTATATATGGCCCATCATTGTAGGAATCGGAGACAATAAGGAAGAGTGGCAGAGAATAGGAAATTGGAATATAAAGGGGGAAGAATTGAGGGAATTCATGAACAATTGGACAATTTAAAAGAGGTGGAGAATCTAGAGTCTCTCGACTAGATTCTTATAACAGATTTAATGTATTAGCTATGCAAATAGATGCTAGTACATAAGAATCAGAGGGAATTGAGAAGAAGATAGAAGTAAGGAAAGTGGAGGGAAGAACTTGAAGAGAAGTAAAAGTAGAGATTGGATTAGAAAGGATAGATACTCAGGAAGGAATTACAGTGGAGGCATTATTGGACAGTGGGGCAACTGGGCTAGTCATGAGCTCAGAGTTTGCCAAAAAACAGGGATTTAAGATAAAGAGACTAGAAAGGCCAATAAATGTGAGGAATGTAAATGGATCATTCAACAAGGAAGAACTGATAGAAAATATGGTATAAGTAAATATTTATTATCAGAGACACAGGAAAAGGACGGAGATTGATGTGATTGGTGGACAGAAGTGGAAAGTAATCTTAGGGATACTGTGGCTAGCTCGCCACAACTCTGAGATTGATTGGAAAACAGGAGAAGTAAAGATGACGAGGTGTCCAGAAGGATGTGAAAAGGCAGTGGAGACTAGTACAAGGGAAATCGAGATGGGAAAAGCAGAAGGAAGAAGAAGCGAAAGAAGAAGCTGGAAAGAAGAGAGAAGAAAAAGAGAAGACAAAAAAGCAGAAAAAGAGAAAGACAGTGGAAGTAAAAAAGGTTACAGAAGAATGGGAAATATGGGATGAAGGAGAAGAAGCAGCAAAGTCAGAGGCAGAGGCAAAGAAAATGGTACCAGAAAAATATTATCAGTATGTTACAAACTTCATTCAGCTTGTATCTCCACAACCAGTAGACCGATTTTCACAAACCAAGTTGCACTGGAAAGCCCCAAATGAGGGCTATCTGCACATATGTGGGATGTACAAAAGTGACAACAAATGACTGAGATATTAGGCCATCAGTAGCTGTAAAAGCTTTGTCTGCTAATATCTCATGAATGGCTGAATGGATTCACATGATTAAACTTGTGTTGGAAAGTACTTATCAATCTGTTTACAACGATATATGATGCATCTCAAAGCAATAAGTATTGGTAGAGATACAAGCATATCAATGTAGTAATATAATTAGTTACCTTCTAAAATTAGTCTGACAGCTGCTATGACAGATGACAGCTCCCATGAGGTACGAGTTTTGATCATGTGATGGCAACAGCTTGCACATGGACCATCACTCTTTTGTATATATACCTCTGTGTCTGAGGGCTAGACCTCAGACTTAACAATGTCAATTATTCTTGTTGATACTATTCTTGTTGATACTACTTATCATTATCTCCTTATACTGAACCTCTAAAACACCACTAAGTTCAAGTATCACAACCAGTGAGTAGCTTATTTGTGATACAGTGGATTAAGGTGTTTGGAAAGAAATAGTCAGAGAGGATGCCAACAAGAAAGGTGTGGAATCACGCAATAGATGTAAAAGAGGGGTTTATTCCAAGGAAGGGAAAGGTGTATCTGTTGTCGAGAGAAGAGAGGGAAGAAGTAAGAAAGTTTATTAAGGAGCAGTTGAAAAAAGAATATATTCAACTATTGAAATTCCCACAGATGGTACTGGTATTCTTTGTGGGAAAAAAGGATGGAAAAAAGAGAATGGTCCAGGATTACAGATACCTAAATGAATGGACAATCAAAAACAACTATCCTCTTTCCTTGATATTAGATGTGTTGGAAAATATTGGTATGAAAAAAGTTTTTACAAAGATGGACTTGAGGTGGGGCTATAATAATGTGAGTATTAAGGAGGGGGATGAATGGAAAGCAGTGTTTACAACACTGGAGGGGTCCTTCAAACCTATGGTGATGTTTTTTGGGTTGACGAACTCTCCAGCAACATTTCAAGCTATGATGAATGAATTGTTGAGAGACTTAATTAACACTGGAAAAGTAGCAGTGTTTATAGATGAAGTGATAATTGGAACAGAGATGGAAGAAAAACATAAGAAGTTGGTAGCAGAAGTGATTAAAAGGTTGGAGGAGAATGATCTATATATAAAACTGGAAAAATGTAGGTGGAAGGTTAGAGAAGTAGGGTTTTTGGGAGTGGTTATAGGACTGGAAGGAATTAAAATGGAGGAAGAAAAGGTGAAGGGAGTACTGGAGTGGCTAACACCCAAGTGTGTCAAAGATGTACAAAAGTTTTTAGGATTGGCAAATTATTATTGTCGATTTATTGAAGGCTTTGCATCCATAGCCAGACTATTACACAATATGGTGAGGAAAGATAAGATATAGGAATGGACAGAGAAGCAGGAATGAGCATTCAGAGGAGCATTCAGAGAATTGAAGAAAAGGTTTACAGAAGAACCAGTGCTAGTGGCACCAGACCTAGATAAGAAAATGCAGATGGAGGTAGATACATCTGATTATGCAACTAGGGGAGTATTGTCAATGGAGTGTGAGGATAAGTTATGGAGACCAGTGGTGTTCCTTTCCAAATCATTGAATGAAATAGAGAGGAATTATGAAATTCATGATAAAAGGATGTTGGCAATTATTAGGGGGTTAGAAGCTTGGAGACATTTGTTAGAAGGAGTGTAGTTCAAATTTGAGATCTGGACAGATCATAAAAATTTGGAGTACTTTATAAAAGTGCAGAAGTTAAATAGGAGACAAGCTTGATGGGTGTTGTATTTGTCTTGATTTGATTTCACTTTAAAACATGTGCTAGAAACAAGGATGGGAAAAGTAGATGGATTTAGTAGAAGATTAGACTGGAAAGTAGGTGTAGATAGGGACAACAAGAACCAAGTAATTATTAAGGACCATTGGATTTGTAATTTACAAGAAGTAGTAATAGAAGGACCAGAAGTAGAGCTGTTAGAAAAAATAAAAAAAGTGAGGAGTAAAGACAAAGACATAGTTAGAGTAGTAGAAGAGATGAAGAAGACAAAAGTGAAGGAACTAAGAGGAGAGGAGTGGAAGATAGAAGGGAAGCTGGTATTGAAAGAGGAGAAGGTATATGTACCCAAGGATGAGGAGTTAAGGGTAGAAGTGATCCAGTTATATCATGATATACTGGCAGCAGGATATGGTTGAAGATGGAAAACAGTAGAGTTGGTCACAAGAAACTATTGGTAGCTGGGAGTAATGAGAAATGTGAGGAGATATGTGGAAGGATGTAACTTGTGCCAGAGAATGAAGAATAGGACAGAGGAGTTAGCAGGAAAATTGAAGTTGAGTGAGGTACCAGAAAAGCCATGGACGCACCTAATGGTAGACTTTATCACAAAGCTACCAATAGTAGCAGGAAAAGATGCGATTCTAGTAGTGTGTGATTGGTTGTCCAAAATGGTACACTTTGGAAGGGACATCAGCAAAAGGGTTAACAAGACTCTTCAGAGATAATGTGTGGAGGTTATATGGCCTACTGGAAAGTGTGGTGTTGGATCGAGGACCACAATTTGCAGCAGAATTGACTAAGAAGTTGAATAGGATGCTAGGTATCAAAACGAAATTGTCGACTACATTTCACCCTCAGACAGACAGACAAACAGAATGCATGAACCAGGAATTAGAACAGTATCTCCTGTTCTTTGTAGACCACAGGCAAAAGGACTGGCTAGAGTGGTTAGCATTGGCAGAATTCACAATAAAAAATGAAGTCTATTCAACAACAAAGGTATCTCCATTTATGGCAAATTATGAGAGGGAGTTGAGAATGGGAGGAGATATTAGGAGAAAAGGAAAGATAGAAAAGGCGATGAAAGTTTGTGGAAAGAATGAAGAAGATACAAAAGAAAGCAGGAGCAGCATTGAAAAAGATACAGGAAGAAATGAAGAGGTATGCAGATCGAAGTAGAAAAGAGACAGAAGAGTGGAAGAAGGGAGATAGAGTAATGCTAAGTACAAAAGACTTAGTATTTAAAGAGAGACCAGTGCGTAAATTGGTAGAAAGGTATGTGGGGCCATATGAGATAGAAGAAGTGGTATTATTAAATGCAGTGAAGTTGTGATTACCAAGCTTAATGAGAATTCACCCAGTAGTCAATATAAGCAGAGTAGTTCGATATAGGGAGCAGATGAAAGGATAGAAAAAGGAAGAGAAAAAACCAATTAAAGTAGAAGAAATTGAAGAGTGGGAAGTGGAAAAGATTTTAAACAAAAGGAAGATAAGAGAAGTTGAGAAGTATTTAGTATGTTGGAAGGGGTTCACAGTGGAGTATGATTCATGGGAGAGAAGGGAAGATTTAGGAAATGTGAAAGCAATATTAGAAGATTTTGAAGGAAGAATGGAGGTGGAAATAAGAAGACAAGAAAAGTTAGATAGAGTGAAAGAATGAGACTTCAGAAGAGGAGAGTTACTAGGAAAGTTCATAGTAAAGATATTGTATGGGTGGGATGATGAGAAGTTTGAAGAAGAATACTTGAAAAAGTTAGAAAGGAATTGGAGGAGATGGAAGACAGTTTCTCTAGAGGAGAAACCTTAAGAGGAGGGTAATGTCAAGTTCACAAATAGTGGACTTGATTTTTCTCTATTTTATTTTTCATTTTCATTTTCATTTCATTTTATTTTCTCATTTTTCCATTTTTAGAACATAGGGTTAGGATTATGTTATGAGATGCAGAGAATGAAGTAGAAGGGTCTAGAACAAATGATGTCATATAACATGGATACCACATGTTGACCTTATATATTACACATGGTTGTTTAGGGTAGGGTGTACAGTAGTTAGCATGAACCATCAGTAGTAATATATAAGATAGACTAGTTTGTAAAGGGATCTCTATTGAGTTCTCTTATGTCACTCAATACAAGAGTTGTTCTTTTGTCTTACTCTAAAGGACTTAAGATCATAACATTCTGGTCCTTCTTCACCATGTCATGTAAAGGTTTAGCTATGAATGCAAAGCCCCTGATGAATCGATGATAATAGTTCACCAATCCCAAGAACTTCTATACATTCTTGATATACTTTGGTGTTGGCCAGTCCAACATCCCTTTCACCTTCTCTTCTTCCATCTTTATCCCTTCTGGTCCTATAACCACTCCTAAAAATCCTACCTCCCTCACCTTCCATTTATACTTCTCCTGCTTTACATACAAGTTGTTTTCTTCCAACATTTTTATTATTTCTGCTACTATTTCATTGTGTCTCTTCTCTGTCTCAACCCCCACTATTACATCATCTATGAAAGCCGCTACCTTGCCTGTATTAATCAAATCCCTGAGTAACTCATTCATCATCACTTGAAAAGTTGCTGGTGAGTTGGTTAATCCAAAGAACATAACTGTAGGTTCAAATGACCCCTTGGGTGTCGTGAAAGCTGTCTTCCACTCGTCTTCCTCTTTTATCCATACATTATTATAACCCCATCTCAAGTCCATTTTTGTAAATATCTTTTTCATACCAGTATTTTCTACTATGTTTGATATCAGAGGTAAAGGATAATTATTTTTAATAGTCCATTCATTTAAATATCTATAGTCCTGAACCATTCTCTTCTTACCATCCTTCTTTCCTATGAAAAACACAGGTGCCATTTGAGGTGACTTTGAGGATCTGATATACCATTTCCTCAGTTGTTCTTGAATGAACTCATGCACCTTCTCTCTCTCTTCCCTTGACAACAGATATACCTTTCCCTTCCTCAGTACAAATCCCTCCTTCATATCAATTGTGTGATCCCAGATTTTCCTTGTGGGTATCCTCTCTGACTGTTTCTTGCTAGATACTTTAATTCACTTATGGAATTGTTCTGGAACCAACTTCTTGGCCTTTGCCTCTGACTTCGCTGCTTCTTCTTCCTCATCCCAGATTTCCCATTCTTCAGCTACCTTTTTTACTTCCATTGTCCTTTCCCTCTTTGGTTTTTTTTTCTTTTGTTTTTTTGCCTTTTCTTCCCTCCTTTTTCCTGCTTCTTCCTTTGCCTCTTCTTTCTTCTGTTTTTTCCATCCTGGTTTTCCCTGCTTTGGTCTCCACTGTTTCTTGCATTCTTCTGGACACTTCTTCATCTTAAATTCTCCTGTTTTCCAGTCAATTTCAGGATTATGGCGAGCTAGCCACAGCATCCCCAAGATTACTGTCCACTTCTGTCTTCCAATCACATCTATCTCTGTTCTCTCTCTATGCCCTTGGTAGTAGATATTCACCTCTACCATATGCTCAATTAGTCCCTCCTTATTGAGTAAACCATCTATGTTTCTTACATATATAGGCCTGTCCAACTTCTTCAACTTAAATCCTTGTTTTCTTGCAAATTCTGAACTCATTACTAATCCTGTTGCCCCACTGTCTAATAATACCTCTACTGTAATTCCTTCTTGCATGTTAATCCTTTCCAAACCAATCTTTACCATTACTTCTCTTAAGAGGTTCCCTTTGTCCAGATTACATATAGATGTATTATCGGTTACCCTAGCTGTTGTGATGATCACTTATCCAATGATAAATGATAGCACAGGGCAGTAAATCTCAAAGATGGATATAATGTGGAAAATTCACAAGAGAACTCGACAAGGAGCCTCTTCTTAATTAAGGTCCTATTTATACAAATGGTTCATGGTCCGTGCTACTAATAATTAAACCTGCCCTATAGTCCATGCTTCATTCTCATGCT
>Ga0157358_1001321_pt1 | contig 10836 bp, 5 predicted proteins | sample AttcapACBM2_FD_111484 | JGI IMG/M metagenome (GOLD analysis project Ga0157358, IMG submission 111484) | Fungus gardens microbial communities from leaf cutter ant in Botucatu, State of São Paulo, Brazil - Atta capiguara ACBM2 | ecosystem: Host-associated > Fungi > Mycelium > Unclassified ...
CATCGAACAAACGCCCGGCGAACGAAACCTGCTCAAAGCCCGTTCGCGCATCGAACAAACTCCCGGCGAACGAAACCTGCTCAAAGCCCGTTCACGCAGCGAACAAACTTCCGGCGAACGAAACCTGCTCAAAGCCCGTTCGCGCATCGAACAAACTCCCGGCGAACGAAACCTGCTCAAAGCCCGTTCACGCAGCGAACAATCTCAGCGCCCGCCCGCGCAGCGACCTCGCCGGCAACCCACCCCCTTACCCGATAGTCATCAGGCTGGCGTTACCGCCTGCGGCCGCGGTATTTACACTCAGTGAGCGCTCAATCAGCAGACGCTCCAGCAGCAGATTCGTCTCGCCGCGGGCGAAGCCCTGCACCGACACAATCGCGCCGTCACGCGCGGCAATCTGTTCGCACAGGGCGCGCAGCTGATCGGCATCGCCGTGATAGATCACCGCATCAAACTCCGCCGTCAGCGGGTCTCGCGCCAGCGTAATGCGCGCTTTCACCGCGTCCGGCAGCGAGGCACGCAGGGTGCGATGCAGCTCATCATCCTGCCACAGCGCCTTACTGCCGACGCTGGTCACGGCCGCCAGCTGAATCAACGCATCCTGCTCGTTGTCAGCCAGGCAGAGCACCTGATCACGCGGCAACAGCGAGAAGGTATTGCGCTCACCTGTCGGGCCGGGCAGCAGCCGTACCACACCGGCCTGGGCCAGCTGGTCATAGCGATCACAGAGTTCAGCCAGCGCCGGTTTATCTTTGGCCCAGTTGCTGAGTGCCTGATGCGGAGCCAGCAGAGCGTGACGCAGTGTGCTGTCAGCCGGGCGCTCCGCATCCTGACGATCGAAGGTCAGACGCAGCGCGCCATCCGGACGATGTGCCAGCAGGCGGTAGAGATAGAGCGGACCGCCCGCTTTCGGACCGGTACCGGATAAGCCTTCACCCCCAAACGGCTGCACGCCAACAACGGCGCCCACCATGTTGCGGTTAACGTAGAGGTTACCGACCCGGGCGCTCGCCGTGACCTGCGCAATGGTCTCATCGATACGGGTATGGACACCCAGCGTCAGGCCGTAACCGGAAGCGTTAATCTGCTCAACCAGCTGCGGCAGCGTGTTGCGGGTGAAGCGCACCACGTGCAGCACCGGTCCGAAAATCTCTTTATCCAGGTCGCTGACCTGATCCAGCTCAATCAGCGTGGGTTTGACAAAGGTGCCGCTGTTCCACTCTTTGCTGTCCTGCGGATTATCCTGCACCGCCTGATAGACCGTGAAGCCCTTGTTACGCATCGCCTGAATATGGCGGTCGATATTGGCTTTGGCTTCGGCGTCAATGACCGGGCCGATATCGGTGGAGAAGCGCTCCGGGTTACCCATGCGGCACTCTGCCATCGCACCGCGCAGCATTTTCAGTGTATGGTCGGCGACATCTTCCTGGATGCAGAGCAGACGCAGGGCGGAGCAGCGCTGTCCGGCGCTGTCGAACGCCGAGGCAACGATATCAACCACCACCTGCTCGGTCAGCGCGGAGGAGTCAACGATCATCGCATTCATCCCGCCGGTTTCCGCAACCAGCGGCACTGGGCGGCCGTGCTGGTCAAGACGACCGGCGAGATTACGCTGCAGCAGGGTTGCCACGGCAGTGGAGCCGGTAAACATCACACCGCGCACCCGGTTGTCGCCGGTCAGCTGTGCGCCAACGGTTTCACCCTGGCCTGGCAGCAGCTGCAGCACGCCTGGTGGTACGCCCGCGTCCAGCAGGATCTGCACCGCCTGCGCAGCAATCAGCGGCGTCTGCTCGGCAGGTTTGGCCAGCACGCTGTTGCCCGCTGCCAGTGCTGCCGCAATCTGACCGGTGAAGATCGCCAGCGGGAAGTTCCACGGACTGATGCAGACCACCGGGCCCAGCGGGCGATGGGTTTCATTATCGAAATCGTCGCGCACCATGCCGGCGTAGTAATAGAGGAAATCGACCGCTTCGCGCACTTCCGCGATGGCGTTGTTGTAGGTCTTGCCCGCTTCACGCACCAGAATGCCCATCAGCTTCTGCATCTGGCCTTCCATGATCTGCGCCGCGCGCTCCAGAATCGCGGCACGCTCCTGCGGCGGGGTGGCAAACCAGATTGGCCCGCTGTTCACGGCGGCATCCAGCGCCACAGACACTTCCTGCTCTGTCGCTTCACGCACCTGACCCACGCGATCGCCAGGCACGGCCGGGTTCAGCACGTCGTGCAGCTCACCGGTGCCCGCTTCGCCATCGATCATCGGTTCGGCCAGGTAAGGGTGGGCGGCGCTGCTCAGCAGGGCGCTGGAGAGTGAGGCGAGGCGGTGTTCGTTGGCCATATCCAGACCCGCAGAGTTGACGCGGTTCTCGCCATAGAGGTCACGCGGCAGCGGGATCTTCGGATGCGGCAGGCCGATCGCGCCTTCGCTGGCCCCGAGTTTCTCAACGGCGAGCACCGGATCGGCAACCAGCTCGTCAATCGGCAGCGAGGTATCCGCGATGCGGTTAACAAAGGAGGTGTTGGCTCCGTTCTCCAGCAGACGACGCACCAGATAAGCCAGCAGGGTTTCATGCGTCCCCACCGGCGCATAGATGCGGCAGGGGCGATTCAGCTTCCCGTCCGCCACTTTGCCGACCACCTGCTCATAGAGGGGTTCACCCATGCCGTGCAGACACTGGAACTCATACTGTCCCGGATAGTAGTTGTTGCCCGCCAGCTGATAGATGGCGGCCAGGGTATGGGCATTGTGCGTGGCGAACTGCGGATAGATCAGGTTCGGCACGGAGAGCAGTTTACGGGCGCAGGCCAGATAGGAGATATCGGTGTAGACCTTGCGGGTGTAAACCGGATAGCCTTCCAGACCTTCCATCTGCGCGCGTTTGATTTCGCTATCCCAGTAAGCGCCTTTCACCAGACGGATCATCAGGCGGCGGCGACTGCGCTGGGCCAGGTCGATCAGCTCATCGATGACAAACGGGCAGCGTTTCATATAAGCCTGGATGACGAAGCCGATCCCGTTCCAGCCTTCCAGCTCCGGCTCGAAACAGAGTTTCTCCAGCATATCCAGCGACAGTTCCAGCCGGTCAGCTTCTTCGGCGTCGATGTTGATGCCGATGTCATAGGAGCGCGCCAGCAGCGTCAGCGATTTCAGCAGCGGGTAGAGCTCTTCCATCACCCGCTCATACTGCGCGCGGCTGTAACGGGGATGAAGGGCTGACAGTTTGATGGAGATGCCCGGGCCTTCATAGATGCCCCGGCCATTGGAGGCTTTACCAATCGCATGGATCGCCTGCTGATAGGAGAGCAGGTAGGCTTTGGCATCGCCTGCGGTCAGTGCCGCTTCGCCCAGCATGTCATAGGAGTAGCGGAAGCCTTTCTCTTCCAGTTTGCGGGCGTTTGCCAAAGCTTCGGCGATGGTTTCGCCGGTCACGAATTGCTCGCCCATCAGTCGCATTGCCATATCCACACCTTTGCGGATCAGTGGCTCGCCACTCTTACCGATAATGCGGTTCAGAGAGCGCGACAGGTTTGCTTCATTATGGGTTGAGACCAGGCGGCCGGTAAACAGCAGACCCCAGGTGGCCGCGTTGACAAACAGGGACGGGCTGCGTCCCAGGTGTGACTGCCAGTTCCCGTTACTGATTTTGTCGCGGATCAGCGCGTCGCGGGTTGGCTTGTCAGGAATACGCAGCAGCGCTTCGGCGAGGCACATCAGCGCCACGCCCTCGTGAGACGATAATGAGAACTCCTGCAGCAGGCTTTGCACCATACCGGCGCGTCCGGTTGCACCCTTCTGGTGCCGCAGCTTGTCGGCAAGCTGATAAGCGAGCTGATGGGTTTTCTCTGCCAGCGGCGCTGGCAGGCGCGCCTGCTCCAGCAGCATCGGGACCGCATCCGTCTCCGGACGACGCCAGGCGGCGGTCACGGCGGAACGGGTCACGGACTGCGGTAAAATCTGCTCTGCGAAGTCAAGGAACGGCTGATGCAGCTCCTCTGGCTGGATGTCGTCAGACTCGGCGGCGGCCTGTGCAGTGAGAGGGATCTCCGGCACGGCATCCCCGGTTTCCAGCTGGCCCAGGTAGTTAAAAATCGCCTGTTTGATCAGCCAGTGTGGCGTGCGGTCGATGCGCTGCGCAGCCAGTTTGATGCGCTCACGTGTCGCGTCATCCAGTTTTACACCCATGGTGGTTGTACCCATGACTTCCAGGCTCCTTAATAGTGGTTCGATACGGCGTGGGCTGCACTATCACTTAAGTTGCAACTTTGTGCAACCGTGTTAAATGTGAGCCAGTTAACACCCCTGTGACATCGCCAATTGTTAAATCTGACAATTCGGCACGGATATTGCTGCAAGATCCTCGCCAGGTTGGCAGACCCGATAAAATGCGGGTTTCCGGCAGGTTACACGGTGGTGCAACCGGATAACTGTGAGCGAGTGCAACCTCTGGAGACTTTTTCACAACCGGTTAGTGAAATCACTGTAACGCCTGTGTTAAATCCATTGTGCGCGCCACGCCTTTCCGGCAGGATACCGCGCCGCTGGGAAATGACTGACGCCCTGACGAAAACAATCGGCCCGTTCTGCCCCGTTCCGGCAGGCGGGTAGCTGGCGATTTCTCTGGGATATCAAATAATAAGTGGAGAGACAGATGAGTGTAAGTACACCAATGCTGGTGACCTTTGTGGTTTATATACTTGGGATGGTGTTAATCGGTTTTGTGGCCTACCGTTCGACCAAAAACTTTGATGACTACATCCTGGGTGGCCGCAGTCTGGGTAGTGTGGTCACCGCACTCTCTGCGGGTGCCTCAGATATGAGTGGCTGGCTGCTGATGGGATTGCCGGGGGCGATCTTCATCTCAGGGATCTCTGAGAGCTGGATTGCGATCGGTCTGACCATCGGTGCCTGGCTGAACTGGAAAATCGTCGCCGGCCGCCTGCGTGTTCAGACCGAACACCACAACAATGCGCTGACGCTGCCAGACTTCTTTACCAGCCGCTTTGAAGATCACAGCAAAATTCTGCGCGTGATTTCGGCCATTGTGATCCTGGTGTTTTTCACCATCTACTGCGCCTCTGGCGTGGTTGCCGGTGCGCGTCTGTTTGAAAGCACCTTTGGCATGAGCTATGAGACCGCACTGTGGGCGGGGGCGGCAGCCACCATCCTTTATACGCTGGTGGGGGGATTTCTGGCGGTGAGCTGGACGGATACCGTTCAGGCCAGCCTGATGATTTTCGCCCTGATCCTGACGCCGGTGTTTGTGATTATCGCGGTGGGCGGCTGGTCTGATTCGCTGGCGGTGATTGAGGCGAAAAGCCTGGAAAATCTCGACATGCTCAAAGGGCTGAACTTCGTTGCGGTGATCTCGCTGCTCGGCTGGGGCCTGGGCTACTTCGGCCAGCCGCATATTCTGGCGCGCTTTATGGCGGCGGATTCGCATCGCTCAATCCGCACCGCACGTCGCATCGGCATGGCGTGGATGGTGTTCTGTCTGGCGGGAGCGGTCGCTGTTGGCTTCTTTGGTATCGCCTACTTCCAGAACAACCCGACGCTGGCGACCGGCGTCAACGACAACGCAGAGCGCGTCTTTATCGAACTGGCACGCATCCTGTTTAACCCATGGATTGCCGGTATTCTGCTGTCAGCGATTCTGGCGGCGGTGATGTCAACCCTGAGCTGTCAGCTGCTGGTCTGCTCCAGCGCCCTGACTGAAGATCTCTACAAAGGCTTCCTGCGTAAAAACGCCAGCCAGCAGGAGCTGGTGTGGGTAGGGCGTCTGATGGTGCTGCTGGTGGCGCTGATCGCGATTGCACTGGCGTCTAACCCGGAAAACCGCGTACTGGGTCTTGTCAGCTACGCCTGGGCAGGCTTCGGGGCGGCCTTTGGACCGGTCGTGCTGTTTGGCGTCTGCTGGAAGCGCATGAACCGCAACGGCGCGCTGGCCGGTATGATTGTCGGTGCGCTGACCGTGCTGGTGTGGAAACAGTATGGCTGGCTGGGTCTGTATGAAATTATCCCGGGCTTCATCTTCGCCAGCATCGCGATTGTGGTCTTCAGCCTGATGGGACGTGAACCTTCAGCCGAAGCGCAGCAGCGCTTTGCCGCCGCTGAGGCGGAGTTCCAGACCAAATAAGCAGAGCGTCAGGAGTGAAGGCCCGTCCCGCAGGGGGCGGGCCTTTTTGTTACAAAGATAAAAGCCTCAAAAATGCAATTATCTCCATCGGCAACTTGTTTTTTTCGCAGCGATAATGATAATCGGTATCGTTTACACTTTACCTGAATTTACCGTTAATTGACGCTGCTTAACATTCAAGAGGCTGGCAATGTTCGTTCCCTTTCTCATCATGCTGCGCGAAGGACTTGAAGCCGCGCTGATTGTCAGCCTGATCGCCAGCTACCTCAAACGCACCCAGCGCACCCAGTGGTTTCCGGCCATGTGGGCAGGCGTCTTTGTCGCCGCGGCACTCTGCCTGGGGCTGGGTCTGTTTATCAATGCCACCACCGGCGAGTTCCCGCAAAAAGAGCAGGAGCTGTTTGAAGGCATTGTGGCGCTGATCGCCGTTGTGATCCTCACATCTATGGTGTTCTGGATGCGCAGGGTGGCGCGCAATATCAAAGTTGAGCTGGAGCAGGCGGTCGACCACGCGCTGCAGCGTTCGGGCCGGGGCGGTCTGGCGCTGGTGCTGATGGTCTTTCTTGCCGTGGCGCGGGAAGGCCTGGAGTCAGTCTTCTTCCTGCTGGCCGCTTTTACGCAGGATGTCGGTTATGCGCCGCCGATTGGCGCGGTGCTGGGGCTGGCGACGGCGGTGGTGCTGGGCATGCTGCTCTACTGGGGCGGTATCCGCCTGAACATGGCGCACTTCTTCCGCTGGACCAGCGTCTTCATCCTGTTTGTGGCGGCCGGTCTGGCCGCAGGGGCGATTCGCGCCTTCCACGAGGCGGGTCTGTGGAATCACTATCAGGATGTGGCCTTCGATCTCAGCAATACCTTATCGACCCATTCGCTGTTTGGCACCCTGCTGGAAGGCGTGCTGGGTTATCAGGAGGCCCCCAGCGTCAGTGAAGTGACCCTTTACTTCGTCTACCTGATCCCGGCCCTGATTCTGTTTTTTATGCCTGCGCGTCCTGCTGCGTCGGCCACTGTGTAATACGACCTTTAACGGGCGCATCTTAAGCCCGCAACGTGATAGGGAAAAAGAGATGACAATGCGTTTCCGCCGCAAGGCACTGCTGCTTCCTCTGCTGGCGATTTCTGCTTCTGCGGCGGCAGCCGTTCCTCAGGCTACCGTAAGCGTCAACGACAGGCAGTGTGAGCCGATGAGCTTAACGGTGAAGGCCGGTAAAACTCAGTTTCTGATTAAAAATAACAGCCAGAAAGCGCTGGAGTGGGAGATTCTGAAAGGTGTGCTGGTGGTGGAAGAGCGTGAAAACATCGCGCCGGGCTTCAGCCAGAAGCTGACCGCTAATCTGGAGGCCGGGGAATATGAGATGACCTGTGGTCTGCTGAGCAATCCAAAGGGCAAACTGATTGTGCAGGCGGGGGAGAGCGCGACGCCCGGCGCAACCTCCGCGCGAATGCAGCTGGAAGGCCCGATCACGCAATACAAAGCCTGGGTGACGGAGCAGGTTAATCAGCTGGTGAGCCAGACGCAGGCCTTCACCGATGCGGTCAAAGCCGGGGATGTTGAAAAAGCCAAAGCGCTGTTTGCCCCGACCCGCCAGTATTACGAGCGCATTGAGCCGATTGCTGAACTCTTCTCCGATCTCGATGGCAGCATTGATGCCCGTGAAGATGACTATGAAAAGAAAGCGGAGGATCCTAAGTTCACCGGCTTCCACCGTCTGGAGAAAGCGCTGTTTGCGGAGAACAGCACTAAAGGGATGACGGGCTATGCCGACCAGCTCAACAAAGATGTGAAAGATTTGCAGGTGCGCATCAGTGAACTGGCCTTCCCGCCGGCCAAAGTGGTGGGCGGCGCGGCCGGTCTGATTGAAGAGGTTGCCTCCAGCAAGATCTCCGGCGAAGAAGATCGCTACAGCCGTACCGACCTGTGGGACTTCCAGGCAAATATTGATGGAGCACAGAAGATCGTTGAGCTGCTGCGCCCGCTGGTCAGCAAAGCCAATCCGCAGCTGCTGGCGAAGGTCGATGCCAACTTCAAAAAAGTGGATGCGATCCTGAGCAAATACCGCACGAAAACCGGTTTCGAATCGTACGAGAAACTGAGTACGGCTGACCGCAATGCGCTGAAAGGGCCTGTCACCGCCCTGGCGGAAGATCTTTCCTTACTTCGTGGCACGCTGGGTCTGGATTAATCATGAGTCGTAAGCCAGAGGACGCGCAGCAGCCTGCGCGTCGTCGTTTATTAAAAGGGCTGGGCCTGCTGGGCGGCGCCGCTGCCTTCTCCGGCGGTTGCCCGTTTCATGCCGCCGCCGCCGACACGTTTTCACCGGGTACGGTGACGCCTCAGGCGCGGCAGCAAAAGCAGCCGTTTTATGGTCAGCATCAGGCGGGGATTATCACGCCACAACAGGCATCGATGATGCTGGTGGCCTTTGACCTGCTCAGCAGTGATAAAGCCGATCTGGAGCGGCTCTTCCGGCTGCTGACCCAGCGCATCGCCTTTCTTACCGCGGGCGGGCCGGCACCGGTCGTCACCAACCCGCAGCTGCCGCCAATGGATTCGGGCATTCTCGGCCCGACGATCGCGCCGGATAATCTCACCATCACCGTGTCGGTCGGCAGCAGCCTGTTCGATGAGCGTTTTGGTCTGGCCCCGCATAAGCCGAAAAAACTGCAGCCGATGACGCGCTTCCCTAACGATTCGCTGGATGCTGCTCAGTGTCATGGCGATCTGCTGCTGCAGATCTGCGCCAACACCCAGGATACGGTGATCCATGCCCTGCGCGATATCATCAAGCACACTCCTGACCTGCTTGGGGTTCGCTGGCGACGGGAAGGGTTTATCTCTGACCACGCGGCACGCAGTCAGGGGCAGGAGACGCCGATTAACCTGCTGGGCTTTAAGGATGGCACCGCGAATCCGGATACGCACGACGCTGCCCTGATGAATCAGCTGCTGTGGGTGACGGCGGATCAGGATGAACCGGTCTGGGCACGTCATGGCAGCTATCAGGCGGTGCGTCTGATTCGCTTTCACGTGGAGATGTGGGATCGCACCCCGCTGGGCGAGCAGCAGACCATCTTTGGTCGCGATAAGCTGAGTGGAGCTCCGCTGGGGATGCAGCATGAGCATGATGTTCCTGACTATGCCCGCGATCCGGACGGGCAGGTGATTGCGCTGGATGCGCATATTCGCCTTGCTAACCCCCGCACGCCAGAGACGGCCAGCAGTCTGATGCTGCGCCGCGGCTACAGTTACTCCGCCGGGATCTCGGCGTCAGGGCAGCTGGAGATGGGCCTGCTGTTTGTCTGCTATCAGCACGATCTGGAGCGCGGATTTCTGACGGTGCAGGGGCGACTGAACGGCGAGGCGCTGGAAGAATATATCCGGCCCTTTGGCGGCGGTTATTTCTTTGCGTTGCCGGGTGTCCCGGACGCCAGCCATTATTTAGCGCAATCCCTGCTGGAAGCCTGATTAAATTTTAACCACTGCGGGCGGCCCGATTTCTGGCCGTCCGACTTTTCTTTCCCGTAACCTGACTGACTGAGTTTAAACTGAGAATCAGCCGGGGCTTCGCCGAATTAAAATAATCTAACTGACTGAAATAGCTGATTTTTACACGCAGTGGTAAAATAAAGGCTTACCCGCGAATAGCAATTCCTTTGCCAGCAGTTAAAATTACTGTTGCAAAGGTTCAGCAAAATGATGCACTTTACTAAACAGGCGTAATCGGACGTGTCGATGTATCACACTGGAGTTCGCGCATGGGTCGAGTCTTTTATGGAAAGTCATTGTCAGTAAATAGATTGCGCCTGACCGCGAGGGCCATTCTGCCTCGTTATTTCTTCCTTCCTTCAACCAACTCTTTTGTCTTACCGTTTCCTTTTTTATCCGGTGTTCAGCCACGCTTCTGCGCTGCTGCATACCCACTATCCTGTCCTGTCATGGCTTAAAAGGAAGCCAACTGAAACCTCTAAAGCGTTCACGTAATCGTAACGGGCCACCGGCCTGACACGGGAAATGAAACCAACTGAAAGGTGCCACTATGGGAAGACAGAAAGCAGTGATCAAAGCGCGTCGTGAAGCGAGAAGAGTGCTTCGCAATGACTCACGGAGTCATCGTCAGCGCGAAGAAGAGTCGGTCACTTCGCTGGTGCATATGGGCGGACTGGATTCGATTGGCATGGCACGCGATGCGCGCGACCGGCTGCCGATTGAAGCCCGGAATGAGGCTCAGGCGCACTATCTTAATGCCATAGAGACGAAGCAGCTGATCTTCGCAACCGGTGAAGCCGGATGCGGTAAAACCTGGATCAGCGCCGCAAAAGCGGCTGAGGCCCTGATTCATAAGGATATCGACAGGATTATCGTTACGCGCCCGGTACTGCAGGCAGATGAGGATTTGGGATTCCTGCCCGGCGATATTTCTGAGAAATTCGCCCCTTATTTCCGTCCGGTTTATGACATTCTGGTTAAACGTCTTGGCGCATCCTTTATGCAATATTGTCTGCGTCCGGAAATTGCCAAAGTTGAGATTGCGCCTTTCGCCTATATGCGAGGCCGCACTTTTGAAAATGCTGTGGTGATTCTGGACGAGGCGCAGAACGTGACCGCCGCGCAGATGAAAATGTTCCTGACCCGACTGGGCGAAAACGTCACGGTCATTGTTAACGGCGATATTACCCAGTGCGACTTGCCCGCTGGGGTGCCTTC
>Ga0157358_1001322_pt1 | contig 10830 bp, 5 predicted proteins | sample AttcapACBM2_FD_111484 | JGI IMG/M metagenome (GOLD analysis project Ga0157358, IMG submission 111484) | Fungus gardens microbial communities from leaf cutter ant in Botucatu, State of São Paulo, Brazil - Atta capiguara ACBM2 | ecosystem: Host-associated > Fungi > Mycelium > Unclassified ...
ATGAACCAGTAGATGTAGAATATCCAGGATAACAAAGGATGCTTGAGTTGATCAAAAAAAACTATTGGTGGCTAGGAATAAGGACTAATATTAAGAAATACATTTGGAAATACCAACAGAATAAAGTGTAACATATGAAAAAAGCAGAGAAACTTTACTTATTGAAAACATCTAAAGAACTATAACAGAAAATTGTTAGAGGACCCCAAACTCCATACTCTAGAATCTCAACATTAGAGTTTGCCAAGCCTGATGTTCACTCATAACACTACAAGGTTTATCATATTCACCCTGGTCCTTTGTCAACTAATCTCCAATCACTGCAAATACTTCCATAGTCATTATTTTTAGTTCCTGGTTGCTATCAATATTATTTCTGGATTGGTCAGCATTGTTCTACTAGATATGAATATATCCTAGAGTATTTAGCAAAGTTCCCATCTCCAGAAAACTTCATATTATTCTCTTAGATTTCTTCTGAAGTAAACTCCATAAACTCCATAGACTTTTGCCAGTTGTCCTAATAGCAGAACAGTATCTCCTCTAGTAATCTCAAGATAGTTTTGGATTTGAGAATGCAAAACCACCTGGTGAAGCTTATTGGGAAGTAGTAAAATAGGTTTTTTATTATCTTAAAAGGACCTACAACTTGTGACTCACTTATGGTGGCCATGAAGACTCACTCAAAGGCTTTACTGATGCAGATGGAAATATAGCTAAGAACTAGTGTGCTACTTCTAGATATGCTTTCATAATAAATAGAGATGCTATTTTATAGAGTGCAAAGAAACAAGAGCTAGTTATACTCTCTACTACTGAATCAGAATATATAGGTGTTATGCTTGCTACTAAGAAAGCTTTATAGCTTTACTCTCAATTTTTCATATTCAACTCAACACTACTACCCTCTTCTCTAACAACCAGTCTACTATTGTGCTCATAACTTATTATCAATATAATTCTTGTACATGATGATGTGTACTATTATTTCATTTGTTAGATTGTTAAATAAGGTTAAAATTCGACTCATATATTGTCTTACTACAGATATGGTCACTGATATATTTATAAAGACATTCCCATTTCTCAAAGTCAAGTATTTTGCAAGTGTACTTGGTCTCAGTACAGCTTGAGGAGAAGTGTAGAAAAATACAAGTATATACTCAGCCATTGTACTGTGCTACTGTACTATGTGCTCACTTTGTGTTATCTTGTAGCATTCTGAACAATTGTTTCTATTTTATATGTGTATTGTTTGGCTCATAGCATAAATATTGAACTCTTGTATACATTCACCTTAGTTCTTGTTTGTATTGTGAGTGACTGAGTCTTCTAATTACTATATTTGTTTTTCTGCTTATAGATAAAACCTTTCATCAGTTTTAGATATTTTCTACATTTAAGTATAATCATGCATGAATTAAGTTTCTGTATTTTATTGCTTAGTGACACATTATCTAGACTTTGGGTTGTTATATCATATAAAGATTATCTCTATAGTATTTCCTTAGCTATTTCCTGCCCTACTATTTTCTTAACTATAGTACCAACTACAATATCTAGTATTTAAGACCAAGTAAATACTCTGTGTTTTCCTCAGTTTGATAATTGAATTTTAGCAATCCACTTCTTCTTCTGAATACTTTCAAGCTCCAACTCTGTCTGAAATTATAACTATGTAATAGACAGTTAGCATAACATATAAGTTAAGGCCAAAATTTTTATTTGTCATTCAGTTACAATCCTACAGATAAGCACTGAGTATAAAGAGACCAACTTTCACACAAAATTTCAGCATGCAAGCATCACAAATGTTCATATTAAACCCTGTGAAATTTCCACTTTCCATTAGTTAGTAATCTTTGAACACTACTAAATCCTGTAGTGCTTATCAAGCCAACACTACTGAATCTCACAGAGTTTATTAAGCTAATACTGTTACTTTCCATTGCCAAAACTCATCAAGTATTACCTAGTGTTCTAACACTGTGTTAAACATAGTTCACATCTCATTATCTAAGATTTAATAATGGGCTCTCAACATCTAGATATATCTGATTCATTTACTTACTACATCACAGATAATACTTCTCTAGCATTCAATCTGCTTCAGATACCTGTAGATGAGGATATCTACCTTTCTAGCTTGCTCATCCTTTTTTGGTATAGATCTATCTGGTTCCTTTTCATGTATGATCACTCCATTACTGATAACATGGTTTTTCATAATCTCTATAGAACTCTGGACTTGATTTTCAAGGACTTTAGTGTACCCAGAGTAGTTACCTGTCTCCTCTGATTCTCAAATAGTCTTAGTACCAGTATTTAAGATGCATAAATACTTTGTAGTTTCTTAGCTTGAAAATCAAGTAGTGTAGTGCACTGCTTTGAGTGTCTATGCTCAGAAATCTAACTTCCTTCATGATCTGATTCTTGTTATAATTCTCTTCCTAAATATGACTATCATAACATGTAGAGGCACAGTATATCTAATAAAGCCAAGATCATCCTAGATCTGGATCTGCACATGTCAGATAATATTCTCATGCTTTTCTGATGTCTTCTGTAATTTTCCCATAGATAGTTTCCTCTTCCAGGCATATTTCTTACCTGACAAAGTTATATATTATCTGAGTATATAAAAGTTGGAACAACCTTTGGCTTCAGCTTATGTATTGTGCCTCTATAAGTTGTATATTTCAGAAGATATACTCAGGATGTGACTAATAGACAGGTCTACTAGAAGGTGAGAGATGTGTCATTGCTAATACTAGAAGTTGATGATAGTTTTGGTTAATTTTTGAAATCAAGCTTTACAGTGTAAACTGCCAGCATATATACTAAGTATACTATCTAGAGTAGTTATTTAGAATTGGAGACTGCTAAGCATTACTCTGGTTCTAGTAATCCTCAGATGTTTAGAATGGAGATCCAAGAAGAAATTGAGAAATATAATCTGTACTGGAAGTGATCAGGAAGTACAAATGAGAAAGAAGATATTATTCATAGTTTGAAACAAATATAGCCAGATTATGATATAATACACTGTCCTATTCTATATATTGCTGCTATAAATCTCTTTGCTTTCTTAGCTGACCTTCTTGATACTTTTATCAGAGTACTTAACTATCTAGATGTAATCATTCTTTAGTTATATTAGCATTGTTCTGCTAAATTGGAATATACTATTTAGGATAGCTATTATCTTTAGAAGTTCTTATTCTGTTCTCTTAGAATTCTCCTAGATATCATATACCATCTGACTATATTTAATATACACACTCTTTTACCCTCTTCTGATATAGATCACACTTTATTCCAATTATCTATTAACCTGAGAACTTGTTAGATATGATTTATATCTCATTATCTAAGATCCAGAAAGGCATCTTGGAAGTCCAGAACTAAGTAATTATATGTTATCTAAGAATTACCTTTAGCTCCAGTGTTGTTGAAAACCACTAGACACAAAGTCCAATAATCACACAAACAAGTAAAGCTCTCAGTAGGCTATTAATATGGGAATCACAAGAGAACTCAATAAGGAGTCTCTGCTGAATTGCTATCTTATTTATATAATTTACAGATAGTCCATGCTAACACTAATTTACCTTGCCCTAAAGTCCATGCATCATCCATGAGTGCACTATATATATATCATGAGGTAGACATACTGTTAATATGTTTCTTGATATCATTCCTTTAGTCTGCTTTAGTCTGTTCTAGACTTATGACCTCACATCATGTGATATGTCATGTGACCACAGTCATGTGCCTCTTCATTGTCAATAAAAGAAAAATAAAATCAAAAGAAATATTAAATTAAGAAAAATAGATAAAAGAAAAGTTAGTGTCCAAACACATCATAACATTCAGCTTATATGCTATGTCTTTATAAGTTACATGGATGACATATTTCAGATCAGGATTTTAGGAACTCAGTGGGTGGAAAACCACTGGAAAGTGGTAAGATGTGTTGTTACTAATATTGAAAGAGAGGTGCTAGTTTTAGTTGATTTTCAGTGGATTATATACTAGTTAGTATATCTAAGATAGTTATCTGGGATATAACTGCTAAATGAGTTACTCTAATTACTAGTAATCCTTGAATATCAAGAGATAGAGTTTTATGGAGTTATCTTGGACTAGCAAGGATATCCAAGGTGGAATAGACAGTTTTGATCTGTTCTGGAAGAGGTTGAAGAGCATGGATGAGAGTAAGTAGTTGTCTATAGGTTGAAACAGATAAGGTTAGAACATGAAAAGTAATAGAACTAAAATCTCTCTATTTCTCATTAATCTCATGGAGTTCTGAATAACAATTCAAAGTATGTATAGTAGTATTATTATTAGAAAATACTCCTATATTTAAGAATAATAGTCACCATGTGCAGTTTTTTAGTCTGATAATTAACTTAGAATTGTATTATACTCACTCTAAGTTTACTCAAATCTCCTCTTCTAAAATATGACTATATAATGAAGTTAAGCTAGATTTAATATCTTTCTGTTAAAACAAGGTTGTTTTATTTACATAAGTACTACTTTCAAACTTCTTTCACCTCTATATTCCAATAAGTCACATTATCTGTTCTGTTCTCCATACTACTTGTAGATATTTCTGGTGAGTGTGAATTACCCTTAACACTAGAAATAAGTGCTACTTGTAACTTAGAATTCTCTTAGAAATTATAAACTTCACATACCTCACATACTTTACTCAGTTACTCTAATACTGTTAGGCAAGAAATATATCCAGAAAAGGAAACCATCCATGGGAAAATTACAGAAGATATTGAAAGAGCATGAAAACATTATCCAATGCATGTGGATATAGATTCTGAGTAATCTTGGCTTTAGTAAATGTGCTGTATCTATTATAGCTTATTCTTCAAGAATTAAAAGAAAAGAGTATTTATGTATAGAGTGACACAAGAGAACTTGATAGATTTCCTACTGAAGAGTGGTCTACTTTATATATCTCTAGAAGTTGGTTTGTGTACATCTAACCTACTCTAAAGCTATGATATGATATCATGCTCTTAGCCAAGTTCCAAAAACAGTTAAAAAAAACTAAACTATAAAAGAAAAGAGAAATTATAAAAGACTAGAAAAATAGAAAACAACAAAGTCTACTTAGAAGATTCCTCCTTCTTCAAGATGTCTCCTCTGGAGAAATAGGTTTCCACTTTTGCCAGTTTCTCTCCAACTTTCTCAAATACTTCTTCTCAAACTTCTCATCATTCTACTTATATAATATCCTTGCTGTATACTTCTCTGGTAGTTCTTCTCTTCTGAAATTTCTTTTTTGTATCATCTAAGTTCATCTCTTTCTCCCAAATATTATGCTCTACTACAAAGCTCTTCTATCTAACCAAGTATCTCACACATCCTTGCACTACCCTCTTATTGAGGATTCTCTTAACTTCTCACTTCTTCTCTCTATCTACCTCTATTAGTTTTGGTTCTTTTATCTTTTGCCTCTTCACTGGTTCCTTATATTTCACTACACTAAGTCCTTTGTGCTCAGCATCACTTTATTACTCTTTTTTCATGCTTTTATTTCCTTCTGCCTCTTATTTGCTTGCTACTTCATTTTCTCTTGGGCTTTCTTCAATGCTGCTCCTGTTTCTTTCTGTTTCTTTCTTATTCTCTCTACAAACTCTGTTGCCATATCCATCTTTCCCTTTCTTCTGATATTTGCTCTCATCTGTAATTATATCCTATAGTTTGCTATAAATGGTGAGACCTTAGTTGCTGTATGAACTTTACTGTTGACTGTAAACTCTTCTATAACAAGCCATTCAGACTAGTTCTTCTGCTTATGATTTACAAAGAACTAGAGATACTGCTTCAGCTCCTGGCTCATATACTCTATTTGCTCATCCATCTAGGAATAAAATGCTGTTGACAATCTTGTCTAGATACCTAGCATTTGGTTCAACTCCCTGATCAAGTTTGCTGCAAACTGGAAGCCTTTATCAGATATCATACTTTCTGGCAGTTCATATAGCTTCTATACATTATCTCTAAAAAGTCTAGCCAATCCTTCTGCTGATATACCCTTTGTTATTACTACAAAGTATATCATCTTTGATAGTCTGTCATACACTACTAAGATTATATCTTTTTCTGCTACTAGTGGCAACTTGGTAATAAAGTCAACTGTCAAGTATATCTATGACTTTTCTAGAACCTTATTTGCCATTAGTTTTCCTGCTAAAGGTTCTATGCAGTTTTTTATTCTTTGGCATAAGTTACAGCTCTCTATATATCTCTCCATATCCCTTGTTACCCCTGGTCACTAATAATTTTTGGTCACTAACTCCATTGTCTTCTACTTTCCCTCATGTCTAGCTACTAGTACATCATGATGTAACTGCATAACTTCTAACCTTAAAATCTTATTCTTTGAAACATAAATCTTTCCTTCCTTCAAGACTATCTTATCATCTATTTCCTACTCACCTTCTCTTAATGCCTTAATTAATATATCTACTACTACTTCTACTAAACTATATATCTATTATTTTTATTATTATTTTTTTGTTCTCATTGTTATTTTCTACTTCTACTTTCCAATCTGGCCTTCTACTAAGTCTATCTGCCTTTTCTATCTTTGTTTCTAGTATATGCTTTAAGGTAAAGTCAAACCTAAATAGAGTGTCTATCTTGCTTGTTGTTGGTTTAGCTTTTGCATCTTCATAAAGTATTTCAAGTTTTTATGATCAGTCCAAACCTCAAACTGGAACTTTGCATTCTCTAAGAGGTATCTCCAATTTTCTAAGCCTCTTATCACTATTAACATCTCTTTGTCATGGATTTCATAGTTCTATTCTGTTTCATTTAACAACTTAGAGAGGTAGACTACTGGTCTCCATCTCCCATTTTTATATTCCATTGATAAAACTCCTCCTGTTGCATAGTCTGATGCATCAACTTCCATCCTCATTTTTTTGTCCAAGTCTGATACAGCTAGCACTGGCCTTATTGTAAATCTTTCTTTCAACTCCTCAAATATCTTTTCCTGTTTGTCTTCCCATTCCCACTTCTACTCCTTTCTCACTAGCTCATATGATGGCTTTGCAATTTTTGCAAAATCCTTAATAAATTGCTTATAGTAGTTGGCAAGCCTTAAGAACTTCTTAATTTCCTTGACTCTCTTGGGGGCTGGCCATTCTAAAACTGCTTTCACCTTTTATTCCTTTGTCTTAATGCTCTCTAGCCCTATTACAACTTCTAAGAACCCAACTTCTAAGAACTCAACTTTTCTCACCTTCTATTTACACTTTTCTAATTTCACATATAAGTCATTTTTCTCCAACCTTCTTACCACTTCTTCTACTACCTCATCATGTTCCTTCTTTTCTTCTGTTCTTACTATCACATCATCAATAAAGCTAGCTATTTTTCCAGTATTAAGTAAGTCTCTTAGAATCTCATTCATCATTGTCTGGAAAGTAGCTGTTAAGTTTGTTAGACCAAAGAACATTACTGTTGGTTCAAATGATTCTTCTGGCATTGTGAATGCAGCCTTCCACTCATCTTCCTCCTTTACCTGTATATTATTATAGCCTTACCATAAGTCTAATTTAGTAAATACTCTTTTTGTACCTATGTTTTCTACTATATCTGAAATAAGAGGCATGAGATAATTATTTTAATAGTCCATTCACTAAAATGCTTATAGTTCTGTACCATTCTTTTCTTACTATCCTTCTTTCCTACAAAAAACACTGGTGCTGTCTAAGGTGACTTAGAAAGTCAAATATACCCTTTTTTTGAACAAACTCTCTTACTTCTTCTCTCTCTTCTCTGGAAAAAGGATATATACTCCCTTTTTTTGGCATGAATCCCTTCTTCAACTTGATTGCATGATTCCATATCTTTCTTACTAGCATTCTTTCACTTGTCTTTTTTTCAAATACCTTAATCTACTTGTAGAACATAGATAGTACCAATCTTCCTATATATCTACTATCTCTTGCTGTTTTCTTGAATACTTGTACATGTGCTTCAACTATTTTCTTCTTTTGTTCTAGAAGGTGCAAAGAGTTAGAGTAAAAGAATTAACCTTATATCAGATAACACAGGAAAACTCAATGGAGTTTTAGTTACAAAGTATTTACCTTATATACACTTGGCTAATGGTCTATACTACACTAAACCTAGTCTACCCTAAAAGACATATATATTACATACTATTGACATGTGGTATAATATTATTATTCTAGAACCTTCTATGACATGACACATAATTGTGTGACCATGACTTGTGACAGTGACATGTAACATCACACTAAACCAGTTCACCATCTTCAATTCTGACATCTTAGTTATTTTATTATTTATCTATCCAAACTCTAACTTCATTAATATCAATAGTTTCTCTACTATTTTAAATTCTTACTTTTCTTCTGTTAACTCCTTTAATATGTTGTCTTTCCATACTTTTGTGACTTCTCCCTATATATACTATAATACCTAGCTTATTTTACCTTCTTTCTTTCCTATCTTAACTTCAACCAAATATAAAGATGGTAGGCATTGATGAAGCCTACTATTAGAGTTGTGAACAATAGACTTGATTCTTATTTATTTATTTTCTCTTCTATTTTATTTTTTGTTTTTGTTTTTATTTTTATTATTTTGGGCTTAAATAAAGAGTATAATATTATATATGATATTTACACAAGTCACAAAGACATGACAGAGGCATGATAACAGTCACAGTCACAGGTCACATGATTACATAACATAGAGAAGGATATAAAAAGTTCTAGAACAGATAACATCATATAGTATAGTAATAGTATGTTGATTTTATGAAGTGTATATAGACTTTAGAGTAAGTTAGCTGTAGTATGTGTATAGACCATAGTCTGAAGTATATAATGTAATCTAAGCCATAATATTATTATAATACTTAGTCTATTATATCAGTGGTTGGTGTTAGTATGATGGATGAAAGTAATAGTGATAGGGTTAGTAAAGATGAAGTAGAGGAGAGTATAGAGGAGGCTGGTTGTTTCTCTTAATACTGTTATGATATGCTTGAACTTTAATATTTTTATTTTAATCTATTTTTCTTGATTTGATTTTCCTTTTTTCTTTAATTTTTGGACAATAAAGAGGCACATGGCTATAGTTACATGACATGCCATATGATATGATGTCATAAGCCTAGAATCTAGGAGAAGAGACTAGAAGAATGATATCAAGATGTATGCCAATGGCATGTTTTGTTATGAACTAAGGTCCTTAGGGTTGGACAATTGAACAACTCTTGTATTGAGTAACACAAGAGAACTCGATAGAGATTTCTCTACAAACTAATCTACCTTATATACTACTATCAATGGTCTATGCTTGCTACTGTGCAACCTACCCTAAACAACCATGTGTAGTACATGAGACCAACATGTGGTGTCTATGTTGTATAATATCATTTATTCTAGATCCTTTTACTTTGTTCTTTGCATCTTGTGATCTAACCCTAACCCTATGCTCTAAAAATAGAAAAACAAGAAAATAAAACAAAATGAAAGTGAAAATGAAAAATAAAATAGAAAGAAACTTAGTCCACCGTTTGTGAACTTGACATGTTTATCTTATGGCTAACATATAGACTTTAGGATAGAATTATTTATTGTTAGCATAGACCATGAATTATTTGTATAAATTGGGTAGCAATACATCAAAAACTCCTTGTTGAGTTTTCTTGTAATCTCTATGAGACTCTTCACTTATAAGATTACTTAGTGATTCATTGACTATTTTAGTTTAATACTTACTATAACAAATACTAACTTAGGTTAAAAGCCAGTTCTTGTTAAGACTTAAAACCTTAGAGTTAGTTGAGAGAATAGACCTTGAATAAGATATATTGGAAACATGTACTCAGTTCAGATATAAAGATGTGTGAATGACTAATAGTATTTTGTATCTATTAGGAATAGAAATATGTACTAGGTATAGCAATTAGTCTAAGTTCTACTTTAATAAAATCCAATAAACTTATCTCAGTTCAATCATAAAGATGTGTAAATGATTGAGGTTTGGTATTCTAATCTGAAGTCCTTTTATAAAAAAATAGTAAAATATATAAACTATACATTATGGCTTAAGCAGTGGTATAACCTGTATAGTTGTAGTCCAAGTATTGACTAGTAGTCCATTAGACTGTTAACCAGTGTGATCAAGCTGAGTTGCTCTGTTAAAATCACAAATAATAAAGAAACAGAAATAGATCAAGAATAAAATAGAAAGTTTGTTCTGTGATGTCATACTTTATCCAATAGAATAATTACAAGAAAACTTGATGGAATTTCTAGTATAAACTTATTTATCTTATATATACTAAATTACTGATCCATGTTATAGTATCATTAACCTACCCTAAAGGCCATGTGTTATTCTTAAGGTCAACATATATCAAATACATTGTAGTAATATCATTTCCTTTTATGACCTTCTACTATTTTCCATCATAATACATGATTATGTTACAATGTAACAGTTTGTGACAGTAATATGTAATATCATGCTAACCTTAACCCTGAGTCTGAAAATAAAAATAAAATAAAGATTATTATTTGCAATTTTGATAGTTTTGCCAGTGTATATATACTAACTTCTTTTTTACTAGCTACTATCTAAGTGATGTTGTATATTATCACTTTTAAGCAGGAGATATCTACTCTAGATATTTTCTTAATGAATAAGGCTATTTCTTTATATATACAGTTTACAATTGATCTGTAGCATAAGGCTTCTATTGAAAAAGAGTATAAATACTCTACTTAATATTATCCAATTAATAATAGAGAA
>Ga0157358_1001323_pt1 | contig 10828 bp, 8 predicted proteins | sample AttcapACBM2_FD_111484 | JGI IMG/M metagenome (GOLD analysis project Ga0157358, IMG submission 111484) | Fungus gardens microbial communities from leaf cutter ant in Botucatu, State of São Paulo, Brazil - Atta capiguara ACBM2 | ecosystem: Host-associated > Fungi > Mycelium > Unclassified ...
ATGCGCAGGTCGAAGTCACCACGCCAAGCGCGCTGGTTCGCGACATCGAAGATGCGATTAGCGCTGCGGGTAAACCGCTGCTGGATGTCTGGATGAGCCACGGCGACAAAGTCACGGCGATCCCGGCTGACTTCGTGACCGTTGCCAGCACAGAAAGCTGTCCGTTCGCTATCATGGCCAACGAAGAGAAGCGTTTCTACGGCGTGCAGTTCCACCCGGAAGTGACCCACACCCGCCAGGGTCTGCGGATGCTCGAGCGCTTCATCATCGACATCTGTGAATGTGAAGCCCTGTGGACCCCTGCCAAAATCATTGAAGATGCCGTTGAGCGCCTGCGTGAGCAGGTGGGTAACGACAAAGTGATCCTCGGTCTGTCAGGTGGCGTGGACTCCTCTGTGACCGCAATGCTGCTGCATCGCGCCATTGGTGACCGCCTGACCTGCGTGTTTGTGGATAACGGCCTGCTGCGTCTGAACGAAGCACAGCAGGTGATGGATATGTTTGGCGACCACTTTGGTCTGAACATCATCCATATACCGGCTGAAATGCGCTTCCTGGATGCGCTGGCGGGTATTGATGAACCTGAAGCCAAGCGTAAAACCATTGGTCGCGTCTTTGTGGAAGTGTTCGACGAAGAAGCGCTGAAGCTGCAGGACGTGAAGTGGCTGGCGCAGGGCACCATCTATCCGGACGTGATTGAATCGGCTGCGTCTGCCACCGGTAAAGCGCACGTCATCAAGTCGCACCACAACGTGGGTGGTCTGCCGAAAGAGATGAAGATGGGCCTGGTTGAGCCGCTGAAAGAGCTGTTCAAAGACGAAGTGCGTAAGATTGGTCTGGAGCTGGGCCTGCCATACGACATGCTGTTCCGCCATCCGTTCCCGGGTCCGGGTCTGGGCGTGCGCGTACTGGGCGAAGTGAAGAAAGAGTATTGCGACCTGCTGCGTCGTGCCGATGCTATCTTCATCGAAGAGCTGCACAAAGCGGATCTCTACAACAAAGTTAGCCAGGCATTCACCGTCTTCCTGCCGGTTCGTTCGGTCGGCGTGATGGGTGATGGCCGTAAATATGACTGGGTTGTCTCGCTCCGCGCGGTAGAAACCATCGACTTTATGACCGCACACTGGGCGCACCTGCCGTATGATTTCCTGGGCCGCGTCTCTAACCGTATCATCAATGAAGTCGACGGTATTTCCCGTGTAGTGTATGACATCAGCGGTATGCCACCGGCGACGATTGAGTGGGAATAAACCGGTTCGCGCCGATTAAACCCTGATGCCTAAAAAGCCCGCTTCCAGCGGGTTTTTTATTGCCTGAAACACACGCAGACTCCCCGCTTTAACCTTTCGGCACATCCGGATAGCCATCTGGCGGTTTTCTGTTCACATTGCCGGGAATTACGCTATCCTCCATGCAGTAAAAGCTGCACTTCACTTCAGCTGTGTCCCGCTTTCACCGATCTATCCCAATGCCACCACTTACTGAAACCGCCTGCTGATCAGGCATTTCGTGATTCTTACGTCACCAGGAATGTTGTCATGCTCTCACTGAAAGTGTTCAGCCTGTTTTTTGTTGCCGTACTGCTGTTATCGCTCGGAGCCAGCATTGCGCAGGCAACGCGTCACGGCGAAAGTTCAGAGTCAGGTGGCTGGGCGACTGCCCGGCGTGATTCGGCTGGCATAGCGCCCGATCCGCGCGCTTTATATAGCCTGGCTATCGTGCAGGTCTATGCGGCGCCGACCTATGGCTGGAAAGGGCGGGTGGCGGTGCATCCGTGGATCATCTTCAAGCGTGCGGGTGAAACACGCTACACGCGCTATGAAGTGATTAGCTGGGGCAGTGGTGATAAGGTCCGCCGCAACACCAACCTGCCGGATGGTTACTGGTATGGCGCAAAACCGCGGCTGCTGGTGGAACATCGCGGACCGGAAGCTGAAGCAATGATCCCGCAGATAGAAGCCGCCATTAAATCGTATCCGTGGCCGACAACCTACCGTGCCTGGCCAGGTCCGAACAGCAACACCTTCCTGGCACACATTGGCCGTGAAGTGCCCGCCCTGAGGCTGGATCTCCCCGCCAATGCGCTGGGCAAAGATTACCGGCCACTGTGGCGTCCTGTCGGGCTGCCGCCATCCGGGCGCGGTGTGCAGGTGTCGATTCTGGGCGTGGCGGGCGTGACACTGGGTGCAGAAGAGGGATTTGAAATGAACCTGCTGGGTCTGAACATGGGACTCGATTTTTCGCCATTCCGGCTGCGGCTGCCGTTTATTGGCGGTCTGGGCAACGACAATCTTCAGCAGGACAAGCCCTGACAATATGGCCCCGTCAGGGGCCGTTTTGCCTCAGCACACGCCAAAGTCACCTTCTTCATGATAGAGGTTGACGCTCTCTGCCTTCACTTCAATCTCTTTCTTCGCCGCATCATCAATGCGCGCGCACCACAGGGTGTCGCCTTCTACGCGGAGCACCTGCATTTTAGGGCCGCCGGTTTTCGACTGAACAAAATCCTCTGCTTTAAACATATTGCCTCCAATAATTATCGTTACTGCTGCCGATCGTTTTTTGCGTGACGTTTTCCAGTTTATACCCTGACTGTTTTACTGCGAGAAAAAGTCTCCGCATGCTGAGCCATATTAAGAAATATTCATTGAGTTGTCAGTTGACAACTCATTCATTCGGCGTCAGCATAGGGGCACATATGGCAAGGAAGCGGCATCCCGGTAAAGAGATAGAGAGGGCGTTACGTTACGCCGAATCCCACGGCTGGCTGGTGGTTACCGGAGGCCATCATGCCTGGGGCAAAATGTACTGCCCGAAAAATCTGTTGATGTGCCGATGCGGGGAGTTCTGTCTGACCTGTATCTGGAGCACACCAAAAAACGTACATCATCATGCCCGTGCGCTGCGGCGCGTGGTCGATAACTGTCACTATCTGAAGTCCTGAGACAGCACAAGGAGAGGCATATGGAATATTGTTTTACGCTACGGTTCAGCCTGCCGGAAGGGCATGCGCCGGTGGATGAGATGCTGGAAACGCTGGCAGCAGCAGGCTGTGACGATGCGCTGATCGGTCTGGGGATGCCTGGACGAATTGCACTGGAGTTCACCCGGGAGTCTGACTCTGCAACGGACGTATTAAAGCAGGCGGAAGAGGATGTACTGCGAGCGATACCGGGCGCCACGCTGGTGGAAGCAGCCCCCGATTTTGTGGGCCTGACAGATGTGGCGGAGATCATCGGCATGACGCGACAGAATATGCGTAAGCTGATGCTCAGCCACCGCCCGCCGTTTCCGCTGCCGGTGCATGACGGTAAAACCGCTATCTGGCACTTAGCGGATGTACTGGAGTGGCTGAGCCAGCGCGGTAATTATACGCTGCCTGCGGCCACACGTGAGCTGGCACAGGTGACGCGACAGCGCAATCTTAACGGGTCGCTGCAACGTTACGGCCTTCGCGGCTAATCAGTGCGGCAGCAGGAAGATTGTCGCCAGCCCCAGGAAGATAAAGAAGCCACCGGTATCGGTCAGCGCGGTGATCAACACGCTGGAACCCACGGCCGGATCGCGCTTCATTTTGGTCATCACCAGCGGCACCAGCACGCCCATCAGCGCGGCCAGCAGCAGGTTCAGCGCCATGGCCAGCATCATGACGCCGCCCAGTGCCATATTGTCATACATGAGCCAGGTAATGCCGCCCATGATGCCGCCCCAGAACAGGCCGTTGATCAGCGCCACGCCAAGCTCACGGACGATCAGGAAAGAGAAATTTCCCGGTTCAACCTGATGTAAGGCTAGCGCCCGCACAATCATGGTGATGGTCTGGTTACCGGTGTTGCCGCCGATACCCGCGACAATGGGCATCAGGGTTGCCAGCGCGACGATCTGCGAAATCGTCCCTTCAAACAGCCCGATAACGCGCGAGGCGACAAAAGCGGTACAGAGATTAATCGCCAGCCAGGCCCAGCGTTTACGCACCGATTTACGCACCGGCGCGAAAACATCCTCTTCCTGACTGATACCGCCCATTTTACGGATGTTGCTTTCGTTTTCGGCATTCACCAGGTCGATGATGTCTTCAATGGTGACACGGCCAATCAGTTTGCCTTTTGCGTCAGTGACGGCGGCAGAGATCAGGTTATAACGCTCAAAGGCGCTGGCGGCGTCTTCGGCCTTATCGTTGAGCTGGAAGGTGGTCGGGCGCGCATTCATGACGTCGCTCACCAGGGTTTTAGGTTTGTTAAGCAGGATATCTGTCAGCATCAGCTCGCCCAGCAGCTGATTGTCTTTATTGGTGATAAACAGCTTATCCGTGCCGCCTGGCATGTCTTTACGCTTACGCAGAAAACGCTGCACCGTTGCCAGCGTGACATCGTCGCGCACCGTCAGGATATTGAAATCCATCACCCGGCCCACGCGATCGCGGTCGAGCTGCACCATATCGAGCATGCGGGCGCGTAGAGCAGGCTCCACGGTTGCCAGCAGGCGCCCGGTCAGGTCACGCGGCAGATAACGCGCCAGCCAGACCTGGTCGTCGATATCCAGCGGCTGGATAGCTCGCAGAATATCGCGATCGCTCATCTCCTCGGTGAGGCTGGCCCAGACCGTTTCAGAGGCTTCAACCAGCACGTGGCCGCGCCGCTCATTTGGCACCAGCCGCCACAGCGCCTGACGCTCCTCTTCGGGCAGGGCTTCGAGAATATCCGCGAGGTCAGCGGCATGCAGTTGCAGAATGTCCTGTTCCAGCGCATCACGCTGGGCCGCATTTTCACGTTGCTGTTCAGGATTGAGATCGCCGGATTTCTCCAGCAGAGCATCAACCAGATCGTGCTCGTTGAGCAGCAGCGTCAGAATGCGATGACGTATTTCACTTAAACGTTGAGAGTGAGAGGCAGACACAATGAGATCCCTTTAGTCTGAAAGCACCAGCACGAAGTGTAGCGTTTCGCCTGAAAAAGGGATGCAAAAAAGAGTCCAGTTGTCTGGATAACATTTACTTTTAAGAAGTCTTTCAGGCGAAAAGTCAGTATTCGTTAGCGCGTATCACCTGATGTAACGGTAACCGGTTCAGGAATCGCTTTCTGTTGCTGGTGATGCTCGAAGGCAGCGGGCAGGATAAATATCAGGCGACTAAAGAGAATGATAAAACTGATCAGCAACACAATACGGGTCATGGTGCCGGTTTTTTGACGTCTTCGGGGAGAAATAGCGCTGTTCACGCGGGGTGGTTCCTGTAATGACCCCATCAGGGGCGACTGCAATATTTAGTCACAGTCGCCTGATGAAATCAATCGCTGTTGAAAAAAACAGCAGATAAAGATTAATAACTCGCTTTTTGTGCCAGCAGCGTAGCAAAGCGGCAGGTAATGCGATTGCCATTTTCATCTTTGCGATGCAACTGGCCGGGATGTTCGTTGTACTTCACGATGTGCCAGTTACGATAGTAGTGGCTCAACTCGCCCGACTTAAAAGCAAAGGAGAAATCAGCCGGGCAGGGCATATCTTCCGTATTCATCGCCGCCACAATCAGGTTGAAACCATCCCTGACCGTACAGGCCTGCATGTCAGCAATCAGCTGTGGAATGGTCTGCGGCTGCAGAAACATCATCACTACGGTCGACAGCACAAAGTTGAAGCCGCCATTGAAGCGCGTGTTGTTCAGATCGCGCTCCCCGGTGTGAATTCCGCTGAGGTTTTCCCGGGCAATAATATCCTGCAGGCGGGCCAGGCTTTGCGGATTATGGTCCCATGCCGTGACGTCAAAGCCGTGCTGGTTCAGAAACAGCGTATTGCGTCCCACGCCACAGCCCAGATCCAGCGCCTTGCCGACGTTGAGCTGAGGCAGAGCCGCAACCACTTCGGAGTGGGGCGATGTTAAACCATAGGTTTCGGCAAAATAGTTTTCGCCTGAAAGTGGTGCAGTTGGTTGTGTCATATTCATCAATTCAGTTAAACGGGCGCCAGGCGCCCGGGTTGTCAGGCTTCTTCTTCGAGGATCAGCTTCCATCCTGTAACGTCGTTCCAGTAAACCTGCTCACGTTCCAGATCGAGCTGAACCAGGTTGTTCTGGTTGAAGTAGCCCGCCGGGAAAATCAGCGTCCAGTGGCCGTCATCGCATTTCAGAGTTAACGCATCCGGACGCGTAGTGGCCTGGCGCTGATTGTTCAGCAGGGTACCCAGGCGCAGCAGGAAAATCAGCGGCACAAACTGCTTTTTCTTGAACAGCGTGACGCGCGGCAACTCGTCGAGCTTCACCGCTTTGCGGTGGAATCTGACCAGCGCCGCCAGCAGCATCTGCTGATCCTGATTGAAGCCCGGAAGGTTGGTATTTTGCAGGATATAGGCGGAATGACGTTGCAGGGCGCTGTGATTAATCGTCAGACCCACTTCGTGCAGCATCGCCGCCCACTTCAGCAGGGCGGCCAGCTGCGGATTGGCCAGTTTCGGGTTCTGCTCGCTCCACTGCAGATAAAGCTGCTCGGTGGTGTCCAGCACGCGGCGCGCCTGATCGCTGTCAATGGCGTAATGATTCGCCAGACTTTGTGCCGTACGGCTGCGAATATCCTGATGGCGGAAACGGCCCTCCATCTCATAGAGCACGCCTTCACGCAGCGCACCGTCAGAAAGACGCAGCTCGCGAATCGCCAGCGCATCAAACACGCCACACAGAATCGCCAGTCCGGGCACAAACACCCCTTTGCGTTCTTCCGACAGGCCCGGCAGGCTGAGGGCCGCAAAGGATTTGTGCTTCATCACCTCGTCGTAGAGCTTGTCGAGGCGCTCAGGTGTAATCAGCTTCTCTTTCTCATCCATCGCCTGCAGCACTTCGCAGGCGGCCTTGATGGTGCCGGACGCACCCAGCGCATATTGCCAGCCATGCAGACGGTATTGCCACGCCAGCGTTTCCAGCTTCTGCGCAGCCGCTAAGCGGGCGCGACGGAAGTTTTCACGACTGATTTCGCCTTTCGGGAAATAGAGCTGGGCGAAACTGACGCAACCCATGCGTCGGCTCTCAACCAGTTGCGGTTCAAAATCCTCGCCAATCACCAGCTCGGTGGAGCCGCCGCCGATGTCGATCACCAGCTTGCGACCTTTCTCCGGCTGCGTGTGTTCAACACCCATAAAGATCAGACGCGCCTCTTCATGGCCTGAAATCACTTCGATCGGATAGGGGATCACCTCAGCAGCCCGCTGCAGGAAGGTTTCGGCGTTGACCGCCTCGCGCAGCGTATGGGTGCCGACAATCGTCACGTTGCTGGGACTGAACCCCTGCAGGCGCTCGGCGAACAGAGCCAGACAGGCTAATCCCCGCTCCATTGCCTCTTCGCTGAGGTTGTGTTGAGCATCCAGCCCGTCAGCCAGATGGACGCGCTGTTTAAGGCGGCCCAGTACCTGCATCGCACCATCGACGACCCGCGCAATCACCATATGGAAACTGTTCGAGCCCAGGTCAATCGCCGCAAACTCCTGGGGTTTTGGCGTACTTTTATGAGAAATTGGCATAGGATTTATTCAGGTTGTTCCAGTTTCTTGATGTAATCATAGATGGCCAGCTGCGAGCGCACTTTACGACGATTGCCGCGCTGGACGTAATGGTTACTCAACTCTTTATCGACGATGCGGGCTTTCACCGTATCACTCAACTGAATAGCAATAATGTCGAGTATGCGCTGCCGGATGTGGGGATCGAGGATCGCCACGGCCACTTCGATGCGGTAATCAATGTTACGTGTCATCCAGTCAGCGGAGGAGAGGAACACCTTCTTATCGCCGCCATTCTCAAAAATATAGACGCGATCGTGTTCCAGATAACGGTCAACAATACTGATGACACGAATATTTTCACTGATCCCCGGCAGGTCCGGGATTAATGAGCACATGCCGCGCACCAGAAGATTAACCTTCACCCCTACGCTGGAGGCTGTATAAAGCCGATCTACCAGACCTTTGTCCACCAGATTGTTGATTTTCAGAGTAATGCCGCAGGGCTTATTCTGCTGTGCATGGGCAATTTCGGTGTCGATCAGTTCATACAGCATCCGGCGCGAGTTCTGTGGCGACACCATCAGGTGATCGAACGTCACGGGCCGGTAAGGATTCTCAATAAAGTTGAACACCCGGCGTACTTCATTGGTGATGCGTGCATCCGCGGTCAGCAATGAGTAGTCGGTATAAAGCCGCGCGGTTTTCTCGTTAAAGTTGCCGGTGCCGATATGCGCGTAGCGCACAATCTCTTCGCCTTCGCGGCGTGAAATCAGGAACAGCTTGGCGTGAATTTTCAAGCCGGGTGCGGAGAAAATGACATGCACGCCTGCTTCGGTCAGGCGTTTCGCCCAGTAAATATTGGCTTCTTCATCAAAGCGTGCCTGCAGCTCAACGACCACCGTGACTTTTTTACCGTTATAGGCGGCATGGATCATCGCATCCATGATGCGGGAGTGTTTAGCGACGCGGTAGATGTTGATTTTGATCGCCAGCACGCTGGGGTCAAACGACGCCTGACGCAGCAGTTCCAGCACGTGCTCAAAGGTGTGGTACGGATAGTAGAGCAGTACGTCGCGGTCGCGGATCGCATCAAAGCCGTTGCGGAAGCCATCAAAACCGATGTGGCGAATCTGCGGCAGCGGGCGGTTGACCAGGTTGTTTTTACCTACGTTCGGGAAGCCGATAAAGTCTTTGAAGTTGTGATAGCGGCCACCCGGCAGTATTGAGTCAAAGTTGGAAATCGAGAGCTTGTGGCACAGCAGCTCAACCATCGCCTCTGGCATGTCACGCTGATAGACAAACCGCACCGGCTCCGCTGTCAGTCGCTGCTTCAGGCTGGAGGACATCAGCTCCAGCAGGCTCGACTCCATCTCCGTCACCAGATCGTACTCGGCGTCACGCGTCATTTTCATTGAATAGGCGTTAAGCGCGTCGTAGTCATAGAAGCCTTTGAAAATATCATCCAGGCAGTAACGTAAGATGTTGTCCAGCAGGATCATTGGCTTGCGACGGCGCGGTGGCTCTGCCGGTAAATTGATGAAGCGCGGCACTTTATCTGACGGGATCTCCAGCAGTGCATAACGAATATCGTCACCACGGATAATCTCTACCGCCAGGTAGGTGTAATCATCTTTAAGGAATTCGGTCAGGTCAGTTTCATGGGTGATCAGAATCGGGGAGATATGCTGACGCAGTTCATGTTTGAAGTAGTGGCGCAGCCACGCCTGCTGGTTGGGCGACAGCTGGCGTTCATTGATCAGGAAGATCTGGTTACGTGCCATCTCCAGCAGCAGGTCGTTATAAAGTGCGTCGAACTCCTGATCGGACTTCATCACCCGCTGTTGAATTTTCTTAAACAGATGGCGTGGCGTACTGGCGGAACCCTGCTCTTCACCAATCAGAATGCGGCGTTTGAGGTCGGCGAAACGCACTTTATAGAATTCGTCGAGATTGTTGGAGTAGATGCCCAGAAAGCGCATCCGCTCAATCAGTGGATTGCTTTTATCTGCTGCTTCCTGCAAAACCCGTTCATTAAAGGATAACCAGCTTAATTCTTTTTCTATATAAAGCTTTACCTGACCCATTCTCACTCCATTTAGCGGTTGCAGGACTGAAGATCCAGTATCCACCAACATTATGGCGAGAGTATGGCAGCGTTGTCCAACGCCAGGAGTTGTCTTATCAATCGGCTACGGGCAACATAGCGGCTTATTTTGGCCTGCTACCGGAACCGCATGAGCGCAAACCACATTCCTGTCCAATTCAGCGATCGCAAGCGTCGTGCCATTGATCGTCTGACGCGGCGGCTGATCACCTGCTGTGGCGTCGCGATCCTGCTACTGATGCTGCTGCTGTTCTGCTGGCTGATTGGCGTGGTATTACCGCTGTTTAATGCGCCGGGCCTGCAAATCGCGGCCAGCCAGCAACTCTGGGATCGTACGCCCGCTTTAGCAATAGGCAATCAGGGCAACATTGGCTGGCGTATCAGCGCGCACGGTGCAGCACGTTTTATTCCGCTGGATGGTCAGCCTGCGGAACCGGCGCTGGCGCTGACCCCGGCGCCTGATGAGGTGGTGCAGAGTGCCGATGGGCAGACGCTGCTACTGAATATGCAGGGCGCGCTGACGCTGATGCAGCCTGCGACCGACCAGCAGTGGCGCTTCCCGCTGGGCGACAAACCCTTTCATCTGCCTGATGGCGCAGTGACAAAGATGGCGCTGGCGACGCGTCATGCGGGTCAGTGGCGCATCGCTGCTCTCACTGAGGCCGGACTGCGGGTGCTGACGCTGGGCACCGATCGTCAGGCGTCGGTTATCCCGCTGCCGCAACGCCAGCTTGATCTGCTGGCGGTCTCGCCCTCCGGCGATCTGCTCTACACCACCGAAGGCACGCTGCTGCGGGTCTGGCAGCTCGACGATGACCGTGCCCTGCTGCGCGAAACGCATACTCTGTCGCAGCCCCCACAAAGTCTGCATCTGCTGGTGGGCGGCAAAAGCCTGCTGATTCAGGATCGCAGCGGTGTCACCCAATGGTTTGCTATCGCCAGCGATCAGGGGCCGCGCCTGCAGCGTATCCGGACCTTTGCGCACAGCGATGGCGAGACGATTCTGGTAACAGAATCACAGCGTCGCGTGTTTGCGACGCTCAGTAAACAGGGAATGCTGCGACTGTTCGCCAGCAAGCAGACTGGCCCGATACTGCAGCGTCAGCTTGAACCCGGCATCGTGCAGGCGCAGTTTTCACCCCATGGCGACAGCCTGCTGATTGAGCGGGCGGGAAGCTGGCAAACCCTGCGGCTCGATAATCCGTGGCCGGATGTGACCTGGCGTAATTTCTGGCAGAAAAT
>Ga0157358_1001324_pt1 | contig 10827 bp, 6 predicted proteins | sample AttcapACBM2_FD_111484 | JGI IMG/M metagenome (GOLD analysis project Ga0157358, IMG submission 111484) | Fungus gardens microbial communities from leaf cutter ant in Botucatu, State of São Paulo, Brazil - Atta capiguara ACBM2 | ecosystem: Host-associated > Fungi > Mycelium > Unclassified ...
GTAGATTGTTAATATTTACCTCAGTATCCTTTAGATACTTTAAGGCTGAATGAGATGAATCAGAATAAATGTTCATGATAAACGAACAAACATTGTTAGAAAAGAACAAAATGAGAAGGATGTCCTTATGATTAATAATGTCTTTTTGGAGTGAAAAACAAAACAATGAGAGATGAATATTGATATAAGCTATGACTCTCAGCTAGTCTGACTGATTGACAGGGAGTCTGGCAAAAAAGAGCCAGTTAGAATGGTTAGGAGATCCAACTAGAGCCTTCTCTTCATAGCAGATAAAGCTAGGGATAGTACGAATGATGGACCATAGAGGTTCTTATAAGAGAATGATGTCAAAGTAGGAGTAAGTCTCGAGGATGGTGTTGACAATAAAAGCATTTTTGCAAATGTTCTGGAAAAAGATTTTTAAGTTGTCAAAAATTATGTTTGAGAGTTCCCATTCATGACTGAATGAATTGACTTGACCCTGCTTTTACAGATCTCAGAATGCTTTCTTTGATACCAGTCCTTATTGAACCGATTTTTCTAGAACAGACAAGAGGTTGAGTCTGCTTGATGTTTACTACAGCAGTTAGAACATTTGAATGAGTGAGGACATAGCTCGCCCTTTTTAGTTTCGAGATGAGGGAAATTAGTCTTCATGTTGGCTTTGCAGCACTTGCCAAATTTATGGTAATTCTCTGATTTGTAAGGTCCATTACACTTGACACATTTAGACCCTTGTATTCTGCATGAAAAAGTTGAATGGCCCTATCTCCAACAATTTTTACATTGAGGGATACCAGAGTTGACATTAGCTCCTCTTATAGTAGCAATAAATCTTCTGACATTGAAGTACCTGTTAATAAGATCCTTCACTTTCATGCTGCTTTGAGTGTCTCATATGTTGATCCAGACAATTGCCATATCTGACTTGGGGAAGACTTTAATAACTCTTGGCTTAGAGGTGAGGGTAATGTTGTTGAAGATTTGATTCTGCTTAATAATGAGTTCAGCATCATTGGCAGTGAGTCAATCCTGTAAGTTGCCATGGGGAAAGAAGGAATGCCTATGATCTTGAAATAGGACTTGGATTGTGGAAGTCAAGAAGAGTCAACTTGAGATGAGTAAATACTCTCTAAATTCTTTACATAATTCTTGATAATGAGTAGGTCAGAAGGCAATGAGACTTTGTTAGTTATGACTGTAATTCCAACTGGGTTGGAGCAGATGAAGTCTACTAGAACTTCAGATTTCATATTCTTGAGATTTCTGTTCAGGTTAGTGATGTAAATAGCAGAATTCTTCATGAATTTTGCAATGTTTTCATTGCCCATAGGGATAATAACCTGTTTACATGAGGGTCCCTTGGTAGTCATGTTGATATGGGATTTGGCTTTTGGAGATCCTTTAACAATATTGTTGATCTGGTCGATTTTCTTTGCTCTAATGGAAGGAAAAATTTCTTTGATTTTGATGATGTCAGATGTGCTGGTGGTCTGTTTGGAGACCTGGGCATAAGACTTGGTTTTCCTAGGAGTTTGAACTTCTGGTTGCTTGTTCTTAAAGTACTTGGAGATAATGTTGACCTTCTTTTGAAACTAAGCTGGGATCAGTGGAGAAATCCTCTCAATACTAGCCAGAGTAGATTTCATGCTTTCCTTGGGGAGCCTTTGTGGTGCAGATTGGATCTTAGGAGTAAATTTGTTACGACCTTAAGCTAAAGCTCAGGTTGCACTTAGGCAAAGACTTGAGAAAGTATAAGGAATAAGATTCAAGTGGTAAAGCGTAAGGATACAGGAGTGTATCTACACGATATATACTAAGAATACATGATGAAACAATAAGTAGTCCATGAGACAAACGAGTTATAAAGCATGAGGAAACAAGAAGGAAGAAATGAGGCACTGACTGAGACTACTCTGGCACAGCTGATCATGTCGTCATACTCTTAACCCAACTCCATGCTATATTCTTGAGGTATCGATCATAACAAAATTTAGCTGCAATTTTTCTCCTTAGGGTGTTAGATTTGTTATCAGTGTGTAATGCGTCCCAGTTAGATTCATATACGGATGAAATAAAGTTCCACACCACATTACCAATACCATTGAAGTCATTCAAGTCATTTGCCTTTGCTGGTTCAACCTGTTTGTTAAAGATATACTTGGCCATAAATTTCAAAAAATCTTTGATACTCTTGATATCTGATGCAATGTGCTCAATAGAATCACGGAGAGAGATAGAGTGAAAGCCGCCATTCCAGATTTCAGGGTCAGTAGATGCATTGAGATCATATGGTAATTGGATATTGATGAACACACTTTCATCATTATGTGAAGCTGAACCATGAGGAGTGGTTGAGGTAGGATGATTACCAGAATCACATTGAGGGCATGTGTCGACAGTGAGGTTTGCATGAGTAGTTCTCATGTTGGTTCAGGTCTCAGCTACCTTACTGAGACAGAGGTTCTTCTCTTGGGTATTATTATAGGATAGTCCCAGAGAAGAGTTGTTGTTGCTTTGGTTGATCTCATCGACATCCATGCTGTTGTTTTGTTCTATTTTTTCATAGAGGAGATTGAAGACTCCCTAGAAAGGCTGGAGTTAAAAGATAATGATCTACCTCTTACCTTGTTTAAATTTTCAGGAGATAATCCTTGTGAAATGTCTATCCCTGTATTATTGATATAATATACAGTTGGTAATTTGAAGTTACAAGTAGCTGACATGTTAGAAATCTGTGTTACAGCCCATGAACTAGTGTTTGAAAAACAGGGTTTATTAGTGAACTATCGATGTTGGTTGATATCAAGTTTGGAAAAAAAAATGACTACAGTCTGCTATTGTGCTCCATATAATAAATTGTTGATTTTTTTAAAAAAAAAGTAATATATGATTATGTAATAGTCACATGTAATATCATACTATAATCCTAATCCTAAGTCTAAAATAAGAGATAAATGAAAATAAAAATGAGAAATAAAATAAAATAAGTTTATTGTCTTTAACTCTAATAGGAATCTTCTTATAATTCTTACTATAGAGTAGTTTACTTTCTACCAAGTCATATGATAATATGAATATAAAAGAAAAGAAAAATTAGAAAAATAATAAAATAAGAAGAATAGAAAACATCTAAGTCTACTCTAAGGATTTTTGACACAAAGTAAATATTTATTCATGCCCAGAAGATTAATAAGATTAATCAACAAAATAGCTCCTAGAATTGGAATAAATTTGTTAAACATATTAAGACATTATTTAGTAATAAGAGCAGAACAGCAGATGTTGAATAGAGAATCAAAATATTTGCACAAGGAGATAAACACATCACTAATTATATAATTGAATTCAAGACACTATTAGGATGACTAACAAGGTTTGTGAGGTTTTGTAAACTTTAATAATCTCAAGAAAGTTCTAAGTTTATTGGCATAACAAATAAGTACAAGCAGTAGACACCTTTAAGAAGTTCTAAGAGAATAGAATAAAAACTCCTGAGGATAACAACTATTCTAAAATCTAATAGAGTTTATTCTAATCTAGCAGAATAGTGCTAATATAAGAGAAGAATAATGACAGACAGATAGTTAGAAACTTGAATAGAAACATCTAGAACTCTATTAGAAGAGAAAAGAAGAGAATTTATAGTAGGTATACTTGAGAAGTTTGAGAATGGAGGTTAACAATAGGCTTGCAGAATTTAGCAGAGTTTAGCAGGATTACTCAAGAAAGACTACAGAGTTCAGCTGAGATAGAGTACAGGCTAATGGAGGCAAAAACACTATAGTGTTTGGTAGGATTAAAGACAGATCCTCTTACAGATATTGGTTATCAGAGCTAAAAAAAACAATATACATAGGATATTTTTATTATAAAGAATATTAGGATATTTATCTAACACAATATCCAAGAGCCTCAAAAGTTGAGAAACAGTTATTATGTTAGTCAAACAAGGATATAAATATATAAAAGTAAGATAAAATTACAGAATAGAGTCAGAAATCACTTATTAAGAATAAGAGCTATCTATGGATAGAGAAAGTGTTAATAGTGATTCAAACTTGCTAGGGTTATCCATAAGTAGTATAGAAGACAGGTTAGGTTAGAGGAGGGATTAGTGGAGTATTTACATAGATAAGAATAACCTTAGCTTCAACAGATAATTGTTATATCTAGCTAACTTTGTTATATGGTCATATTTGCCAGATAAGGATACAAATGAGTTTAGTGTGAGTGTGGCACAATTCTAAGTTGATAATCAAACTCAGGAAACAGTACATAGTAAACTATATTCTTAAATATAGAACTAGAAATCTAATAATACTTTACTGTTATATATACTCTGGGTTGTCAGGCACTATAGAGAATATCATTTGAAACTCCATGGAATTGATAAGAAGTGCAAGGTCTGGTCCTTGGGTTGATAGGTGATTAGAATAGAGTATGATTCATGCTGAAAGAGTAAAAAGTATGTAGATATTAGATGGTATGTGACAGAAAGTCCAAGAACAACTATAACAAGAAAAAGAAGTCTAGGTATTTCAATTGCAACATTTACAGATATATGGAAAAAGATTATAGAAAGCTAAAAAAACTAGGAAATACTATAACAAAGTAGAATACCTAGCAAAAGAAAGATTCTAGGTCAGAATAAAGAATAAAGAAGATAAATATGCAAAATAAATCAGATGATGAAGATAAGAATAATCAGAAAGTAGATTTTGTCAAAGGTTCAAAGTATATATAGTATAATGAATCTTTGTACATAGTAGATTTCTAAAAGATCAATATATTATTCCTTAAAGAAAATATAATAAAAAGGGAGAACTCAATATGTACACAAATATAAAAACAATAAGCAGAAAAGAATTATGGTTTAAAATACTGGTCAACTCAGAATTAACAGAAACATGGAAAACATTAATGAAATAGTAATAGACTTAAATGGCACTGACATGTTTTAAGAATACAATTGGTTAGTTGAGCATAATCCAAAAGTTAATTAGAATAAAGGCACAATTTGGTTTATAAGATATCCAAGTGAATGTAAGGTATAATATCAAGACATATTATTTAGACTAAGGACCAGAAGAATTACATAAACAAAATAAACAGATAAAGAACAATAGAAAATTAAAAAAGAACCAGACTCAATAAATCTAGAAGATCTACTAGATTATATTCAACTTTTAATATAATTTTTCAACAAGAAGGTCAAACAATTGTTAGAAAGACAAAAATGTTACTATGATATAATAACAGTCAAAGAAGAAAAAGCATTAAATCAATAGCTAGAAAAATAGCTCAGAGTAGGACTAATAGTAGAATTAAGCTTAAGATACATGGTACTATATTTTGATATTCCAAAAAAGAATAAATCTCTATAATTGGCATAAGACTGTAGAATGTTGAGCCAGCATAAAATCAAGGATATCATTACTATTAATTAGTGAAATAACTAATAAATTAAAAGATGTGAAACACTTTTACAAACTGAATCTTATTTAGGAATATGTTACATACTGTCCAACATTTGTATACTCCTACTCTTTTTCAATGTGAATCACACTCCATTTCATCACCTATTAATTCAAGAACTAAAAACCCTACATTTCTCTCGAGTTCATAAAGCTCTGAATAATAACCTTTATAGTGTCTAACAATCCAGAATATATGCACCAGTAGAATATTATTAGATTACCACTTTTATATTTAAGAATGTTAACTACCATATATCATTCTTTAGTCTGATAATTAACTTGGATTTGTATTACACTTGTTTCCAACCTCTTCTAAAGCTTCTATTCTCTGAAATTATAGTCATATAACACATAGGCTAGGTGCAATGACATTCATTAAAGCTAAGACTATTATCTATATAGTATTACTTACAGTCTACATCTAATCTTCAACTGCTAAGTCTAACTCTTATTTTCCATTTTTTATACTACATTTGTGTTAGGTATGGTTTACACTAGGAGGTGAAAGTCCATGGGATTAACTTGGAAGTGTGCAGAGTATGTAAAAGTCTGTGCTTAGTAACACAAACTTGTAGAACAACTTTGGCTTTAGCTTATGTGCTGTGCTATCTGTCTGTTATATAGTTGTAACTTCAAAGAAGTAAGTGAAGTCCAAAATGGAGTTGAGTGCTGATTTGGTGAGTTACCATTGAATACTAGAGATTGAGTTCAATAAGAATTATCTTTGTTGATTGTTAGACTAGCAAATTATAGTATAATTATTAGTTTTATATATGAGTAAGAAATATAAGAGATGCTTGGGGTTTCAGTATATTACACTGAGTAGAGGTTTCAGTGATAAGACACTAATAGGAGTAAGGTTAGAGAACTCTGCCATGAAAGATTGAGTTAGATAGGAGTATTTCTGTTATAAAAGATAGAATATCCAGATTGTTGTATCACTACTATAAGAATATGTTGCAAGAAAAGTAGCCATCATAGAAGAGGAACTTGTTTTATAGATGTTGAGAGTGTAACATCACTGTAGTGATGTATCTTCCAAACAGGTAGACCTGATATATGAGAATCTACAGATACTCTCAGCAAGTGTGAATTGCCTCTAATAGGATATAACAATGTATAAGATAAATGAAAAGCAGTATTTTTGACAAAAATAAAACTGTTTGGACTAAAGACCATGTACTTTGGCCTATATAATTTACTAGGAACATGATAAAAAATAATGAAGAATGTAATCAGGACCTATTATATAAAGAAATATTAGGAAAATAAAAAATAAACTGAAAGAATAAAAATATGACTGTTGTATTATAAACTTAGGCTCAAAGGTTAGAGTAAAAGAACGATCTTGTATTAGATAATACAAGAGAACTTAATGGAGTTTTGAATACAAAGTGTCTATCTTATATACACTTGGCTAATAGTCTGTACTACACTAAACCTAGTCTATTCTAAAAGACATGTATACTATATACTGTTAATATATGGTATAATATTACTGTTTCTAAAACCTTCTACATCCTTCTGTGATATATGATTATGTGACAGTGACATGTAATATCACACTAACCCCTAATTCTAAGTCCAAAATAATAAAATAAATCAAAAAGAAAATAGAAATAAGATAAGAATAAAAGATAAATAGAGTTTACTATCTTTGATTCTGACATATAAAAGTAGTAGTTAAACAATATTCTACTTATATATACTGGGCTATTAGTTTATCTATCCTAAAGAGCATATATATTATATGCTATTGATATATAATATAATATCATTGTTCTAGAATCTTCTATATCCTTCTGTGATATGTGATCATGTGACCTGTGACATATGTTTGACACTATGTCATGTCATGTAACAGTTTGTAATAGTCATATATGATGTTATACTAAATTCTAATCTTGAATCAAAAGAAAAATGAAAAGAAGAAAATAAGATAGAGTCTATCATTCACAACTCTAATAGATGAGAAGAAGTTCAAATGAAAGATAAAAGAGTTAAGGGAATCAAAGAATAGAAAACATCAACTATAATAAAATAAGCAAAAAGCTTTTTATAATATATATTCCCAACAACAAAAGAATATAAGAACAAATACTTTAGAAAAATCATGATCTAGTAGATATCAAATATCCAAAATAACAAAGAATACCTAGTCTCTTATTAAGATGAACTACTGGTGGCCAGAAATATAAAATAATATCAAGAAATATATACAAGGATTTCAAAAATGTTAGCAGAACAAAGTATAACACATAAAGAAGATAGAAGGACTTTGTTACAATCTCAAGACCTTAGAGTAGACCAAGAAAAAGAACTTTGTATTAGGATTCACACAAGAGAACTCAATGAAGTTCTAAGTACAAAGTCATTTATGCTAGACTAATAGTCTATGCTATACTAAACCTAGCCTACCCTAAAGGCTATGCAAACTATATACTGTTGATATGTGAGTTGATATCATTATTTTGGAGCCTTCTAACAATGTTCTTCATGATATGTGACTAGTATGTAATACTAGGTCATGTTGTGTGACATCATGCTAATCCCTAACCCTAAGCCCAAAATAGAAAATAAAAATAGAAATGAAAATAGAAATGAGAAATAAAATAGAGTCCATTATCTTTGATTCAAACATTATCTTTTCTTCAAGGTTTCTTCTCTAAAGAAACTGACTTTCTTTTACTAGTTTCTCTCCAACTTCTTTAAATACTTGTTCTCAAACTTGCCATCATCCCATCCATATAACATTTTTACTGTGTATTTCCCAGATAACTTCCTCCTTCTAAAGTCTCTTTCTTCTACTATCTCTTGTTGTCTTACTTCTACATTTATTCTCCTCTCAAATTCTGCTACCACTTTCTTCATGTTTTATAAATCCTCCTTCTTCTCTCATGTATCATATTCTGCCATAAACCCCTTCCATTGTACCAAGTACTTTACTACTCCTCTCACTTTTCTTTGATTTAGTATTTTTTTGACTTCCTACTCCTTCTATCTCCACTAGTTTTACTTCCTCTGCCTTTTTTCCTCCTACTTACTTTCTACTCAACTAATGTTCACTACTAGATAAATCCTTATTAAAGTCAGCAATTGTAATTTGATCATATTGGTAGAAACTACCTTGTCAATAATATATAAACCAATATATTGATCCACTAATTTTCTTGCCAATCTCTTCTTAAACAATAAATATTTTGTACTCAATATCATCTTATCTTCTTTCTTCTATTCTTTAACTTCTTTTCTCTCCCTATCTGCTTGCTGCTTCATTTCTTCTTGGGCCTTTCTTAGTGCTGCTTCTGCTTTCTCTTATACTTTCTTTATCCTCTCAACAAACTTCATCACTTTTTTTACCTTTCATTTTCTTCTGATATTTGCCCCCATTCTTAGTTCTCTACCATAGTTCACCATAAATGGAGATACTTTGGTTGCTGGATGTATTTTATTGTTGACTACAAAGTCTGCTGATGCTAACCATTCTAGCCAGTCCTTTTGTCTATGATCCACAAAGAACCTGAAATATTGTTCCAACTCTTGGTTCATTCACTCTATTTGTCTATCTGTTTGTGAATGGAAATATATCAATAGTTTAGTCTCAATTCCTAACATTCTATTCAACTTCTTTGTTAACTCCACTGCAAACTATAGTTCTCTATCTAACACCACATTCTCTGATAACCTATGCAACTTCTACACATTATCCCTGAACAACCTCACTAATTTCTCTGCTGATGTTCTTCTTGTTGTTGCTACAAAATGTGTCATTTTTGACAACTTATCACACACTACTAAAATCACATTCTTTTCTGCTACTAATGGTAATTTTGTGATGAAATCCACTATTAGATACATTCATGGTTTTCCAATATCTCACTTAACTTCAACTTCTCTGCTGGTATCTCTGTCTTATTCTTCATCTATTAACACATATCACAACCATCCACATATTTTTCTACATCTTTTGTTACTTCAGGCCAACCATAATTCCTTATTACCAGCTTTGTTGTCTTTCAACTTCCATCTTGTTCTGCTACTGGCACATTATAGTGTAACTGGATTATCTCCACTCTCAACTTCTCATTCTTTGGTATATACATCTTTTCTTTCTTTAATACCAAATCCTCTTCTACCTACCATTCATCCCCTTGCAATACTTTAACTTGTGCCTTCTTTATTTCCTATACTACTTTGACTATTTCTTTGTCCTTATTCCTAGTTATTTTTATTTTTTCTAATATTTCTACTTTAGATTCTTCTATTACTACTTTGACTAAACTACAAATCCATTGTTCTTTAATTAGTGTTTAATTATTATTGTCATTCTCTACTCCTACTTTCCAGTCTAGTCTTCTACTAATATTATGACTCAAAGATCTTAGAGTTGATCAATGAATAGAATCTTGTATTAAGGTTAACACAAGAGAACTCAATAGAGAACTCTGTACAAGATTGTCCACCTTATATACTATTGGCTTATAGTCTGTGCTCTCCTACTTTAGCCTACCCTAAATGACTATATATCTGTCTTAAGGTTAATATATGTTAAACATACTGGATAATATCATTGTACTAGAACCTTTTATATCCTTCTATTGTGATCACATGGCTATGATAGTGTCATGTGATATATGTGACCATGACATCACACTAAACCCTAACCCTAAGTAAAATAGAAACAAAAATGAAATGAAAAATGAAAAAGAAAAGAGACAAGAAAAAATAGAGTCTACTATTCACAATTCTGACAACTAAGTCTATCTTCTCATTTTTGTTTCTAGAACATATTTCAAGATAAAATCAAATCTTGACAGATATAAGGTCTAATAAGCTTGTCTTCTGTTTAACTTTTGCACTTTCATGAAATAGTTTCAAGTTCTTATGTTCTTTTCAGATATCAAACTTGAATTTTATACTTTCTCATAGATGCCTCTAGTTTTTTAGCTCTCTAATTACTACTAATATCTCCTTGTCATAGATCTTATAATTTTTCTATCTCATTTAGAGATTTTGAGAGTATCACAAAATGAACTACTCACTTATTTGTGATATCTAAATCTTGGGTGCACTCTCAGAGGCTTAGGAGTGATTTAGAAGTTCAATAATGATGACAATGATGATTAAGATCAATACAGATTATAAAGAATAAAGAATGATGAAAATTGATGTAAAATGATGTTGTTAAGTCTCAGGTCTAATTTTCAGACATAGAAGTATATATACAAAAGAGTAATGGTCCATGTGTAAGCTGTTGCCATCACATAATCAAAACTCATACCTGATAGGAGCTGTTATCTGTCATAGCAGCTGTCAGGCTAATTTTAAAAGGTAACTAATTATGTCA
>Ga0157358_1001325_pt1 | contig 10827 bp, 7 predicted proteins | sample AttcapACBM2_FD_111484 | JGI IMG/M metagenome (GOLD analysis project Ga0157358, IMG submission 111484) | Fungus gardens microbial communities from leaf cutter ant in Botucatu, State of São Paulo, Brazil - Atta capiguara ACBM2 | ecosystem: Host-associated > Fungi > Mycelium > Unclassified ...
CCGCGCAAGGTGAGCGCGTTTCTTTCCTCCCTTCAAAATCTGTTGAACTTTCAAAATATATGGCAGATACACTTGACGAAGAATGGCGCAAACTTCGTGGAATTGAAGTAGTCGCTGTTGCTGTAAGCTCAATCAGTTACACAGATGATAGCCAAAAGCTAATCAATATGCGTAATCAAGGGGCAATGCTCGGTGATCCAAGTGTCCGTGAAGGTTATATGCAAGGCGCTGTGGCGCGTGGTATTGAAGCAGCTGGAAGCAATACGGGTGGAGCCATGCAAGCCTTTATGGGAATGGGTATGGGAATGAACCAAGCGGGAGATGTTCTTGGTCAAGCCAGTGCATCAAACCAAGCTCAAATGGCTCAGCAAGAAAAGACTGCGACAAAATCGGAAGATATGTGGACATGTTCAGCTTGTGGTACAGAAAACGCGGGTAAATTCTGTTCTAACTGTGGGGAGAAAAAACCTGAAGCCGCAGCTAACTTAAAGATTGAAATGGCTTGTTCAGCTTGTAATGCGGTCGTTAATTTAGCGAATGGTGTGCCAAAATTCTGTCCAGAATGTGGGCAACCTTTCGTTGCTAAACCTTTATAAAAATCAGAAAAGAGGTAAATTATGAGCCAGTCGAAGGTTCTCACCCATCTCTGTCCTAACTGTGGCGGTCCCCTCTTATTTGATCCTAAAAGTCAAAAGTTTCATTGCCAGTACTGCTTGTCTACCTTTACGGAGGAGGAAGTTACTGCCTTTGAAGCTAAACAAGAAGACAAAGGAATACCAGAAGAAAGTGTCTCAGAGGTTCCTCTAGAAGCGGATACTGCAGCATCACCAATTGACGATCAGGTTGGGCTCTTTGTTTGTCCTTCATGTGGCGCCGAAATTGTGACAGATGCAACTACTGCTTCTACTTTCTGCTATTATTGTCACAATCCCGTCGTTCTTTCAGAGCGCCTCTCCGGGAAATTTCTCCCCGAAAAAGTGCTCCCCTTCCAGATTGAACAGAAGGATGCTGAAAAAGCCTTCCTCGACTGGGTGGGCAAAAAGAAATTTGTCCCCAAAGATTTCTTTGATAAAAAACAAATCAAGCAACTTCAAGGTGTTTATTTCCCTTATTGGGTTGTCGGTGCAGATTTAGAAGGACAATTACAAGCACGTGCTAATAGGATCCGGGTCTGGATTGTTGGAGATTTAGAATACACAGAAACCAAACAATACCAAGTTATCCGAGAAGGGAACAGCACTTTTCAAGATTTAGTTAAAAACGCCTTGAAAAAAAATGAACCTGAAAAAATGGTCGGCGCCGTTCAACCCTTTGATTTATCTAAGGCAGTATCTTTTAAAAATCAGTATCTTTCAGGTTTTTTAACTGAAAAAAGAGATATTGAGTATGCGGAAATCAAAGAACGCGTGGATAGTGAATTACGTCAGTATTCCGAAGCACTCATGCGTGACACAATCCAAGGTTATACTGCTGTTACCAGTGTCCAATCTCAACAAAATATTAAGAATTTGGAAAGTGATTATGTGCTTTTACCCCTCTGGCTCGTGACCTATCGTCAAAAAAATAGTGATAAACTTTTCTACTATGCGATGAATGGGCAAACAGGTAAAACTGCTGGAATCCTTCCTGTGGATAAAATGAAAGTCATTCTGGTGGCACTTCTTATTTTCATTTCCGTGCTTATACTTGGAGTGATCGTGGGGTGGTTTGTCTCATGAAAAAGAAACGAATATTTTTAACACTACTTTTTACAGTAATTACACTTTTTGCCCTGTTTGCTTTCCCTAAAAAAAGTTTTGCACAACAAGTAGGTATTGATGATCAGGCTGGTCTTTTGACTGGCCCAACACAATCCCTTGAGCAAGAAGCTCAACTTCTTGCAAATCAGACCAAAGCTGGGATATTTGTAGTCACAACCATGGATAATACTGAGTCACCCAAAGATTTTGCGGTTAATTATTTAGCCCAAAAAGTTGGGCAAGGGAATAATGGTATTGTCTTAATGATTAATATGTCACAACGGAAGCTTTATATCTGGGCAACAGGAAATTTGAAGCATTACATTACTTCTTCTCGGATTGAGTCAATTTTAGATGTTGTGCAGCCCCAATTATCCGATGGGAATTATCAACAGGCCATCGAGAGTTTCTATGCACAAGTGACGCATTATTATGAACAGGGAATACCTGGCGGACGAAAATATACGGTTGACCCACAAACGGGAGCCGTTAGTTTCCATCGTTCCTTCCGTCCGGCTTATATTCTCATTGCCGTTATTCTTGCCCTCATCTCGGCGGGTGCCTTTGTTATTATTCTGGTTTCTCGCTATCAATTAAAGATGGGTGCACACTGGAATTATGGTTATCAAGAGAACGGAAAACTCAACTTGTCCAAACAAAGCGATACGCTGGTAAACTCCTTCATTACTACACGCCGCATTCCTAGAAATAATAACTCTAGTGGTGGAGGCTTCTCTGGTGGCGGTGGTTCTGGCGGTGGACGGAGTTTTTAATAAAATAAAAAAGAGCATGTGCTCTTTTTTATTTTATTATTTTATACTTTCCTGAAGGAAGATTTCCCAATTCATAATTTCCAATTTTTGTACGGATTAAGCGTAATGTTGGAAAACCAACATGGGCTGTCATTCGACGTACTTGACGATTTTTTCCTTCTTTGATAGAAATTTCAACCCAGCTTGTGGGTATTGATTTTCGCTCACGAATAGGTGACGTTCTCTCCCAGAGCCACTCTGGTTCTGAAACACGTCTTACTTTCGCCGGAAGTGTTTTACCATCTTTAAGCAAAACACCTGCACGGAGTTTTTGCGCTGCTGCCTCAGTGAATTCTCCCTCCACCTGTACAAGATAAGTCTTGTACGACTTGGATTTTGGATCCGTTAGCTTATGGTTTAACTTTCCATCATCTGTCAGTAAAAGTAAGCCTTCACTGTCCTTATCGAGTCGTCCAGCTGCATATACATTAGGTATATCAATATAATCTTTTAGTGTTTTACGATTTTCAGCATCAGTAAATTTTGTGAGTACGTCAAAGGGTTTATTAAATAGTAATATCATCTCCTCTATTGTACCAAAAGTGGCCCCGCTTCGCATCTTCCATCAAGTCAACTTCATAACAAAAAAGGCAGACGAGAACTGCCTTTTTTGTTTAAATGATATTCATTGTAAATGAGCGACTCTCCAGCACACGGAGGATAGCTTCTGCTGTGTCTAAAGCTGTAAAGAGTGGAATACCACGACTGATTGCTTCTTGACGAATAAGGAAGCCGTCCGTTTCTTGTGTTGATACGCGTTTACTTCCCATGGTATTGACAATAGCTTGAACTCGTCCCTTACGAATGTCATCGATAACTGTGTCTTCCGTTGACTCCGTTACTTTACCAACTTCTCGAACATAAAGGCCTGCGGTTTTGAGGTACTGTGCAGTTCCAGAAGTCGCTACGAGTGAATAGCCAATATCAGCAAAGCGCCTTGCCATCTCTAAGGCTTCTGCTTTATCTTCATCGGCCACTGTAAAGAGAATTGACCCATGGTCAGCCATGTGTAGTTTGGAAGCTTCAAAAGACTTATAAAGCGCCTTTTCTAAGGTTGTATCTGAGCCCATCACTTCACCCGTTGATTTCATCTCTGGACCGAGAAGACTATCCACTTTTGCCAATTTGCTAAAGCTGAAGACAGGCGCTTTGATGTGGACAAGTTCAGATTCTGGGGCAAGACCTGAGGCATAACCAAGCTCTGCTAGTGTTTTCCCTAAAATCATCTGTGTGGCAAGTTGTGCCATCGGAATTCCTGTAACTTTTGATAAGAAAGGTACTGTGCGTGAAGCCCGTGGATTGACTTCGATAACATAAACTTTTTCCTCGTGGATAACGAACTGAATGTTCATCATACCGATACAGTTTAAACCTTCTGCCAATCGTTTAGTATAATCCACAATTGTCTCAATAATTTCAGGACTGAAGGTTTGTGGTGGATAAACAGCCATGGAGTCTCCCGAGTGCACCCCCGCACGTTCAATATGCTCCATGATTCCTGGCAACAAAACATCTTTTCCATCACAAATAGCATCAACTTCACACTCTTGTCCCGTCAAGTAGCTATCTACTAATACTGGGTGTTCTGGCGACGCCTTAACTGCACGGTTCATGTAATTACGTAAATCAGCTTCATTGTCGATGATTTCCATAGCGCGCCCACCTAAGACAAAGGATGGTCGTAACAGGACAGGATAACCTATTTTTTCAGCATTGGCAACCGCTTCTTCTTCATTAGTGGCTGTTGCTCCCGGCGGTTGTGGAATATCCAAGTCGGACAAAGCCTTTTCAAATGAATCCCGATCTTCTGCACGTTCAAGGTCTGCTACTTGTGTCCCTAAGATAGGTACCCCTGCTTTTTCTAAAGGTTCCGCTAAATTAATGGCTGTCTGTCCACCAAACTGAACGATTACACCTTTAGGCTCCTCTAAATCAATAATGTTCATGACATCTTCGAAAGTCAAAGGTTCAAAGTAGAGTTTATCCGAAATTGAAAAATCAGTAGAAACTGTCTCTGGATTGCTGTTGACGATAATTGCTTCATAGCCTAAAGCTTGTATTGCTTTAACAGAATGAACGGTCGCATAGTCAAACTCAACGCCTTGACCGATACGGATTGGCCCTGAACCTAAAACAAGGATTTTTTCCTTTTCAGATTTTACAGATTCGTTCTCCCACGCATAAGATGAGTAAAAATATGGTGTGCTACTTTCAAATTCAGCAGCACAAGTATCTACCATTTTGTAAACCGGAAGAATTTCACCATCTTTGCGACGACGACGCACTTCTGACTCTGTCACATTCCAAAGGCGGGCAATTTCTTTATCTGAAAAACCATTTTTCTTGGCTGTTTTCAAAATTTCTGGGTCAAAAACATTCAGTTCTAACTCTTTTTCAATCTCAACGATATGCAGCAATTTGTCTAGGAAGAAAATATCAATCTTACTTAATGAAGCAATTTCTTCAATGGGAATACCACGGCGAATCGCTTCTGAAATATAGAAGAGACGGTCATCCTGTGCTTTAATAATTTTTTCGTATAAGAACTCTTCTGTGACTTCTTCAGCGCCTTCTAAACGGTTGTGGCTCACACCTATCTCCAATGAACGCACTGCCTTGAGTAGGCTTTCTTCGATATTACGAGCGATAGCCATTACCTCTCCCGTCGCTTTCATTTGCGTACCGAGATTACGATCGCCATTTTCAAATTTATCAAAGGGGAAACGGGCAATTTTAGAGACAACGTAGTCAAGAGCGGGCTCAAACATAGCATAAGTCGTGTTTGTTACAGGATTGATGATTTCATCCAATGTCATTCCGACTGCAATCTTGGCCGACATCTTAGCGATCGGATAGCCTGTCGCTTTAGAAGCCAAAGCAGAGGAGCGTGAGACGCGTGGATTTACTTCAATCACATAATATTTGTAAGAATGTGGGTCCAAAGCAAGCTGAACATTACAGCCCCCTTCGATTTTCAAAGCACGAATGATTTTTAATGACGCATCACGAAGCATTTGGTATTCCACATCTGAAAGGGTTTGACTAGGTGCGAACACAATCGAATCCCCTGTATGGATGCCTACAGGATCAAAGTTTTCCATGTTACAAACTACAATCGCATTATCTGCCGAGTCCCGCATCACTTCGTATTCTATTTCTTTATAACCGGCAATAGATTTTTCAATCAAACATTGGGTCACTGGAGAAAGTTTTAAGCCATTGGCCACTACCTCCCGAAGTGCCGTTTCGTTGTCACAAATTCCGCCTCCAGTTCCCCCCATCGTAAAGGCTGGACGGACGATGATTGGGTAGCCAATCTCTTTTGCTTGAGCAACTGCTTCTTCAACCGTTGTGGCAATTTCGGATTCGCACAAAGGTTCTCCAATACTTTCGCAGAGTTCTTTAAATAATTCACGGTCTTCTGCCCGATCAATAGCAGATAATTTTGTCCCTAAAAGTTCAACCGAAAGTTCTTCCAAAATACCGCTTTCCGCTAATTCCATCGCCATATTGAGCCCTGTTTGACCACCTAAGGTTGGCAAGAGGGCATCTGGCTCTTCTTTGCTCAACCTGTTGCTGACAAACTCCAGCGTAATTGGCTCAATATAAACCTTATCAGCAATTTCACGGTCAGTCATAATCGTTGATGGATTAGAATTGACCAAAATAACTTGATAGCCTTCTTCTTTAAGTGCTAAGCAGGCTTGAGTACCAGCATAGTCAAATTCAGCAGCCTGACCAATAACGATCGGTCCTGAACCGATAATCATAATCTTCTTAATATCCGTACGTTTTGGCATAGTATCCCCATTTCTAAAATTCCAAAGCAGCTGTGAGATAAACTTTGTACCGCTCTCTGCCAGGAATTTCTGATTTCCTAAGAATTTTAAGAAAAAAGCACCTGCCAGAAACAGCAAGTGCAAAGAAGATAGAGTATTCCCTTTTGATTCAAAAGGATTTAATATTCATGTTCACAACCTTGCTAGCCTCTCTGGACCAGTTTAAAAGTTTTATCTTTAGTAGAATATCATTTTCTAAAGAAGCAGTCAAATGAAAACTTTGGGAGAACTCTCCCTTGAGAGAATTCAGTGAAAAAATTTTGTATCAACAAGAAGTAATAAGAATTACATTAAATAGAAAGCGCATTCTAGATAATAAATAAAAAAGAAAAAATCCTTTGATTTTTTGGAAAATCATTTTATTCTGTTTCTCTAATCATATTAAAAAAACCTATGTTTCAAGCAAAAGGCAACAGTTTTACATTCAATTATAAATTTATGATTAAATTTTTTTAATAATACCCTTGACACTTTTCGAAAAAATGTTATAATTAATTCATAAGTAAATTAGAAATAAATAAGATTTCCGCCAAGGAGGATAATATGATAAAAATTTATACAGTTGCTGGTTGCAGCTCAAGCCAAAAAGCAAAAAAGTGGCTCGTTGACAACGGTGTAGATTTTCAAGAAATAAATCTTCTCACAGATGATATTAAGAAAGAGGACTTTCTTGAAATACTCGCTTTAACTGAAAATGGTACGGAGGAAATTATTTCCAAAAGAAGCCGTGCTTATCAGAGCTTATCCTTAAACCTTGAGCAATTTTCTTTAAATACTCTGGTTACAATCATGAAAGAAAACCGTTCAATTTTACGTCGGCCCCTTATTCTGGATGACAAGCGCCTTCAGATTGGTTACAATGACGATGATATCCGAAAATTTCTCCCGCGTCCTGTTCGGGAGATAAGATTGAACGATATTAGTCGTAAAGTACGTGATATTGTATTGGAACGCGACTTCCATATTCATGCAAGTTAATAAAAAACCAAGCACTCTGAATTCAGAGTGCTTGGTTTTTTCTCTTAAGCTTTATTTTTTAACTTGTCTTCATTTTTGATATTATGAAGTGATTGTTTTAAAACTTTAAGCAAGCCATCGCTACTGTAGATTAAAACATTTGATTTATAAAGTCGTGCAGAGAACAAGAGAATAAACAACATCGTTACAAACATAATGCCCATAGAAATCCAGACTTGTAAATTACTTGCTACACCTGTTGCAATTTGCATTGGCAAGACAAAACTCGAAATAAAGGGGATATAACTTGTCACGGTCATCACGATATTATCAGGTTGAGAAGCAAAAATTACAGAAAGCATATAGCCCAGAAGACCAATCATCGTCATTGGTGTTTGTGCTTTAGGAACATCTTCCACACGAGAAATCAGTGAACCAGAAAGAGCTGCCAAGAATGTAAACAGAAGAATGCCTAAGATGACAATAGGAATGACGAGCCAAAATTGTCCTGTAAAGACTTCTTGAAGATTTAAACCGTTAAGGAAACTGCGCACCATGTCATTGTCTCTGAAGAGGAGATACCCTACTCCAATCTGAATGGCATAAGCAAGAACATTGACTGAGCAGACTAAGATGATACCTACTAGTTTTCCATAAAAATGAGTTTCGGCTTTAACGCTTGAAAGAATCACTTCCATGATACGCGTTCCTTTTTCGCTAGCAATTTCTTGCGCCACAATACTGCCATAAGTTGCAACAAAAATCCAAATCATGACAATCAAGACTGTTGCTATAACCTGTCTCAAACCAGAATAATCTGTACCTTGAATGCGATTGCCATCCGCGTCAAACTCCACATGCACAGGTTCTAACTTCGCTGGAGAAAGAAGGCTCGTTTTTTCTTCTGGTGATAAGCCTAATTGAGTGGCAAAGACACTTTGCTGTAGTGCAGTAAGCGTCTGTGAGACTGTCATTTGAGTTGCCGTATCAAGAGAACGTGTGGTTTCTAAGGTTGAGCTTATTTTTCCTTTTTCCATCTCTAAAGCTAATATTGCGCCCACATCTTCGTCTTTCAGTTTACGGTTTGCCGCTGTTCTGTCCATTACTTCATACTTAATATTGCCTTTAACTTCAGTCAGCGCACTTCCAATTTCCTTGCTTTTTGTCACTACCGCAATACGATCCGTATCGCCTGCCCCACCATCTGCTACTCTTGCAATAACATAAATAACTAATCCGATAAGAAGTGGGAGAAAAACCATAACTAAAAAGGCAACTGATTTAACATTTTTACGAAAGACTTCTTTCACAATCGTCCAAAACTTACTATTCATGAGCATCACCCGCCTTCATTTTGAATATTTCTTCCAAGCTTGGTGGTTGTTGTGAAAACATCTGGATATAGCCTGATTGGGTAACATAGTCAAAGACAGCTTTTCCAGCTGCTTCATTTTCTAAAGTTAACTCATAAGTACCATTACGTTCCACTTGTACTTCTTTTACACCTTCCAGTTGTAGTAATTCTTCCTCTGACACCGGTGCCTCAATAAATACCTTGGTCCGGCCAAAACTTTGGCGTACAGCATCAACGGTCCCATCCAGTATTTTCTTGCCTTCTTTTACCATGATCATCTTATCCACCATTTTTTCGACATTCATCATATTATGGTCTGAAAAGACAACGCAGACTTTTTGCTCACGGAGTTCAGCTACAGCTGTTTTAAGCAGCTCTGCATTAACAGGATCTAAGCCAGAGAATGGTTCATCCAAAATAACGAGTTTCGGCTCATGAATAAGCGTAGCAATAAGCTGAACCTTCTGCTGATTACCTTTTGATAAAGTTTTGACCTTATCTGTTCGCTTACCTTTAACTTCAAACTTTTCCATCCAATAATCGATTTTCTCATCGATTTCTTTCCGCGTTTTGCCTCTTAATTGACCAAAGAAACGTAACTGCGTTTCTATACTGTCTTTCGGATACAGCCCTCTTTCTTCCGGTAAATAACCAATAATATTATACTCATCACTTGAGAGTGACTTACCATTCCAGAGCACGCTTCCTGAATCTTGCATCAAAAAATCCAATATTAATCTAAATGTTGTTGTTTTTCCCGATCCATTTTGTCCGATAAAACCTAAAATTTCACCATCTTCAATAGTAAAACTCAGATCATCAACAGCAACAAGTTCACCGAATGTTTTTCGGAGATTCTTCACTTCGAGCATCCCTTCCTCCTTAAAAGTTAAATGATAATCTTTTAACTTAGTATACCTTATTAAGCAGATATATTGAAGCAAAAACCTTATTCTTTCTAAGTTAGAGTTGAAAAATAAAAAAGAAGCAAGATTTTCTCACTTCTTTTATTGCTCTTTGATTAAGGACGGATAAAGCTCACACCGTCTGTTGAACACTCACGTGTTGTTCCCCAACCACCATTAAAGTTTCCTTCTTTAATAATCATTGTAGAGCCAGAAACAGAGATGACAACTGCAACGTGTCCAACGCTACCTGCCCCTTGGTTACCTGGTGGGAAGACAGCAATGGTTCCCGCTGCTGGTCCACTATTTGCATAACGGATCCAATCTGCTGCGTTGCCTTCATAGGTTGGAATAGCTCCCCCAAAGTACTCCCAAACATAAGCCGTACATTGTCCAGGTGGATAAGGGTTAGTCGGTGAAACCGGAGGCTTCGGATTGGTAACTGGCGGCTTTGGTGGCGTTGGTTCATCAACGCCTGGGTCTACAGTTTGATTGCCTTCATCAATAACTGGTGGTACTACTGGATTTGGTTTGTTCTCAGATACAGTTTCTTTAGCTTTTTCCTGTTGTACTACGGCAGATTCTTGCGCTGCTGCTTTCTGTGCTTGAAGGGCTTCTTGTGCCGCTTGCTCTGCCTCAGCTTTTTGAGCTAACAGTTCTTGTTTTTTGCCTTCCTCAGACGTGATTGTAGCTTGGTAATTAAGCTGAGCCACTTTGAGTTGTGCTTCTTGTGTCGCCAATTCATCAGCTTGACTGCTCAACTCTTGTTGCAAACGTGTGACTTCCGCATACTTGTCCATGTTATCTTTGAGTTTGGCTTGAACATTCTTTTGATCTTGTTCTTGCTGCTCAATCATAGCTTTATTAGCCCCCGCGACAGTCGACATAGCGGTAATCTTTTGAATGGCATTCGTTAAAGATTTGGAATCTAAAATTGCTGAAATGTAACTCGTTGCTAAACCATTGGTTTGAGCACTTCGTGCTTGTGCTTCTAGTGCGTGACTGCGTTCTTCAATATCCTTGTCCAATTTTAGAATCTGTTCAGATTGCATTTTTTGCTGTTCTAATAGTTTTTCCACTTGTTTTTGCATAGAACTTTGTTTAGCTTTTAGAGTGGCAACCTGAGATTCAACAGCATTTACTTGTGTTTGAGCTTGAGCAGCATCATCCTTCACAGCAGCAATCTTAGAATCTTGTTCAACAATTTTTTGTTCTGTTGAA
>Ga0157358_1001326_pt1 | contig 10825 bp, 2 predicted proteins | sample AttcapACBM2_FD_111484 | JGI IMG/M metagenome (GOLD analysis project Ga0157358, IMG submission 111484) | Fungus gardens microbial communities from leaf cutter ant in Botucatu, State of São Paulo, Brazil - Atta capiguara ACBM2 | ecosystem: Host-associated > Fungi > Mycelium > Unclassified ...
AATTCTGGGTTCTGGGTTCTTTATCTAGCTCATTGAGCTTCCTCTGCATGTAAATGCCTGCTATACCTCCTCTGAGGTAAGCTAGAATTGCCGTGATCCTGTTATTGGTCTTCATGATCCTATTACTCTTGAGGAACAGTCTTATCCCTCTCTACCAGTCTTCAAATTTTGTTCAGTCACCATCAAACCATTCTGGGTCTGGTACCATATTCTTCGGCATTCTCGCTTGTTCATTCTCATTAACTGTTACTGCTGGTACTGGTACTATCGATATTTCTTCAGTGGTTGTTTGTTCATACTTGTTTGAGACTTCTTCTGTAATCTGCAAGGATTCTAGTCATTCTGACAATGCCTCGATATCATTTGTTCTTCTAGAACTTATCTTGGTTTTTCTTTGTAGTTTAAACTATACATATTTTGTTCCTGGCAGGTAACTCTGTCTAGTTTTGTCCATATACACCTCTCTTGCAAGGTGAGCTTGTTAATGCTTTACCAAATGTTACGATCTTAAGCTAGAGCTTAGGTTGCACTTAGGCAAAGACTTGAGAGGAGTTAAGGGAGTATATAACAAATGGTAAAGCATAGGGATACAAGAGAGTATCTATGCTATATATACTAAAGTGATAAAGTGAAATGAGGAAACCATATACCATACATGAGGCATATAACATGAGGAGGTCATCAGGATAAAAGCACCTACTACATGAGGTGCTGACTGAGACTACTATGGTGTAGCCGATCGTGTCATCATACTCTTTGCCTTTTTCCATGCTACATCCTGGAGACATCGATTGTAACAATAATGGTGATTTGGCACTCTTGAACTTGGGCCTTGACTATGTCTTGTCTTGTGTATTGTCAACATATTAGAGTATTATAGTATGCTTGAATTCTTATATTTTTTTTTGTTTTTTTTTAGTTGATGAAGAGAAATGTAGCTATGGTCACATGATATGTCACATGATGTGATACCATAGATCTGGAACATTGATAAAAAGAACTAGAACAATAATATTAAGAAGTATAGCTATATATTATATTCCATTCTGACTGTATTTATTCTAACCTATAGGTAATCTCTTTTCTCCTCATTTATACTCCTCTTCTGGTACAAATCACATCTCTTCATTCCACCTCAGAAGTTCTTGCTGGTCTTTGTTAACTCCATAGACTTTTATCTCCTAATATCTAAGAATCACTAAAAATTAGGATAACTTGCTTAATAGTTTCTATTTCAGAAAGTTACACTGGGTAGTATATCTAGTATATAATCTAGTAGTTTATACTATATTAGTTATTCTAAAAACTGACTAAAACTAACACTTATTTCTGGTATTGGTGATAACACACCTTATCATCCTCTAGTAGTTTTCTATTTATTTAGTCTCCAAGTTCTATTCTGAAATATGTGATCAGTATTGTTGTGGCAACTACTTATCACAAAGATAAATGATCACACAAGTGGTAAATCTCTTACTGCTTGTGTGATTATTTGTCTTTGTGATAAGTGGTTGCCACAACATATGGCTAGTAAAGGTACAGTATACAAGCTGAAGCCAAAGGTTATTCTAACTTGTCTATATTCTTGGATAACATATTAATTACTTATCTGGGCTTTTAAGATGCCTTATTGGATCTCAGATAATGAGGTGTGAATTATGTCTAATATTATAGCAAGTTTGTCTTGTAGTAATGGTATGGTGAACTTATAGATGATACATGTAGTTTAGGATAGGACTTGTAATAGTAGTATATATAGTGGAAAAATACATTAGAGACTTCTTGTCAAGTTCTCTTGTGATCCTCATAATTTGGCTGTTATTTGTTTGATTTCTTCAGTAAGGGATAAAGCCTTTGAGATTGGGGAGTCTTGGTATGTGGAAGTGAAGTTATGTTAGCCTATTATAGTTCTATATGGGTTGGCTACAAGAGCTGGAATGTAATCATTTATGGCAAAGTTCTTGCCTGTTAGTATAAACAATTTCTTAGTCATTGTGAGAGTGCCTTATAAGTACTTCAAGATTTTTTTTGCTCTTAAAACATCATGTGTTTCTGTATTTCTAGAGTTTCCTTACAGATTGTTCTGAGTGTGGAAGATGTATGTTTGGTTGTGTAAAGTAGGTGTGGTGAGAGAGTGATTGAACATATTAGAGTTAGGTCTGATATGTTCCTATTTGCTGAAATCTCTGTTAGTTGTGTCAGAATCATATCTGCCTGTATCTGATGCTTAACTTCTGCATTTTTTAGCTTTGGGGGTAGCAGGAGTGGTAGGCTTCATAAATGGCATTGAAAGGATAGTGTGTATATAGATTGTTAGGCTGGTCTGGTTTGAGTTCACTTGTGTTGGTGATTCTCTCAAGCTTTGTACTAGTAGATTTCTTGGTGGTGGTATATTGGAGGAGTATGTGCACTAGATGTGTCTTCTATATCTCTAGTATATATTCCTGTGAGGTGACATAACTTAATTAATGCCATGGTACATGTATGAATGATTTGCTTGATTTTGTGAAATGTTCTGTTTTATGAACAAATATGTTATTGCCATTTGTGAGTTACATAATGAAAGAAGTTAGTCATACACTTTAAGATAGGTAGTATATTTATAGACTATATACTAGTAGTGTTATAGCAATGTCTTAACTATGTGGCAAGTTAATGCCAGGCATGGTTTACACTTAAGAATGAAAGTCTGTAGAGTTTAAACAGGGTTTAAATCAAGTATGAAAACTTATCTAAGAATACAGGATTATAGACTTTTGAAAATAACCTTGGCTTTAGCCTATATACTGTGCTATCTACTTGTTACTTGGTTGTAACTTCAGATAATGAGAAAAAGAGTTCAAGATAGCAAGTACTAATAGAATAAGTATATTACCATTAATACTGGAGTTTAGTGTCAAGAGTGAACATAATTGATTATTAGACTAAAGAATACAGTATATTTACTAGTTCTTAAATAATAGAAAAAGTATTTAAAACACTTAGATACTTGAATAGTGTTATTATTATATAGTCTAGTTTTAGGATATGTATAAGAGGACTGTCAACTTTGACATCCATCAATAACCTTATAGAGTTTGATACCTCTACTGTATAGTCAACTTCACCATCTATATTTACAGTTGTTCTATTGAACTTAGTCTTTCATAGTAGAGTTTCCTTATCTGATCCCTTTCAGTATTTTATTACTAAAACCTCTGCTCAGGGCTGTACTCTGAAACTTCTAAACCTCTCCTATCTATCTTACTCATATATAATATTAGTAGTTACACTGTAATTCACTAGTCTGATAATTGACAACAATAATTTCAAGTAAATTCAATTCCTAGTGTTCAACAGCAATATACTATTATTAGTACTTAATCCCTTTTGGACTTTGTTCCAATTCTCTGAAGTTGTAACCATGTAGTAGACAGATAGCACAGCATATAAGCTGAATCCAAGATTGTTCTGAAAAGTCTGTATCACTGAGCTTATCATATGAATTTTTCACACTCTACAAAATCCTAAGCCAATTCCATAGGCTTTTGCCTCTTGGTATGAACTACACTTAACAGTCTCCTACTATTATTCATATAATCATCCTCCAGTATTCTTGATCACCATCAGATGAGTCATTGTCAATTCTAGACAGTATTTTAGATGTTTTCATTAGTGTTTTTATTAGATATAGTTCATATCAGAAGACAAAAGTCTATGGGCTTGGCTTAGAGTTTGTACTAGGTATGGAAACATATACAAAGTGTATAGTGATATAGACTGTCCAGAATAATCTTAGCTTTAGCTTATATGCTGTGCCATTATTTATCTGCCATAGGTTCACAACTTTAGAAGTAAAGTAAAGTCTAAGAGGGGTGAGTTTTGATAATGTTAGATATAGTTCATATCTTGTTATCTGAGATCTGATAGTGAGCTCTTGGAAGTCTAAATTAGCAACTTGTTACAACTTAAGACTTAGAGTTAAGTCAAAAGAAAAGCCTTGTATAAAGATTATACAAAAGAACTTAATAGAGTTCTGAGTATAAAGTATCTACCTTATATACATTGGGCTGATGGTCTGTGCTACACTAAACCTAGTCTACTCTAAAGAGCATGTGTACTACATACTGTTAATATGTGGTATGACATTATTTAAAAGTATTAGTAAGAAGATCTTATACTTCTAGATGACATCCCAGATTCTCTCAAGCAAATAGCAGCTGAGGGATGGTGTGGTAGCTGTAAATCAGACCAGATCTTGAATAGAAGGGATCTCTGGGAACAAGAAACACTACTTGCAAATGACTAGCTATAAAGAACATGTACTCATGAGAGAGTTTTATCAAGTTATGAATGTTTGGACAGTTGGATAAGGCAGAAATATGCAAGATTGGAAGCTGACAGAGTTCAGAATGGAGGAATGAAAAATAGTGGCCATGGAAATGGTAAAGAGAGAATAGACTAGGTTCTTGTAAGTAGAGATCAATCATTGGATTGATATTAGGTTGCAGATAAAGAAATAGTCATGTGCTCATGAGGTCTTAGAGAGCTTCATTGGGATTTTGGTCTTTATTTTCTAGTTCTATTCTTGTATTTTTAGACTAATACATGAGTCATAAGTAGAGAGAAGTAAGAGAGGACCCTTATTTGAATACTTCCACTCAAGAGCAGTTTTTATTGAGTGAGCATCATTAGTATCTGTTATCACTTTCAAACAAGTTTTGAAGAGTTATAGCAGTTTGGAAAAGGCTAGAGAGTTGAGTATCAGTTGGTATTATTGGTTGTAAGGTTCAACTTGAGAGATGTCTTTAGAGTGTATCATCTAGGATGGATAGTGTTGTTAAAGGCTTTTAAGAAGCTTTGCAATCTATTTACTAGATTTTCCAAAGAAACTTGTTATACAGTGTAAGGTTCACTGTTTAGAAGTGTGTTAGCAAGAGAAAAAATTTGTAAGTGGATGTTACTTATATATTCTTTTTAATATTCTTTCTAACTTTATCCCTTTATATTTATAAAAGCTTTTTAAGGGATTTTGTATATTCTAATCATTTTATATATTATTGTTTCTACATTTTCTATTGATTTCTAATGCTGATATTGTTTTCTTTGAATTATTTAGTGTGCAGTTAAGGGCTAGTGTTGCATAGTTCTTGTTATATCCTAGCATAACCTCTTTTCTGCTTGACTTCTGTCAATATCATTGTTCCAGAACTTTCTATATTTTTATGTGACATGTGATGTATGTCTTCTCTTTTCTTACTATTATCTAGTAGCTTCTGCTTCTTCTATAGTTCCTCTTTTCTCCTTATCTTTTATTTTGTGACAGTTACATATGATATTATGCTAACCCTTGACTCTAAGTCTGAAAATGAAAATAAAATAAAAATAAAAATAAAAATGAGATAATAAAATAAAAATAAAATAAAAATAAAATAAAAATGAGATAAGAAAATAAAAATAAATAAAGTCCATCATCTTCAACTCTAATACAACTTGTATTATTCAGATATGTGGAATGACCTTTAGCTTTAGCTTGTATTCTGTGATTAGTAGAGATATACTGGTTATATATTTTAAAAGAGGTACTTAGAATGTTGTTAGCAGATAAGTCTACTAAAAAGTAGGAAGTATATCATTACTAACACTGAACAATAGTAAAAGTTTTAGTTGATTTTTAGAATAAGGCTTTTATAGTATAATTACTAACTTATATACTAAGTATACTATCTAGGATAGTTATTTAGGAATGGAGACTGCTAAGTGAGTTACCCTAGTTTTAGGTGATCCTCAGATATCTGGAATAGAGATCTATAGAATTTTCAAGAGTCCACAAAGAATATCTGAGATGGTATAGCCATACTAAAAGAAAACAGGGAGTACATATGGATAAGGTAATGTTATCTATAGGTTAAAATGAATGTGGCCAAATTGAAATGTGATAAATAAGTGGTATGTTGCTGAAGAATACTAAAGTTAGAGTTCAACAATATTTGTTGATTATCAGGCTAGCAAAATACAGTATACCTACTAGCCCTTATATACAAGTAATGATAGAAGAACTCCACTGTGGAAGACTGAGTAGAAAGAAGAACTTTGTTATGGAAGCCTAAGTTAGATAAAAGTAAACTCCATTATGGAAGACTAAGTACTTATGGGATTTTAGACAGAGTATAACATTGTTATAGAGACATATTATAGAATAATACTACTATAGAAGATAAGTTTTTATTAGAGTTGGAATGAGATAATACTACTGTAAAGAATGAGCTTTGATCAGATTAGACTTAGCATATGACAGTACAGTTTTGCTACTTGCAGAGTTCTTCTACAATAATGTTCTAAGTACTATTACCAGTATTTTTTCATTCTTTGCTAATAAGAGATATTATCTAAATATTTTAGTACATTCTGAATGCAATATTGCTTTCTCCTGAGTCTACAACTTTACTGTCAATCTTGATGAGTTAGAGAGTATCCTTAAGACTGAAATTACTACAGTCCAATAGTGCTATCAAAAGCTCACTAATATGCAATGTTTTTCTGTACCAGATTTCAAAGTAGGTAATAAAGTCTTTGTTAAGGCTCAATTCTTTAAAACTACTTAGCTCTCTAAGAAACACTCCAAAAAATACCTTAGATCTTATAAAATTATTTTCTAGCCCAGTACTTTGTTGTTCACTCTCTAACTTCCAAAGTTTATATGCTTTGTATATCTGGCCTTTTATGTCTTATTATTTAAACCTACCACTTCCAACACTTTTCCCAAGAGAACTCAATCTATTCTTATACTGGTAATTATTGATGGAAAACCTGAGTATAAAATCTTATAGATAGTAGTCTCCAAAATTGACTGCTGATAAGCTTACAAGCTCCTTTATAAGGTTATTTGGCTAGGATATGAAGATACTAAAGATGAATCTAAGTAGCTTTCCACTACTGAACTCATTCATGCTATGGACTTGGTATCTGATTTCTATATTATATATTCTACTAAATCTAGTTCTCTTTCATTGTCTTGATCACACTGCTGCAATTTAAATTCTGGCCTTCATGTACTTATAATAGAGTTTCTCTTAGTATTTGATTTTTCTTACTTAATTATTTACTTGTTAATTCAGATAACAAAAAAACAAATCCATTTAAGTAATATACTAAAAAACAACATTCTAACTAGCAGGAAGCAGAAGATATTATTTGTACAACCTTCTCCTATTCTTTATTTTCTTTAGAGCTCTCTATAGACTCTTCCCATTCTCTTCTTCTTCTTTGCTATCTCTTATAGACTCTACCAGTCTTCATCTTATATTTACTATGGTCCCAATCTTTGCAAGTTGGGCTGTATTTCTCTTCTGCTTTTTTACCAAGTTCTAGAGAGACTTTCCAATATCACAATACTCTTCTATAAGGCCTTAAAGTGCTTTTTTAATAATACTTAAAACTTCACTGTAAGCAGAGGTTTTCTTTTTTGTACTAGCAGTGTTTTTATAAGCTAGGATACATTGTTGCTTAATTGTGATACACTCTGTATAGACTAGAGATCAACTGTATGTAAGGAAACTTGTTCTTCCAGTGTTTTTCTCTTCTGTATTTTCCAGTTGATCCATATTCTGTGACTCTTTCCAGCATCTCTACTTATCCACTGATATGCTTTTCCATGCTCTAAATCTCTATAAGCTGTACACAAAAATTCCTAATCATCTGGATATTATTACAATCCTAAGCTTGGCTTAGGTTACAACTTAGGCAAAGACTTGAGAAAGAATGAAGGAGATGATCAATTGGTAAAGCATAAAAATATAGGTCTGTATCTACTATTATATATAACTATAGACTATGAGGAATAAATGAAGTGTCCTTAAGAAAACAATGAGTAAAGTGTGAGAACCATATGAGAATATCTCTTTTACTACATAAAATATTGACTGATACTATATAAGAAAAGCATATGGCACAGTAGAATAGAAGTTTTTTAAATGAAACTACTTCAACACATGTTCAAGTCAAAATAACCATAAAGTGAACAATAAAGCATGAGATATCTGTTATAACTTAAGTTTCAGAGTTAAGATAAAAGTATACTCTTGTATTAAGTAACACAAGAGAACTCAATAGAGTTCCAGATACAAACTAATCTATCTTATATACTACAGACTGTGGTCTGTGCACACATTATAATTAATCTATCCTAAAGTAAGGCCAACATACTGTTACTATACTATATAATGTTATCAGTTCCAGAATCTTCTATATTCTTATCTAACACATGATTGTGTGACTTTTGACTGTGACATATGTGACCTCCCTGTGACAGATGCATAGCATCTATCATGCATTGTAACTTGTGTGATTGTCATATATAACATTACATTATACTCTTTGCCTAAGTCTAAAATAAAGAAAAGTAAAAGTAAAAACCAAAATAAAATAAAAGGAAAAATAGAAAAAAAATAACAAAGAAAGAAAATAAATAAAAACCAAGTCTACCATTTACAACTCTGACAGTATCAATCATAACAGATATATCATCTAACTTCCCTTTTTTGTATTCTTTTACTCTTTTATAATATTCTGTGATCTTCTGCAGTTTGCTATTATTATCTGCACTTGTCTATCTATTTGCTTATCTGCTTTTCCCATGCTCTAGAAGTACTTGCTAAGTACTCTTGTTTTCTTTTAATTTGGTTTTTCTATTTTGAAATATTTATGATTACTTAAGCATCATCAATTCCTACTTATGTATATAGTATTTTGGCATATCAGAATGGACCTACTATTATATAAAGTAGTTGTCATCTTCAGAAATTCCCATCCTATTCTTTTAGAATTTTATAGAGATAAGTATATAATTAGTATTTCTTAGATAATAAAATTAGGATTTTCTGAAGATTTAAAGCACTTTGCTCTTCCACTTAGTTGCTTTAATACTATAAGAGAAGAAACTTTAGTAAAATTGGTAAAAAATAATAATTTGAGCTGTGTCTTGCTACTAGAGAGAAATTGTTAATACTTCTTCTCAAATCTAGCAGCACATTTGTCTTGATGATGAAAACTACTTAATAGCTCTCCAAAGCTATCAGACTGAGTAATAGGCTTATTTATCCTTATCTTTGCAATTTGATGTTAAGGTTTATATCACAAACCTAGATTATTTGCTACTATTAATTTCCTCTCTTTTGTCTTATATCAACTGATGGTACTTATTCAAACTAACAGGTTAACAAGAAAATAAAGTGAATATATTAGAATTGAACCTCAATGTTACCACATTCCAAAATCTTAACATTTCTGTCTATGACTAGAATAATAACTATCTCAAAGAGAATGAGGATGAGATGAAAAGTACTTTTATATTCAGTAACCTGCCCTTTACTCATATGATGAATGTATGAATGGATTTACTTCTGTAAATATTTATGTTAGACTTATATATATATTTCACAAGAGTTCTCACCTCTATTTTTACCTACTCCTTCTTGCAGATTTTCTTTGTTTGTTTGATCTTTATTTTCTTTGCTGGCTATAGACTAGCCAATATTATGACTTAAGTCTTAGAAATAAGATAAAAGTATACTCTTGTATTAAGTAACACAAAAAAACTCAATAAAGTTCCTAGTACAAGCTAGTCTATCTTATATACTTTAGACTATGGTCTGTATACATACTATAACTAACCTATTCTAATATCCATGTACTTTTTATAAGGCTAACATATTGTTATCATATTATATATATAATATTACTTATTTCAGAATCTTCTACAACTTTCTCTATATCATGTAACTGTGACCTGTGACTGTGATGGGTATCATGTATTCATCACACTTTGTAACTTGTATGATTATCACATATAATATCACATTATACTTTTTGCCTAAGTCTAAAATTAAAAAAAATGAAAATAAAAACCAAAAATAAAATAAATGGAAAAATGGAAAAATGAAAAGAAAGAAAATAGAATAAAGTCAAGTCTATTATTTACAACTCTAATGATAACCATATTATATGATATTATCTATTTTATAACATTTTCTATTTAACATGATTATATGACTGGGACTATGATATGTGTGACTGACATGTGTGACATTACATCACACTTCTCTACCTAAGTCCAAATAAGAAAAATAGAAACTAAAAATATAAGAAAAATAAAATAAAAGAGAAAAAAAATAAAACCAAGTTTACTGTTTACTACTCTAACATTTAGGAGATCTTGTTCTTCTGAAGTTTGAAGTACAAACTTATTATAATCCTAAGTTTAGTTTAGATTGCAACTTAGGCAAAGACTTGAATAAGAGTAGAAGAGATAATTAATTAATAAAATGTAAGAATATAGAATTGTATCTACAACTATGTATACCTAATGACTATGAGAAAAGAGAAAGATGTTCTTGAGGGAAACAATGAGAAAAGCATAAGGAAAACATGAGAAAGTCTTTACTACTACATAAGATGCTGACTGATGCTATATAAGGAGAATATAAGATATAGTAAATATAAGTTAAAGATAAACCTCAATATATGTCCAAGTTATGACAACCATAAGGTAAATATCCATAGAATATGAGGTAGTGATTATAACAAAACTCCATGTCTCTATTTTAGTTACCTTAACTATCAGAGTTGAAAGTGATAGACTTTAATTATTTTCATTTTTCTATTTTTAGAACTTAGGGTTAGGGTTAGTCACATAGCACAGAGGAAAAGGATAGAAAGATCTAGAAGAATGACATCATACAATGTGCATAACATGTATTGATTTTAAGGCGAGTATATGGCTGTTTAGGGTAGGTTAGAAGTATATAGCACTGACCATGAGCCTTTAGTATATAAGGTAGACAATCCT
>Ga0157358_1001327_pt1 | contig 10820 bp, 6 predicted proteins | sample AttcapACBM2_FD_111484 | JGI IMG/M metagenome (GOLD analysis project Ga0157358, IMG submission 111484) | Fungus gardens microbial communities from leaf cutter ant in Botucatu, State of São Paulo, Brazil - Atta capiguara ACBM2 | ecosystem: Host-associated > Fungi > Mycelium > Unclassified ...
AATAATTAAACCTGCCCTATAGTCCATGCTTCATCCTCATGCTTGCCTCAAGGCCACCATGTTGTATACATGTGCCCTAGCATCATCTTCCAGATCCTTCTACCACATTCTAGGCCTTATGACGTCACATCATGTGACTGCGATGTCACATGCCTCTTCATCGTCCAAAAAGAAAACAAAACAAAACAAAAAGAAAACAAAATCCCTATAAAGTCAGAAAATAAAAGAAAAAGAAAATAAAAATTGTTCATGTCCCAAGCATCCCATAACACAGATTATAACATAACTCATTCTAAAGCTATGATTAGGTCATTCTAGTAGTTTCTATAATATTTTATTAAGTTACATAATTATATAACTATAACTGTGATGCTTGTAATATTAGTATGATATATATTATGTTTTTATTATACTTTGTAATATTTTTAAAAGAAAAGATTTAAAAAATTATAAAAAAAAGAAAATATCTAAGTTTACTTTAGAGATTTTTTTCACAATTATAACAATTTCTCTCACAATTAACTTCTATTATCTATAGGTCCTATCTTTGCATCAACTCTACTTATCACTATTCTTAGACCAGATTTCTAACTATATATCAGATATAGTTCACACTTGAAAGCAAAAGTTTATACAGTTAGTTGGAGTTTGACAAATATAAAAACTTATTAGAATCTATAAGATTGTAGACTTTCTAGAATGACTTGAGCTTTAGTTTATGTACTACACCATCTACTTGTTGCTTGGTTACAACTTTAGAAGGTAGAACAGAGTTCAATAAAAAGTATTCTAATAGAAGAAAGTGTGTTAATTTAATACTAGAGTTTAGTATTAATAATAATAAAGACTATAGTTGATTATTAGACTACAAATTTATCAAGTGTCTACTAGTTTTTAAATATAGAAAAGTATTTAAATTACTTGAAAACTTAAGTGGTGCTATTACTACATAGTTTTATAGTTATCTATATTAAGAGAAGTCAGTATCTAAGCTTAGCTCTAAACTAGACAGATATTTGATTAAATTGATCTATGAAGAGACACTGACTATACATAGGGTTAAGATAGAAGTAAACTCTGCTATAGAAGACTAAGTACTCATGAAGTTTGATAAGTAATAACACTTTCACAAAAGATAAGTCATTGAACTTTGGCATAAGACAAGCTGAGCTATTCTTACTTTAAGTTTGTATATGCTAATATTATAATAGTATTGGTTACTACAATAATAAAAAGATAACAAAGTAGTATATATCAAGAAAAAAATCTATGTCTTCAACAACAGGAAAATTCAAGAGTAAATTTTATAGAAAAATTACAGTCTAGCAAATATAGAATATCTAGAATAACAAAAAATACTTAAACTTATTAAGAGAAATTACTGGTAGCCAGAGATATGAAAATAACATTCAAAAGTATATTCAGGAATACTAAAAGTATCAACAAAGTAAAGTGTAATATATGAAGAATATTATAACTTAAAGACCTTAAAGTAAGTCAAAGAGACAGAACCTTGTATTAGGTATTACAAGAGAACTCAATGGAGTTCCTAGTACAAAGTTGTCTATCTTATATATTCCACTAGATGGTCTATACTACTACTATATCTAGCCTACCCTAAAGACCATGTGTTAAACATATTGTATAACATCATTATTCTAGAATATTCTACCATGTTCTATTGTAATCATGTGGTCATTACTGTAACAGTGATATATGATGTGTAACTTGTGTGATATATTGTATAATAGATTTGTAACTGTTGTGACCATGATGTTATGTTAAACTCTAATTAAAATAGAAATGAAAATGAAAAGATAATAGAAAAAGGAGAAATAAGATATAGTTCAATATTTGCAACTCTGACAAAGAAAACAAAAGAACTTCATTTATTAGAAACATCTCAAGGAACATGGCAGAAAATCAGTATTAAACTCAAAGCAACAACAATGGCAATATTATTAGAGAAAATAGCCAAGATTTACTGAGACAACATATAGAAGATATATAGAGTTCTAAAGAAAATTCTCAGCAATAAAAAACTTCAATTTGCCTCATAATTTATAAACAGCTTATACAAGGCACTAAGGATAAGAATATTGTCAATAGCTTATTACTTTCAAACAGATGGCCAAATAGAAAGAATCAATCAAGAAGTCAAAGTATTCTTGCAATATTATATTAATTATTAACAGAATAACTGAATGATTATTAGCAGTTGTTATAAATTCTCTTTGGACTTAGCTAAGGAAACAGAATGTAACATCACATGTAATAGCTATAAATATTACAAAACATGACAGAAGTATAACATATGTCACAGTCACATAGTTATATAACTTAGTAGAATATCATCAAAATTACTAAAAGAACTGATTATAGCTTTAGGGTAGGTTAGATGTACACAGACTAACTCCTAGAGGTATGTAAAGCAGACTACTTTATAGTAAAAACTCTATTGAGTTCTCTTGTATCACTCAATATACAATTTCACTTTTATCTTAATACTTAGGCTAAGTCCTAAGTTATAATAGTAGTAAAATTCTAAAAATCACTTAGCCACAAAGTACATGCTATTTGAACTCAACTTTGAAAGACATCTATGAAAGAAAGATCTAATAATAAAGACATAATTACCAAAACTAGGGACTTTTTTCAAGGAACTACAGAAAAGGTGCAAAATAGTAAAATTATTTATGGAGAAATCAAAAGAAACAATAAGAAATAGTATAAGAAAAAAAGACAAAACTATTAGAGGTTGAAGTAAGAAGACAACATATGGTTTGAAGCAAAAAATATCCAATTGAAATAACTCTCAAAGAAATTAGATCAAAACATTATAAACTATTCAAAACCACAAAGAAAATTAGACAAGAAGCATTCCAACTAGAATTACCAGAAGAATGGGCAATATAACATGTTTAATAAAGATCTGCTAAAATAATGTAAGAGCCTCAATTCAAAGAACAACATATGTATCTAGTATTATAATCTAACAATAAGAAAGAAGAATATAAAGTAGAAGAAGTATAAGAATATCAAAAAAGACAAAGACATATAATCCTTAGTTCACTAAAAGAGACATTGAAATGAATATGATCAATTGATTACTAAAATAGAGTTACTACATGCTCAAGAGGCAATTCAAGACTATTGAACAAAGCTTTTGAAATGAAATCTATAAAAGAAGAGAGTAAAACTTAAAATCAGCTCTTAAAAGCCAAAAAAGATACTTGTTATTATATAGGGCTTAGTAGCAGTCTATGCCTACAAAAGAAATTATCTCTGAGATCAAACCACGACCTTTATGTAGTTGCCTACTATAAGAAATTACTACAGAATTGAATTTATGACCTCAAGTAAATTAGAGATAGGCATAATATATATAGACAGGAGGCTCTTCTAGTATACTATCTCACTCCTATCAGAATTATAAATGATGGACTTAGTTCTATTTTATTTTATTATTTTATTTTATTATTTTCTCTTTCCTTTATTTTATTTTTAGTTTTATTTTACTTTTCTTTATATTGAACTTAGATAAAAGATGTTATATCATATCATGTATAATGGTCATATAAGTCACCAAGCATAACAAAGGTGTAACACCTGTCACAGAATAGTCACATAAGTCACAGTAATGTGATATAGAGAAGGATATAGAAGGTTCTGGAACAAATAATATCATATAATATGGCAATAGTATGTTGGTCTTATGAAGTACATATAAACCTTAGAGTAGGTTAGTTGTAGTGTGTGTACAGACTATAGTCTGTAGTATATAAGGTAGATTATCTTGTATTAGGAACTCTATTGAGTTCTTTTATATTACTCAATACAAAAGTTGTCTTTACTTAAGAACTTAAGTCATAATAATACTAAGAAACCCAAATATCTTACCAATTTCCAACTGCTCCCTAACCTATACATTTCTCATACTATTAATAAACTTGATCTCATTAGATAACTTAATAACAAGAAAAAGAATTGGATAAAGAAATATCACAAAGTAATTAGAGAAATAAAAATCCTAGCTAATATAAAACACAAATAAGAGGGAATATATATAAAATGTTTGAAGAATTATGAGATATTATACATAAAAACATGGTATAAAAAGTACACTGTATTCAAATACTGCTAGCTGACAAACTAGACTAGTGTAAAGAAAAAAGAGTAGTAATTTAAAATAATACTATAAAACAAGACAAGGAAAAACAGAGAGAAGATTCAAACCAATTCTCCTACAAGAAAAAATATCAAATCTAGAGAAATAATTGAGAATCATTGATATATATTATGCAATTTTTACTATCTATCTATTATAAATATATTCAATCTAGTGGGAAAAAAAACAAGCAATACTGGAATGGAATTGCTATACATTTTTTACTAGAGCAACTGGGTAGAAGAATAAGCACTTCAAATTTTCAGAAAATTCTAAGTATCATAAACTTCATTCAGCTTGTATCTCCACAACTAGTGGACTGATTTTTACAAACTAAACTGCACTGTGAAGCCCCAAATGAGGGCCATCTGCACATATATGGGATGTATAAAAGTGACAACAAACAACTGAGATATCAGGTCATCAGTAACTGTAAAATCTTCATTTGCTAATATCTCATAAATAACTAGACAGATTTGCATGATCAAACTTGCATTGGAAAGTGCTCATCAAACCATTTCCAATGATATATGGTATATTATATAGCAATAAGTATTCATAGAGATACAAGCATATCAATGTAATGACATAATTAGTTATCTTTTAAAATTAGCCTAACAGCTGCTATGATAGATGACAGCTCCCATCAGATACAAGTTTTGATCATGTGATGAAAACAGCTTGCACATAGACCATTACTCTTTTGTATATATACTTCTATATCTAAGAATTAGACCTCAGACTTAATAAAATCAATCTTTATCTTTTATTATCTGTATTGATCTTAATCATCATTGTCATTATTATTGAACTTCTGAATCACTCCTAAACCTCTGAGAGTGCACCCAAGGTTCAGATATCACAAATAAGTGAGTAGTTCATTTTGTGATACTAAGAAAATAGGAGAGAGATTCCTAAAAGTAACAGCTATTTTATATAATAACAGATCCATTCTAATGTATCAGAATTCCAATTACATAAGCAAGAAATGATGATACTTAAGTAATCAGAAACAGTTTAAAATAGAGAAACTAAGAGAGAAGAGAGCTAGAGTACTTAGTAGATACTTTGAGAGTATGGAAAATTGAATAATAAGATGAGTGTAGATGTGAGAATAGATTCCAGAACACAGATCAGCCAAATAATGTGGAAACCTTTGAGAAACCTCATCTTATTCTCTTTGGTTTTCCTAAAGATAAACTCTACATAACCTTGTGAACTTGACTTAGTCACTCTAAAAAGAATTATGATATAAACCCTTCTTTATATTGAATATGACACTTATCATTGGACCAACCAAGAAATTGGTAGTGGCATATACAGTTGGAGATAAGGTATTAATAGATTAAGAAGCTTATAAGAACATGAGCATAAAAATAGGAATATTGTTACAATCAATAATATCTCATGTTTTACAGATATATCTAACATACTTTCAACATATATAGGGTTCATTTTATTTCATTTTATGCTTTATTACTATAACTTGTGTTCTTCTTATGTAGTATCAGTCAGTATCTCATATAGTAATATATCATAGTAGAAACAATTTTATGTTTTTACACTTTATCAATTGATCATCTCCTCTACTCTTACTCAAGTCTTTACCTAAGTTGCAACCTGAGCCAAGCTTAGGATCATAATAATAACCAAGGTCTACTTAAAAGATTAAGCAATAATCTTCCTACTGATAAGTTTTACAGTCCTCTGAATAATATATTTGAGATTCTATCCTACTTTTCTTAAATACATTGACTTTGATTTAGCTAAATAGACTTAGCCAAAAGTTGAAAGTATTTTTTTTGAATCAGCAATTTATTACACAGGACATGGTATTAGACTATGGTAATTATAAATATAACTACTTAGATAAGGACAAAAATTAAAAAAGTAAAAGAAAAGAAAAGAAAATAGAAAAATTAATGACTATCAAGCTTGCTAGCTAAGTAATACCCTCATGAAAGCAGAAAGCTCCAGAATTAAACTCTAAGAAACTGAGAATGTCCTTCAGGGATTTTCTCTTTAGATTTCAAGACTTTTTATACTGTGAGCACTTGTAAAGAATATGCCTCCTTATTTTGATGATATATTCTCTACATAAACAAGCCATAGATTCTTTGGGAAAAAACCTAAGCCTATATTTGCCAATTAGTGCATGGCTAGTGACTAGTCTAGTAATGTGAGCACATAACAAATTTGATGGTCCAAAGTGTTTAAGCCATGTGCCATCTTTAGTATAAGTTGGCCAGATAGGTTGGTTGTCATTGTTATTGAGGTTGAGTAAATTCCTTTCTTTGTATTCTAAGGCTTGGAAATATATTTGCCATTTGCAGATAATAGAGTTATAATCTTCTTTTCTACTGAACTCCCATGATGATTTGTTTGGAAATACTGGATTAATCTTGAGGTACTTCAGCTCTTTATCAACTAATAGATGAAAAGACTATTTGATGCTATCATAGTAATCTCCAAAGTTAATGGAATTGTTGGAATTTGTAGTGAAGAATTTTTTGAGATCCCTTGATATAGTGATGGAGTAGAGTTGATATAGGTGAAAAGATGAGTCAAAGATCTGTTTCACTACTAGAATAATATTTGTGATGACAACTATTTAATGTATGTTTTGTAGTTGCATAGCATAATTGATACCACATTTGATAGTAAATAATTCAGCTTTGGTAGAAGTCACATTTGTGACATGATGGGTAGATTCAGCAATGATTTCTTGGCCTCTATGGATGTGTGAAATTGAGAAAGCAATGTTGTTTTTGATACTAGTATCTACTATAATGAATAGTATCTTGATTGATAAGAGAATTTTCATATATATTATCTAGTCTATTTTGATGGGCTACTCATGTTTTAGGGTCTTTGTGACTGACTGAAGTAAAAGAAAAATGGTTAGAAAAAATATCTACCAGACAGAAATCTGGAGTAAATTCTTTGTTTAGACTGTCAAACAAAGAAACAATTTTGTTTAGATAATTGTTAGTGTTCATAGAATAGTGTTAGTCAAGAATAGAGTTGATGGCATATTGTTTACGGAGGAATACTATTCATAAGTGATGTTGACTTACAATCTTGTCAAGGTGAAATTGAATGAGAATGAGTCCAGCTATAACCTCAATTTCTCAGATAGATCAAGTACAGAAAGCTCCTGTGATCTATAACACTGCTCTTCTTTGCATTTTCTTCAATTCTTTGAGGGGTTAATAATGCAGCAACCTTTTAAAGTATCACAATTGAAATTCATATAATTGTTATAACTTAAAGATCTTAGAGTTGATCAATAAATAGAACCTTGTATTAGAGTTAACATAAGAAAACTTGATAGAGAACTCTGTACAGGATTGTCTACCTTATATATCTTAGACTACTGGTCTGTACACTACTACTTTAGCCTATTCTAAATGGCCATGTGTCTACCTTAAGGCCACTATATGTATAATATATAGTATGATGTCATTCCACCCAGAACCTTCTACCATTTTCATTATGGCATGTGATTATGTAAATGTGTGACAGTGACCAGTGACACCCCACTGACCCCTAACCCTAGTTTTAAAAATAGAATAGAATAGAAAAGAAAGAAAAAGAAAAATCAAATAGAGTCTAATTTTTGCATTTCTAACAATAATGTGATGGAAAGCACTTTGTTGGCATAATAGTGAACATGTTGATAGAATAAGAGTCTTTTGTTGAAGTAGAATCTAAGATATCACCACCCATTTTTTGGATGAAGTAAGGGCTTTCCCAAAGGCTGAAGGTTTAAAAAAGGAGGTTGAGTATTCTTTATGGATCTGAAAAAGTGAAATATTTCTGACTTGTCATGCTCAATAACAAATCCAAAATAGTTAAAGAGAGAAGAAATAATACTATAACTATAAAAAAGATTTATATTGGATTTTTTGTAACTCTTTTCTTGAAAAATGAGGAGGCCATCATCAACAAATGAAAGTGTCAAAACTAAAATGGGAGATAAAAGCATTTTTGATCTTTTTTCAAAAATATGAAGAATAGAAGTGATGTAAATGGCAGAAAGAATAGGAAAAAGAGCAGAACCTTGTTTTAAACTCATATTTGTTTTAAAGAAAGGTGAAATAAAATGATTCCACACATATTATATTTGTCTGTCTAGGTAGTATCTAGTGGAGGTCTGCTGGAATCATCACAATTAAGAATTTGAGAAATAGTAAACTCAGTTTTGAGGTCAGGTTTACTCTATTATAAGATAGATGATTATTCTAAGAATTTCAATCATATATCAAAGTCTTAGAATTTGACCTTTGATAGAACTTCCATTAATGGCAAGATCTCCAAGGTAAGCCAAAAGATTTTGGGCCTGATTTTGGCTCTGTATGAGCTTAAAGAGGTCTGGGGTATCATGAATAAACTAAAAGAAATCATCAGAATAGGGTTGAGCAAGAAAAACAATGAAACCATAATAATTAGAAAAGAAGAAAGAAATTTGAGAATCAAAACTAGCTTTGTTCAAAATTATTGGGAGGAGTTGATGATTTAAGAGAGGGAAAAATTAAGTCCTTGTATACAAACCTTTAGACCATCCTATATATAAGGTAGGTTAAGAAGATACTTGTCAAGTTCACAAATGGTAGACTTAGTTTTTCTCTATTTTATTGTTCATTTTCATTTTTATTTCGTTTTATTTTCTTATTTTTCTATTTTTAGATCATAGGGTTAGGATTAGATCACAAGATGCAAAGAATAAAGTAGAAGAATCTAGAACAAATGACATCATACAACATGGACACCACATGTTGGCCTCATATACTACACATGGTTGTTTAGGGTAGGTTGCATAGTAACGAGCATGGACTATTGGTAGTAGTATATAAGATAGATTAGTTTGTAGAGAGATCTCTATTGAGTTCTCTTGTGTTACTTAATACAAGAGTTGTTCTATTGTCCAACCCTAAGGACCTTAGTCCATAACAATACTAGTATCTGTAGTTGATTGTTGTTTGATACCATCTATTTGATTTGGATAGATAAAGTTTAATGTAATCAAGTGGACTTGAATTCTATTGCTCAAAATATTTTTGATCAATTTTTCTATTATATTAAAAAGAACAATATATTGGAAGATTTTGAGAATATTATAGAAAGACTTGTTTGGCTTTGAAATAATAATTAATATCATTGAAATAAGAAGGCTATTGTCCTAGATCAATACAAGAGTTAGCTATATTGACAATATTTGTAATGTATTTGTCATCTTTGATCAATGTTCTTATATAGCTCCAGAAAATATGATTAGAGCCTAGAGTAGATGAATTATTATATTTGTTGGTTATGCCAATAAATTCTGCTTTGGAAAAAGAGAACTATTCCATTTTTTGGTATGATGGGACTTTATCCAATAGTTGGATATTTATTAGTCTGTCTTGAGCTGTATTGTAAGATTGGTGAAGGGCTTGTTATAATTCATCTAGTTTATTGCAAGAATAACCATTGTACTTGATAGCCTTTGTGGTAGGTAACTTGCATTTCTTAACCCAGTTTATCAAATCCTATAGTTTTTTGTTAGTTTATGTGATTTCTTGAATTTTGTTGTTAAAAAATATGTCTGATCTGTTTCTGGATGCTCAATATTCAGATAAATTCCTACTGCATTCTTTGTTTCACCATATCTTAGGATGTTCAGTGATATTAACAGGTTTATATTAGAACTCTTTTATAATAAAAGCAAATTTTTGAGTTATTGTCTTCAGCATCTTGCAGCTGTAAATATTAGATGTTTTGATATTACCTATCCCAGTCTTTAATTCTTTCACAAATTCTTTTTCTTTCTCACTATTCTTGATAATAGTAAGCTTTTTCTCTTGAATGAATTCTTTCTTGATAGTGATGTAGACTGATAAGAGAGTATGATCAGATAGACAACAAAGTTCAGAAGATATAGAATGATTATTGAGCTCCTTCATATGAGAATAAAGGAACATAAGATCAATTACTGAGTTTGAATCTTAAGAATTGTCAGCATATTAAGTGGGTATTTGGTTGATAGAAGCTGATAATTTTAAATTGAGGCTATTGGCTATATTTTTTAAAGATTCCATATGAGTAAAATGATGCAGATATGATGAATCCCAATGGTGATCTTTTGTAAGTTTAATAGCAAACTTGTTGTCCAAAAATAGGTTTGTAGAGAGAAGAATAGATTTGAAGATCTGTGAAATAATAAAATAAAGCCAAATTACTTCTTTAGCTGTATAAGTTGCACCTATATATTTAGATTCTATAGTAGATAATATCACAATCTTCTAATACTTGACACTCTAAGAGACAGTACCACTATTTATAATAAAAGCATATCTAGATATAACATGGTGGTCCTTTGTCATATTACTATCTACATTTGTAAATCTAGCTAAATTCTCCTCAGCTTCTCCATAAGTCAACCAAAGGTTTTGTGTACTCTTCAGATAATGGAAAATCCTCTTAACTGCTTTCTAGTACACTTTCCCAGGGTACTGAGAGGATTTTGAGAGCACTTGCACTGCATAGATAATATCTGAACATGTTCTAAGAGTAACATACATCAGGATTTCAACTGCTTTTTGATATAAGATATTAACCATATGTACAATTTTGACTGTTGATTTAGAGAATTGATCTGAAGTAAGACAAA
>Ga0157358_1001328_pt1 | contig 10820 bp, 7 predicted proteins | sample AttcapACBM2_FD_111484 | JGI IMG/M metagenome (GOLD analysis project Ga0157358, IMG submission 111484) | Fungus gardens microbial communities from leaf cutter ant in Botucatu, State of São Paulo, Brazil - Atta capiguara ACBM2 | ecosystem: Host-associated > Fungi > Mycelium > Unclassified ...
CTGGTGCGTATCGCCATCGCCTCCGGCGTGACCTACCAGACCTTCGATCGCCTGTTGCGCCAGACCTACTTCGAGGTGGCGCGCGACTTCGAACCCCTGCACGACAAGCCGAACTCCGACAGCCGCATCTCGGTGCTCACCGGCCTGCCGCGCCGGGAGATCCGCACCCTGCGCGATGCCAGCCCCGACCAATCGCGCGCCACCCCGAGCCTGGAATGGCAGGTGCTCAGCGCCTGGACCTCACGACTGGACCTGCTGGACGCCGAGGGCAATCTGCGCCCCCTGCCACGGACCCAGCGCCGCGGCGGTGAACAGAGTTTCGAGGCCCTGGTGGCCAGCGTCGGCAGCGACGTCCGCGCCCGCTCGGTGCTGGACGAATGGCTGCGCAAGGGCTACGCCCGCCTCGACGAGGACGACCGCGTGGTGCTCACGCCGCGCTCCCTGCTGCACGGCTCCACCGGCCAGGACGGCGCCGCGCGGCTGCTGGCCCACTTCACCGGCGATCTCCTCGCCGGCTTCGAGCGCCGCTACCTGCAGGACCGCACCGCACCGGACTTCACCTTCCACGTGGTCTATGGCCACGACCTCACCGAAGCCTCGGCCCTGAGCCTCTACCGCATCGCCTACGACGAATCCATGCAGTTGCTCAACCGCCTCAATCGCCTGGTGGTCGAGCACGAAACCCAAGACGCCGGCAACCCCGACGCCACCCAGAGGATCACCCTGGGCTTCGGCGGCTGCCGGGTGGAGCAGGGCGGGGATGCAGGGCTGGTGCAGCCGCGGGAGGATTAGCGCCAGCAGTTGCTGACCGTGGCGGCGTCGTTGGTCGCCGTCTTGCCCGCCGCGCCACGCAGACCGGTCGAATCCAGCGTCAGGGTGCCGCAGGCGGTGTCCTGGGCCTGGGCATTCTGGGGTGTCACGCTCAGGCTGTAGGTGGTGGCGGTCGGGGTGCCCAGGCTCAGGCTGTAGTAGCCGTTCGCCGAATTGACCGTGGTGGCGTCGGCCGTGCTGGTCAGGCCCAGCCGGCTGGGCGTGGCCGTGGCATAGGTGCTGTTCTGCGCGTAGTAGCGCTCCATCCGCGCGGCCGCCTCGCTGAGCAGGGCCATGCCCTCCGAGCGATGGCTGCGCAGGATGTAGCTCTGATAGCTCGGATAGGCGATGGCGGCCAGGATGCCGACGATGGCGACGGTGATCATCACCTCGATCAGGGTGAAGCCTCGCGTGCTGCTCATGCTGCTGTTGTCTCCCGAACTCATTGCGGTTGCGGTATCACCCGCCAGGTCTGCCGGCCGCTCATCTGCGGGCCTTTGTTGATGGTAGTCGGCGTACCGTCCGTGGTCACCAATTGGTCGTTGGTCAGGGTAGTACCGCCGGCAACGCTGCCGAACCCCGAGACGACGGTTCCGTCGAGACTGTCCAGGCTATTGACCACACCGTCGCCGTTCAGGTCGAAGACGTTGAAACTGGTCCGGCCACCGGACGCCGGATCGACCGCATAGGTCCAGCCGGTGATGCCCGAGGAGCAGGCATTCGCATTGGGCGTCACGGTGCTGAACAGCAGCGTCTGGCCACTGGCCGTCAGCGGGTCCACTACCCGCTCCCCGAGCGTCTGGTTGTTGCTTTGCAGATCCAGGTACCAGCCGCTGGCGGTGGTCCAATCCACTGCCGTGTTGCTCAGCACCCGCGCGCTGGTCCCGCTCACCGTTGTCTGCTGGCCAATGGTCTGCTGCTGCAGATTGCTGCGCTGCAGCACCGTTGCCGTGGTGACCGTATTGGGCGTGGCGAGGGTCGAGACGTTCTTGTCCCAGATACCGTAGACGCTCTGCAGGCTGGTTGAGGTCTTGTCCTCGGTGGTGAAGTAGCTGCCGGTGCCGAACATGACGATGAAGCCGGTCCCCGAGGGATGCTTGACCACCGAAGGCGGTGCGGTGATCGGCTGAAGCGTGCCATTGGTGTCGCTGCTGCGCGCCGTATAGAGCGGCCGGCCACCGAAGGCGACGGTGAAGTTGTCGACGGTCGCCGTGGCGGTGAGATTGCCCGCGTTCAGCAGATCGAAGCGCCAGAGATTGCCCTGCAGGTCACCGCCGTAGACGTAGTCGGCGATGCCGTCGGAATTGACGTCCAGCGCCTTGAGGTTGAACAACCCGTTGCTCTGGGTCGTGGTCTCGGCATCCAGCTTCTTGAGCAACTGGCCGGTGGCGACGTCGAGGATCAGCAGCGAAGCGGTGCCGCCACTACCGTTGTAGCCGTTGCCCGTCAGCACCGCCCACTGGCCGGTGTGCAGACGCGATACCAGGGGGGTGCCGAAGCTGTAGCCCAGCGCCGCATTGGTCCGGCTGTTGCCGCCGGCACTGCTGGCCTCGCCGTTGAACTCCCAGAGCAGCTTGATGGCGCTCGGATCGGTGATGTCCAGGGCGAAGATCGAGCGACCGCCGCCCCGCAGGGTGCCGATGAGCACCTTGTGCCAGGCGCTGCCGAAATAGACATCGGCGATCACCGGCGAGCCATCCACGTAGTAGGTGTGCTGCGCAGCGCTGGCGTTGTTGTAGTTGGGCTTGGCCAGCGCGTAGAGATTGGGAATTACCGCCGTGGGCACGAAGGCGAAGGTTTCCTCGCCCGTGTTGGCATTGAAGCCATGCAGCATGCCGTCGTTGGCCCCTACGTAGACCATCGGCGTCTTCGTCGCCTGGCTGGCCTTGAAGGTGGCGTAGTCGCCCCCGCTTTCCAGGGCATTGGCGGCGCTGGTCAGGTACTGGGCGCCATTGGCCACCGCCGGTCCAGAATCGATGATGTCGCCGAGCGGCGTGAGGCGCTTGCGATAGTTGGAGGTCTCCAGGCTGGGATCGCCCTTGAGGAAGTTGACCTTGTTGGCGTCCAGATTGGCTTGCAGGCTGTTGCCCCCGTAGGTACGACCGGCGAGGTTGGCATAGGTGAAGGGCTGCAGGCCGGTTCCCGTTCCTGGCGTAGCGGCCATCTGGATGTTTCTCGAACTCCAGTCCCGCAGCGTGCTACCCGCGCTGGCCTTCCATACCGGGGTCGTGGTCTTGGTCACCGCACCCGTGCTGGATGCATTGATCGTCACGGTGCTCTTGATCAGATCGCCACTCCAGTAGCTGGCATTGAAGCTGGTGGTGTAGGTGTCGTAAAGGGTCGCGCTGCCCACGCTGGTGCTCTGGTAGGGCAGGACCGCCGGTACCGACACCGAACTGTTGTTCTGCAAGATCTGGTTGAAGGCGTTGGACAGCTGGGTCTTCAGCGTCGAGGCGTTGGTCACCAGGAAGTAGTTGTCTGGCGTGCCCGCCTTGTTGGAGTCCCAATCGCCACTCACCGGTAGCGGCGTGTTGCTGGAATAGTTGTAGCCACCCCATTTGGCGGCGTACCAGAGCGGATTCTGCAGATTGGTGACCAACGAACGAGCAGAGGGCGTGAAGGTGCGCGAGGTCGACGAGGAGCCGTTGACCACCTCACTGTAGCTCTTGCGTCCCGGCAGTGCCGGGCAACCGTTCGGATTGATGCTGCAGGAGCCCGGCGCCCGGCCGGGCGGGGTGTCCAGGCCGAGGTGCAGGGTGCCACTGTAGTCCTTGTCGCCCCCGCCGGTGACTTCCAGGTAGATACCGTCGGCGGTGCTGCCCGACAGGGTATAGCCCATGTGGGAATCCTCGCTGGACACCGAGTACTGGGTGTCGCTGGTCACCGTCACGGTACCATCGGGATTCGCCGCCAGGGTGTAGAGTACGATGGCGTCCATGTCGTAGTCGCCGCCCTGGCCGACATCGTCGTACACCACCCGAAAGCTGATGAAGGGACGACCGCCGTTCTTGGTGCTGTCGGCGGTGGCGGCGTTGAGGTTGGCCATCGTATCGACATAGAAACCGGTGATCTGCTCGGTGGCTTGCTCGGCACCACCGGTGACCACCTTGCCGAAGGGCACCAGGGTGATGGTGCCCCTGCTGGTGGTCATCTGGATGCGCGGCTGGGTCGACGACAGGGCCACGGCGAAGGTCTTGAGGCGTTGCCCCGAGGTGGTCAGCGCGGTCTTGTTGCCGTAATAGGCCACGCTGGCGATGTTATAGGTCCCCTGGCGCGTCGGCTCGTCGGGCAGCCCGCGGATGCTGCCGAAGCTGCTCGCCTGCTTGGCGGTAGGCGCATAGTCCAGCACGCCACCCGCGACCTCACCGATGTTGATGCTCTTGCTCCCACCGACCTCGTTGTCCCAGAGGGTCTGGCCCAGGCGCTGGGTATCGAAGCCGGTCAGGGTATCCGGGAGCGCAGTGGTGGCGAAGGCGCTACCGGGAAGATCCGAGTCGTAGCTCGGATTCACGTCGCTGACCAAGGTCTGGAAGGGCTTCGAGCAGGCTGGGTAGCTCGTGTAGGGATTGCTCCAGGTCGGCACGGCAGGCAGGCTGAGGCTGCTGTCCACTCCCCCTGCCACATAGCCGGCCGTAGGTGAGGTGGCCCCGCTGAAATAACGCAGTACCTCGTAGGACATTTCCGCCAGCGGATTGCCCCAGTTGTAGCACCGGCTATTGGTCAGGGTGTTACCAGGCGACCCCCAGTATCTGCAGCTGTCATCGCCGTTGTAGTACTGGATGCCATCCAGGGTGGCGATGATGCCCTGCTTGGTGTATTTGAGGTTCCGACCACTTCCCGACGCCACGCCGAAGATCCCGGTATTGGCATCCACCTCGCTCGCGAAGGAGCTGATGGCCTTGCGCAGCACCCCGCCCTGCAGGTTGTCGCTGTAGGTGCCGGTGAGCAGGCCGAAATACATCTGGTTGCCTTCGCCGTAGTCGTGCAGCAGCCCGGTGGGCTTGTACCCATTGTTCGGATAGACCTTGCAGTTACTCTCCAACAGGCCGCTGACACAGGCCTGCACCCGCACGTTGAAGGTATAGACGTTGCGCTGCCCGAGTAATCCTCCCACCAAGGTAGTCGCCGTCAGGGTGCTGCCCGCCACGGCCCCTTGGTTGCTCAGGCCGATATCGTCGAAGCGGGTGTTGGTCACCGTATCCTGGCCCTGCACCGATTCCCGCGACACCCAGCCCCAGATCCGCGAGTCGCTGGTAGCGGGGATCACCCGCAAGACCGGTTGGTTGTTGTAGGTGGTGTTGGCGAACAGGACGTAGGTGCCGTTATCGCCCGGGGTGGCGATGGGGGCGTAGTCGGAGATGTTGTAGCCATTGCTGCGGTTGTATTCCTTGCCCCAGGTATGCGCATCGGCCGGGACAGAGGTGCGCTCGAGCACCGTGGTGGTGGCCGTGTCGGTCGAGCGATAGCCGCCATAGAGCACCTTGCGCAGGGCATCCATGCGCGAGGTGGTCAGATAGTTCAGGAAGTCGCCGCTCCAGGGGGCAGCGCTGCTGGCCGTACCGCACCTCTTCGTGCTGGTGGTCTTGACCGGCACGAAATAGCCGGCCGAGGTGTTGTAGGCATAGCACTTGTAGGAATCGAAATAGCCGGTGTAGTCGATCGCCGGCTTGTAATAGATGTCCAGCACCCCGTCGCCATCGAGATCCGCGGCATCGTTGTAGGCCGGCGCGAAGAGCTTGTGGTCGCGCTCCACCACCAGCATGTTCAGCGGCGGCACCGCACTGTTGACGAACAGCGGCGTCTGGGTGGGGAAGTTGGTGACGGCCTGGGCGCTGGCCGCCAGGGCGAGCAACAGCAGGGCCGATAGCGCAGCGTAAAGGCGACCTCGAGCGTTCATGGATAGCGTCTCCGGCCGATCAGAAGGATTTGGTCATGACGGATCTGAGGGTGATCCGCTGCCCGCCCGTGCTGCTGCTCGCACAGCTCACGCCGGCGCAGCTGTTCACCTCGTAGTAGCGGGTCCCGCAGCCGGTCAGGGCACAGTTGTTTTCGCTGCCGTTGTCGAGTGGTCCGAGGTCGACCACGTACCAACGGGCGTTGGGCGTCTCGGCGGTAGTGCCGCTGCTCAGGATGCTGTAGCCGTTCAGCGTGGCGCTGGGGTCGCCGTTGCGAAACAGCGGCGTCATGTAGCCCCGGGGCACGCTGCGACCGCCGATCGTCTCGCTGCCCAGGGCCACGCCGCTGGCATTGAGGTAGGCATTGTTGCGCAGCTGATAGGGCACGCAGAAGGTCACCGTGCAGCTGCTCGCCGGATCCGGCGCCGCGACGGCCTTGCCGAGGGCGCCCTCACCGGCCCGCAGCGCGGTCTCGGCGGCACTCTGCAGATTGCGTTGCTGCTTGATGTTGCCCATCACCCGCGACTCCAGGGTGACGCCCCTCAGGCTGCTCAGCGCCAGGAGCGTCAGCAACAGCAGCAGGATCAAGGCGATGAGCAGGGATGCACCACGTTGCCGTTGCCCGGCGAGATTGCGCAAGGCGGTCATGGCATCAGGTTCCTCAAGGTAATGGTGTCCTGGGCGATCTGGTAGAGATAGGCGTTGCCGGTGAGGTTGGTGGCGTAGCGTCCATTCCACTGGCTCAGGACGGCCGGTGTCTCGTTGCTGTCCCGCACGCCCTGGGTCACCGATTGCATGAGCGCCGAATACCGCACCGTGCGGATCAGGGTGGCCGAGCTGGCGGCGGGCGTGAGGCTGAAGGCGGTGACGCTGCGGTCGGCCCCCACGCCATAGTCGAAGCGCAGGTCGCGGATGCCACCGATGAGTTGCGCCGTGCCGGTGTCGCCATTGACCCGGGTACAGGCGCCATTGCCACAGGCCAGCAGGTTGCTGGCGCAGGCCAGTGCTTTGGGTCGTTCGGTGGCCACGCCGGTCGTGACATTGTCGTCGTCTGCCAGGGCGAAGCGCTCGACGATCACCGCGTTCTGCGCCGTGTTCGAATACTCATAGGGGGCATCGGCATTGTTGGCCAGGGTCGTCGACTGGGCGCTGAGCACCTGCCCCCGGCAATCGGTCTCCTGGGGGTCGCGGGCCTGGTAACGGATGCAGAGGCTGGTCGCGTTGCCCGTCACCGCCGCACCGGCGGCGAAGTTGCAGCCCAGGGCATTACCGTTGGTCGTGGTACCGGTGTCCGCCGGGAAATCCCGGGTGATGGCGATGTCCGGCCGCCGTCGATAGCCGGCCTTGGCCAGTTCCTGGCTCAACAGCGCCAACGCGAAGCGGCCGTTTTCCTGGTTGATTTCCTGACCCTGCTGGAAGAGATAGGTTTTCTTGTTGTGGATGTAGAGCTCGGTGATGCCGAGGATCAGGAAGCTGCTGATCGCCAGGGCCACCATCAGCTCGACGATGGACAGTCCCTGCTGCCGGATCGGTACGGTGGCGAAACGGTTGAGCATGACGGGCGCCTTCAGAGTTTGGTTCGGACGCGATAGGTACAGGTGGAGCTGGTACCGCTGGTGGTGGCGGTGCCCTCCAGGCAGCTGTCGAGGGGGGCACTCCAGGCCACCTGGATCTCCAGGTAGTCGCCACCGGTACAGGACGCCGCCGCGCCGGCTGGGCCGGGTGTGGCATTGCGACAGACATAGAAGGAACTGGTCAGCAAGTCCGCCGCGCCTGGCAACAGCGCGCTGGCCTGGGCCGCCCAGCAGGCGAGTTGGTCCGCCGCGGCCGTCGGCGTGGGCAGGCAACTGGCCGGAACTCTGGCGAAGGCTCTTCCGGGAGCCTTGAGATAGCTGTCGAGCGCCTCGGGATGGCTGCGCACGAGTTCGAGCAGATCGTTGCTCAACATGATGGCGGTATTGCGCTGGACGGAGTCCTGGGTGAAGGGCACGGCCTTGCTCTGCAAGGCGGCGATACCGAGCAGGCCGACGCAGATCAGCACCACGCTGACCAGTACCTCGATCATGCTGAAGCCGCACTGGCTGCGTCTCACGCGCACTCCCCGGTCTGCGGTCGGTCCGGCGACGGCGGAGTGATCCGCCCGGTCACGCTGAGCCCGACGAAACGGCATTGCCCGGTCTGGTCGGCGGCGCAGATCGTGAAGCACTGATTGGTCGTGGCGCCGCTGGTGCCCGTGGCGCTGAAGCTGGCCTGGGCGGCCCCCGAGCTGACCGTTACCCCGCTCTGCAGGCCGCTCGCATCGATGCGCCGCAACGGCTGCGTTTGCCCGGCGGCGGACAGGGTGAAGCCGGCGTTCCAGGCCGTCGCGCTGGACGCCGTGAGGGTCACGGTCACGCCCCGGGTAATGGCCTCGGCACGGGCGTATTGCAGCACCCCCACCAACTCATCGGCCGCGGCCTGGACCCGGTTGGAACGGATCAACCCGGCGAAATTGGGCGCCGCGATGGCCAGGAAAATCCCCATCAGGGCCACGACCACCAACATCTCGATGAGGGTGAAACCCCAGGTTCTACGCAATGACACTCTTTTCACGACTGCAGTACCCAAGCGAAAAGCGTTAGCCGGGACTCCACTTCCACAGCAAAACAGCGCTCAGCCGTCATCGTCCTTGAGCATGATGCGAACAGCCAGGCGTCCGCCCGCTCCCCGAGCCGCGCACGCCTGCCACCGTAATGATTCTCCCGCCATGCTGCGTCCAATCCCCACGCGAGTCAGTAGACGTATGACGTTCGGCCTCTAAAGCATGATGATCGGTGGCCCTGCCCAATCTTAGCGCCTGCGCACAGGCTCTTTCCTAGCGTACAAATAAATCCAGCCATCTAGTAGCAAGCTAATGATTTTCCCGAATGCTGCTGCCGTGTGCAAGACGGCGACGCTGGTCGAGCCTCATGCGCTGCCTGAAAGACTGAGTTTCCCTGATTTTGGCAGGAGAAACACGGTATTGACGGGCGTCGGCGAGAAGACGGTGGTCTGCGTGCGGCGTCCCGCCAAGGGCAGCCGACAGGCTGACCTCCAACCTGAAATGACTCCGACATTAATTCGTAACACGCAAGAAAAGCCGCCTGACCATCCTGATGCCTCCGGCTATACGCCTGGCCGAGCCATCGTCGAGCGAGCCTTTGACGTGACCAGCGAGCTTGACTGGGTAATGCTTAGCCTTCGCTTAAGCCCCCATGACGCCTCCTCCAATCGAAGGGTCCGCTCCATGTCCTGAGCGGAAATCGATGGCGCACTCGAATACCAACGTCCCACCTCTTTGATTGAACGAGCGAATTAATAAAGCATTCGAAGTGGCGTTTTATTGATTGGACATTCGAAAAATAAGAACAGCCAAAGCCACCAACTTCTCATTCATGCAGAACTCCCGCAGACATAACTAGCCAAAGACTTCGCAATTGTTTTAAAAAGAACCAACCCCTTGACCAGGATCGCTCAAGAAGGCCTCTCCGCCTGATCCACGGGCCGCTGGCGACAAGACGCGAGCCCGCCGCAAGACTGCGTTTTTCGCAACTTGTACACGATGAAGGCGGTTTTACCGCTCCGCCACGGGTGCGCACTTTCCACCATCGGACGCCGCTCCGAGTTAGCTCCGTACCGCCTCTGCTTTCATCTACCGACAATGACAAGGCTGCTATGCACGACTCGAAGAAAATCGATTACGCCCTGAATACCTCGAACACGTCCGCCCCCCATTCCGCCCTGGACAATGCCGCCATCATTTCCGCCTATCGGCGGTGGGCCAATGTCTATGACCGGGTGTTCGGTGGCGTCTCGGCGCCCGGCCGCAAGCGCGCGGTGGCGGCGGTCAATGCCCTGGCGGGTACCCGGGTGCTGGAAGTCGGCGTGGGTACCGGCCTGGCCCTGCCCCACTACGGCGCGGACAAGCGCGTCACCGGCATCGACCTGTCGCCCGACATGCTGGCCAAGGCCCATGAGCGGGTGGCCCGCGACGGTATCGCCACGGTGGAGGCGCTGATCGAGGCCAACGCCGAGGAAACCGGCCTGCCCACTGGCTCCTTCGACATCGCCGTGGCCATGTTCGTCGCCTCCGTGGTGCCCAATCCGCGCAAGCTGATGCAGGAGATGCGCCGGGTGGTGAAGCCGGGCGGCCACCTGCTGCTGGTCAATCACTTCCAGGCCGAGGGCGGCCTACGCCTGTTGGCGGAAAAGGCACTGGCCCCGGCTTCGCGCAAACTCGGCTGGCACCCGGACTTCGCCATGGAGTCCATCCTCTCCCGCGAGGACCTGCGCCGCGCCAGCCGCAGCAGCGTGCCGCCCTTAGGCCTGTTCACCCTGGTGCAGTTGACCAACGACTGATCGCTACTCCACCCGATACCCGCGCCCCGCCAGACAGGCCCCCAGGGCCTGGCGGAAGCGCTGGACCAGGTAGGGATCGCCAACCGCACCGGGCCGCTCGGGATCGAAACCCGAGTCGCCAGCCGCGTAGCGGCGGCAGTCGTATCTATCCGTGGCATAGCGCGTCGGCGGCTGCCCCTGCAAGGGATAGGCGGTGACGTCGTAGGCATCGTAGCCGACATCCGGCGGAGCGCCGGCCGTGGTCGGCACCGCTGCGACCGAGGGATCGGCCACCGTGACGAAGCCGCCGCCCGGATCGGTGCGGTAGTAGCTGCCGGCGGCGAAATAGTAGGTGGTACCGCCCATCCACAGCGTCTCGGCGAAGGCTGGCAGCACGCTTACCCGCACGCCGGTCGGCGGCAGGGTCACCACATAGCGCGGCCCCTGGGGCCGATACCAGTAGCCATCGGCGTAGTAGTACTGGGTGTCGCGGTCCCAGATGCGGGTGAAACCCGGCGGAATCCCCGGCACCTCGAAGCCCGGTCGCCACTGTGGATGGGCACCCCAACCCGGACGATTGCCCGCCCAGTCCTGGCCATAACCCGGATCGGGACGGGGCGGCGGTCCTGGATAACGGTCGGGCTGACCGGGTGCCGGCAGCCTGTAGCCGGGCCGCGGCAGGGGACGATCCTGCCAAGCCGGCGAGTAGTCCACTGGCGGCGGCTGATCGTTGCGCTCCCAGCGTTCCAAAGCCGGCCC
>Ga0157358_1001329_pt1 | contig 10817 bp, 7 predicted proteins | sample AttcapACBM2_FD_111484 | JGI IMG/M metagenome (GOLD analysis project Ga0157358, IMG submission 111484) | Fungus gardens microbial communities from leaf cutter ant in Botucatu, State of São Paulo, Brazil - Atta capiguara ACBM2 | ecosystem: Host-associated > Fungi > Mycelium > Unclassified ...
ATATAGTTATAAGAAAAAGAAGAAGCAAATTTTTTCTCTTTGTATTGACTTATAAAATGATCACATGTTTTTTGTAAATAATCTATCTTCTATAGTGATATTATTTCTTGTCAAACTCTATAAGTATTCAGTCTTTTATAGCAGAGTATAATCCTATTCTTAGCCTTGTATATAGCTAGTATCTTCTCAAAAATCAATTTAATAAAAGATTTGGAATCAGGAGAAGTAGAGTTTAGGTTAACAAAGAAATTTTTGTTAGAATTAAGAAAAGAATTTGGGAGAGGAAATGAGGAATTCATTAAAGTAGCAAAGCTCAGAAAAATAGAATAAGGAGAAAGAACAATAAAGAAATTTATACAGGAATTTTCAAAAATAGCTAGAAGTAGTAGTTATAAAAGAAGAGCATTAGTGAAGAAATTTAAAAGAGAAGTGAATAGAGTAATTAGGAGAAAGTTAATAGAAGCAGAAAGGCTTCTAACTAGCATTAAATAGTAATAGGAATGTACCACTACTTTAAATAAACACTAAAAGAAATAAGGAGTAACCAAAAAGACTTCTGAATACTACTATATATTATAAGACGAAAGTGTGAACAGACTTTAGGGTTAGGATTAGAGCAGATAAGATATAGTAGTAGTATTATTATTAGTCTATGACAAGAGAGAGAAGGCATGTGACTAGGAAGTCACATGACATGATGTCATAGAGCTAGAAGAGTCTAGAAAGAGTCTAGGATTAGGATGATGTCAAGGGACATAGATTCCTCATGGTGTATATATGGTGCACGCATATATAACAGAGATTAAAAAGTATGATGTCAGGGCATATGGACATGACATAGTGGCCTTGAGAAAGACGCATGGACATTAGGATAGGACAATGCACAGTCATAGCATGGACTATGGATACTTTATATAAATAGTAGGTAGAATACTATTGTGGTTCCCTGTCGAGTTCTCTTGAGAATACACAACTCATGTTCTCTACTAGATATCCCTCCTGTAAGATTTACTTGTAGTGCTACTATTGGACATTGTGTCTAGTAGTTGCCACAACACTATACCAGATGTGACCAAAAAGACAGGAGATACAACAGATATTAGCAGAGCCTACTCCAATGAAAAGAATGTAAAAAAAGAACACAATAGTGGTCAAAAACCTCTTACAAAAATAAAAAGACAGAAAAGAGAGAATAAAGAGGAATCTTTATACAATAAATGTGGATAGAGGAAGAAATTGCTATAGTTGTGGAAAGTTTGGCTATCATACATAAAATTGTGGAAATTAGGGAATAATAAGCCAATAGAAAAGAATAGAATATAGAGATAATTCAAATAATGTAAATAATTTAAAAAAGAGGAGAGTCTAGTAGTCCTTGATTAGACTTTTATAATAGATTCTATATACTAGCTGATTGTGTAATGCAAGCTGATATTCTATATTAAGAGAAACTTAAGAAAGATAAGAAAACTATTTTGAGAAAGAAAAAGGCAAAGAAAGAAGAAAAGATAAAATCAGTAGATATAAGAAAAATAAAGAAAGAAGAAACATTAAGAGAAGTAACAGTAAAAATAGGACTAGAGAGAATAAATATATAGGAGAGAATAATAGTAGAAGTATTGTTGGATAATGAAGCTATAAAATTAATAATAAGTTCAGAGTTTGTATAAAGGCAAAAGTTTAAATTTTAAAAAATAGAAAAACCTATTTATATAAGGAATGTAGATGGAATATTCAATAAGAAGAAATCAATAAAAATACTATAGAATTGAATATTTATTACTAGTGATATAGGGAGAGAACAGAGATTGATATGATTAGTAAACAAAAGTAGAGTATAATCTTGGAGATGCTATAGTTAGCCCACCATAACTCTGAGATTAATTAGAGAATAGAAAAAGTAAAGATAATGAGATATCTAGAAGAATATGAAGGGTAGTGGAGACCAAAGTAAAAAAATTCTAGATGGCAAAAGCAAATGAAAGAAGAAAAAACAAAAAATAGAAGAAGAGAAAACAAAGAAAGAAAAAGAAGAGCAAGACAATAAATGTAAATAAAGTAGTAGAAGAATATAAGATTTAGGATAATAAAGAAAAAGCAGTAAGATTAAAGAAAAAGACAAAGAAGTTAGTACTGAAGTAATTATATAAGTGGATCAAGGTGTTTGGAAAGAAAACAAGTGAAAGAATGCCAATGAAAAAGATATGGGATTATGTAATAGAGTTGAAAGAAGAATTTGTACTAAGAAAAGGAAAAGTTTATCTCTTGTCTAGAAAAAAGAGAGAAGAAGTAAGAGAGTTCATCTAGAAACAGACAAAGAAAGGGTATATTAGACTATCAAAGTCATCACAGACTGCACTGGTATTCTTTGTAGAGAAGAAGAATAGAAAGAAGAGGATAGTATAAGATTATTAATATCTTAATAAGTAAATAATGAAGAATAACTACCTATTGCCACTTATTTTGGATGTTATTGAGAATATTGAGATCAAAAATTTATAAAAATAGACTTAAAGTAGTGTTATAACAATATAAGAATAAAAGGGAGAGACAAGTAAAAAGTGGCCTTTACAATACCAGAAAAGTTGTTTAAGCCAATGGTTATGTTTTTTGGACTAATCAATTCACTAGCCATATTCTAGGCTATGATAAATGAGTTGCTAAGAGACTTGATCAATACAGGGAAAGTAGGAAGTTTTATTGATGACATAATAGTAAGAACAAAAAGTAAGAAAAGATATAATAAGTTAGTAAAAGAGATATTGGAGAGGTTGGAGAAAAATAATTTATATGAGAAACTAGAGAAGTGTAGATAGAATATAAGAGAGGTGGATTTCTTAAAGATTGTAATTGGACTAGAAGAGATAAAGATAGTAAAAGTAAAAGTGGTATTGGACTGGCCAGTTCTTAAATCAGTTAAAGATGTACAAAAGTTCTTAGAGCTGACTAATTATTATAAGAAATTTGTAAAAGAATCTACAAAGATAGTGAGGTCATTACATGAGTTGACAAAAAAGAAGCAAAAGTGAGAATGGAGGATTATATAAGAGAAGTTATTTGAAGTATTAAAGAAAAGGTTCACAATAGAACCAATAATAAAGTTGACAAAGGAGCTGAATAAGATGTTGGGAATAGAAACAAAGTTGTCAATGATGTTCTATTTACAAATAAATAGACAGACAGAACAAATAAACCAAGAGTTGGAACAGTAAAAGTTCTTTATGAAATATAAACAGAAGGATTGGCCAAAATAGTTAACAATAGCAGAGTTTACAGTCAATAATCAAATTCTTTCAGCAACTAAAGTATTACTTTTTATAGCAAATTATAGAAGAGAACTAAGAATAAGAGAAAACATTAGGAGAAAAGGAAAAGTGGAGAAAGCAATAGATTTTGTAGAAAAAATAAGAAAAGTAAGAACAGCATTGAAAAAGGTACAAGAAGAGATAAAAAAACAAGCAAATAGAAAACAAAAAGAAGTAGAAGAGTGGAAGAAGGAACATAAAGTAATGCTGAATATAAAAGACTTGGTATTTAAAGAAAGACCAGTTAATAAAAAGATATGTAAAGCCTTATATGATAAAAGAAATTGTTTCAAAGAATGCAGTGAAGTTAAAGCTGCTGACCTCTATGAGAATTCATCTAGTAGTGAATGTCAGTAGAATTGTAAAGTATAGGAAACTAATGAAGAGGTAGAGAGTAAAAAAACTAAAACCAGTAAAAGTTAATGGAATAAAAGAATAGGAGATAGAAAAAATATTAAATAAAAGAAAAGTATGAGGAGTAATAAAATATTTGGTACAATGGAAGGAATTCACTGTGAAAAATAATATATGGAAAAAGAGGGAGGATTTAGAGAATGCAAAGGAGTTAGTAAAGGAATTTGAAGGAAAAATAGAAACAAAAGTTAGGTAATAGGAGAGGCTAAATAAAGTATGGAAAGTAAAATTGAATCTGAAGAAAAAAGAGTTCAGAAGAAGTGATTTGCTGGAAAAGTGTACTATAAAAATATTGTTTGGATAAAACAATGGAAAATTTAAGAATAAGTATTTAAAGAAGTTAAAAAGAAACTAGCAAAAATAGAAGTCAGTTTCTCTAGAGGAGAAACCTTAAAGAGAAGGTAATGTCAGAGTTGTGAACTATAAACTCTATTTTATTTTTTCATTTTCCTTTTCATTTTAATTTCTTTTCCATTTTATTTTATTTTCAACTTAAAGTTAGGGCTTTAACACAATGTTACTGTTATTGCTACAACTGTTATACAATTATGTGATATAGAGAAGATTGTAGAAGATTCTGGAACAGATAATATTATATAGTATAGCAATAGCATGTTGGTCTTATTAAAAAATACATGTACTTTAGAGTAAGATAATTATAGTATGTATACAGACTATAGTTTGTGGTATATAAGGTAGACTAGTTTGTACTTAGGACTCTATCAAATTCTCTTGTAATTACTCAATCTAAAGTCATTCTTTGGTCTAACTTCTTGGACTTAAGATTATAACATTTCTAATTTGAAGCTGTGCTTAAAAATACTAACTTTACTCAATGTAGATAACTACAAAACTATATAGTAAATCTTTAGTTTGATAATCAACCACAGTTTTTATTACTATTAATACTAAACTCCAATATTAATTTAATACACTTGATTCTACCAAAACTTACTTTTTTTTTAACTTCTAAAGTTGCAACCAAGTAATATATAGATAGTATAGTATATAAGCTAAAATCATTCTAGCTTTTATTTTCTGTTTTATTTTCCTTATTTGAACTTAGTTAAGAAATGATAATATGATGTCACAGGTTTGGCCATATATTACAGTCACACTATTATATAATGTAGAGAAATGTTTAAAAATATATAAGATAGATAAACATATTTGTACTAGCAACTCTATCAAGTTCTCTTATATTAACCTAATATAAAATTCTTCTTTTATTTTAACTTTGAGACTTAAGTTATAACACTACAATACTACAATTTTTACTACAATACTACAATTTTTGATAAGTTTTCATACTTGTTGAGCTTTAACTAACTTTATAGACTTTTTTTCTTAAGTATAAACTATATTTAACAACATTACATGATTATATATACTACTTCTTGTAAATGTGTTTTTAGCTTTTAGTTATTTATAGTATTTAATTTACTCATATATAAGTATTTTCTACTTGATCTGATCTGCTTCATATAACAATTGTAGACTTCTACTTAAAGTAAGAACTATGCTTAATATTTATATGATATTTATAATACTTAAAAGAATAAGTATGACATGTTAAACTTCAATATAATATCAAATCCCCATGGTTATTTGGTCTTATCTGTGTCCAAAACTCTGTCAGTAGTTTGATACTTTATAATGGACTTAATTCTACCAAAAGTCTACAGTTATTTTACTTTATTTGAGTCAAAATCCACAGTCATATTCATCTGTATCTATTGTCTAATTATTTTCTTTAAACTTCACAAATTTACTCAGATTTTATGCAGAGTTTTCCCCTCTCCAAATCTGAACTCCTATGTAGTGTTTTACTAATGTAACACTTACTTGGAGATCTGTTTTAGTTACTCTTTTTGTTATTTTGTGTATTTAAGGCTAGTGACCCTTTTGTAATAGCTAGTCTGATAATTAACTACAGTTGACACTAAATCTCCAGTGTCAATGGTGACGTGCTTTACTTCTCTCCTTACAACTTATTACAAGACTATTCTCTGAAATTGCAACCATGCAGCTTGTAGGAGGCACAATATATAAGTTGAGGCCAAGGTCATTCTAACAAGTCTGTATCACTGAGCTCATCACATGAAGTTTCTACACTCTGTGCATGTCTGAGCCAACTCTACAGACTTTCACCTTCAAGTGTGAACCATGCCTAACAAAGTAGTATAAAAGAATCAAAGCTTTCACAATAAACATTCTACTTATTTATACTTATGACTGTAGTTAGTATAACAAATATACTGTTATTAACTAGTTTGAGTTATAACACTTGTCTTATATTACTCATATCTATAAGAAGACCTATTATTTTGCAAAATTCCAAGATTCAAATACTACTACTGCCTATTGTCAACCTCATCAAGTTCTCTATTCTTTCTAGACTACAAACTCTAAATACTATTGTTAAGTCTATGAAGTTTATCAAATCAACTCTACTGTTTCTGCTCTTAAGCTCTACCAAGTGCTATTATATAGATAATTATTGTTCTGTTCCATCTATTATCATTTATAAAGCCTTTTTCTTTCCTATCTAATATTCTAAATGTTAGAATTAATCTTCTCAGTTACATTATAGTTGCTGTGAACTTGATTTCAGGATATTATCTCTTTTAGTTAGTTTATCACATAATCATATGTACTACTCTCTGTGAATGCATTCTTGACTCCTAGTCATTTACAGTTGTCTATAGTTTATTAGGTGATCTCTGAGCTATCCAAGTGACATCTAAAGCTTCTAAGATCTTGTAATTGTCTTTTGTACACCAATTTTAACAGGTTATAGGCCCTAACCTTTAGCAGTCTTCAAATACCATTTTCTTAGCTTGTATATCCTACTATCTCATATACAACAAATATGCATTTTTCAGTCTCAGAAGTTACTGAGTCTATGAGAAATACAAGCATAGCTATTCATACCACCACTTCAACTCAATGCTGACTTTTACTAGATTGCTGATACTGAAACAATATCTTATATGACTCCCTACTATCACTGGTTCAAGACTTACACTCATTGTAGAAGAGCAGTATGTTTGGCAGATAGTTCTATTATTTACTCTGCTAGTATGGGATTTGTGGTGTCTGAGCCTATAATTTATGGAAAAAGAGCTAGAGCAGTTGAGTTCACAAATGTATTACACATTTCAAACTTGAGAAGTAATCTCCTTTCATGCCTATTCCTTATTTGCAACATATTATAACCTTCAAAAAAGAAATCATACTATTCTTTTCACTACTTTGATTAACTCTAATAACTTAGGAATTCTCAATGGGACTACAATCACATCTGAAGCTTTTTTATCTATATATATCCAATCTCTTGATATATTCCTCTGGTACCAACGCTTTTCTTATCACAATTATGCTGATATTAAGAAGATGATAAATTAAGAAATGGTTACCAATCTTGTTTTGAACTCTGATAAAAAAACCTAATCCAATCTACAAATCTTGTATAGTAGGAAAAATGTTAGCAAACCTCTTTTTACCATCTACTAACCATCATTGCTCACCACTTGTTCTAATATACTCAGACCTTTATGGACTACTTTTAGTTACTACTGATAAAGAATATAAGTACTGAATTACCTTTATTGATGATGCAACACATTTTCAAGCTGTTTACTTGCTCAAAACCAAATCATAGGCATTCAATATATTTAACTAATATAAGATATAAATAGAAAACCAACTAAATGCAAAAATACTTGAGCTTCAAGACAATAAAGAAGGAAAATACATGTCAAACAAATTTCTTTAGTTCACTACCTAGTATGGTATCCAAAGATAATATTCTGCTCATCTTTACAAAATAGCCTTACCAAAAGAGTAAATTACAACAATGCTTGTAAAATCTAGGCTACTGTCTGACATCTATGGTTCATGTATAAAATAGACTCCCAATAGCTTCTCTTCCTAAAACTACTCTATTTGAAGCCTTCTACAAGTGAAAACCTAATGTGTCTCACCTTAGAGTCTAGGGATATACTGCATATATATATATATACAATGAGATAAGAGAAATTCACTACAACCTCATGCTAAAAAGTATATTTTTATTGGATATATTACTAGTTACAAAGGTTGGCTGTTTTATAATCCTACCACTTACCAAACTCAGATATCCAAGAAAGCAAACTTTGATAAGAGATATTTTTCCTATTTATCAAAATCAAAACAGAATAATATATTTCCATCCATATGTCAAGATCACAGAAAGTAGACTTAGTTTCTTTTTATTTTATTTTTCTATTTTTATTTCTCTTAATCTATTTTCCATTATTTTTCTATTTTTAGAACTCTGGGGTTAGGGTTAAAAGTGATTGGTCATGCTGTCACATCTGATGGTATGATCCCAACATTGATCACAGGACTTAAGAGAAAGAAGTAGAAGGTTTTAGAACAAAGTGATGTCATACAACATAGACACCACATGTTGACCTCATGCTTTATACATAGTTATTTAGGGTAGGGTGCACAGTACTTAGTATAGACCATCTGTAGGAGTATATAAGATAGACTATTTTATAAAAGAGCTCCCTACCAAGTTCTCTTGTATTACCTAATACAAGGTTACCTCTTAATCCAACTCTAAGGGTTTTGAGTTATAACACCATACTTCTTATATCTCTATATACTTCTGATACCTTGATATTTCTATCTTAACCTACCAGCCTAATACTATTGTCTTTAAATCTACTACCTCTTTCAGATGAAGGGGGTAATAATAACTGGTCTAAACCAACTATTGAGATAATATCACCTCTATTAATAACTCAGGCTGCTTCTGGCATTCCTCTTCAAGATAATAACACTCTGATGATGAAAATAAGCCTTATCTAATTCCCATAAGCTCTGAACTTCCTAGAACATCTTCTTCTACATCACTTATATCTACTCTATAATCTTTTCCTCTTCTAAGACAATAATCTCACAACCCAGTGTCTAGAAGAGCTTACTGGCTTCTAGAAAACCTACTACTTAATACCCTCTATAAGGATAAAAGAGCAAGTAATGTAAATGCTAGATTTAAGCTTATAGAGTTTGCTGAAAGTATTTCTGGCCCAGATCCTCAAAATTATAAGGCAGCTATGAATTCTCTAGATACTAACAAGTGAAAAGAAGCCTGTAATACTGAAATTTTGACTCTAATTGCTAATAGAATATAGGAACTGGTGAATCTTCCACCAAAAGTTCAAGTAGTTAACTCAGACTAGGTTTTCAAGTTTAAACTCAATTCAGACAACACTATCAAATGCTATCAATCTAGAATTGTAGCAAAAGGCTATTTATAATGACTTAGTTATAACTATACTGAAGTTTTTACTCCTATCTTTTGTCTTGTATTTTTATATCTTATAATTGTACTAGTAGCTAAAAAAGATTTTAAAATATGATCTCATCTGCATTTACCTATAGGGAACTGGATGAAGTTATTTATATGAGGTAGCCTGAAGGATATCACCAAGGAGGAGCAAATATTATCTATAAACTACATAAGTTACTCTATAGCCTAAAATAGTCAGCTAGACAATGGAATAAGAAGCTATATTCTATGCTTGATACCCTAGAATTTCAACATGTTCAGAGTGACAATTCCATTTACATTTATTCTAAGAGAAATGTCAAGATTATTGCACTAGTTTTCATTAATAATATTACTCTTGTTTCAAAAGACAACTCTATCATGACCTCTACAGTACAAGGACTCTAATAGCACTTTAAACTTTGTGATTTAGGCCCTATCTCTTTTCTCCTCTCAGTTCTGATAAAGTAAGACCTAAAAGCTCATTCAATTTCACTCTCACAAAGCCACTATATAAATGAGCTTTTAAAGCATTTTGGAATGGAGGATTTCAATCCTGTCAAGACTCCTCTTTTTCCAGGAATCAATCTGTCTAGTCTTGTTTTAATGCCCTCTGAACAATTTGAGATGAAATTAGTATCTTATCTATTAACTGTAGGTTTCTTATAATATCTTACAACCATGACATGGCCAGATATTGCTTATGACTACTTAAAAGGAACTAGCAGTTACAAGCTTGTATACAAAGAGAGTGATAATTCAGAACTATTCCAAACTTACTCTGATGCATCACATAGTGGTTGTAAAGAAAGTAGTTGCTCTACAGGTGATCATACAACTATATTTTGTGGTGGAGTGGAGTAGTTGTCAAAGTATTAACTCTTTGTTACACTCTCTAACACTGAGGCTGAATATGTGACTGCTATTGAGGTAGGTAAAGAAATCAAATAAATGAGAAACATTCTGATGGAGTTTGGATACTTCCCTTCTTGTCAGAGTTGTAAATGATGGATTCCATTTTATTTTTCCTTTTTCTTTTTCATTTCACTTTTATTTAGAGTTAGGGTTTAGCATGATGTCATGGTCACACAGTCATGTGGTCATGATAGAATACAGTAGAAGCTTCTGGAACAATGATGTCATACAATGTGCTTAACACATGTTGATCTTAAGGTTTACACATGGTCTTTAGAATAGACTAGATACAATAGTAGCAACATGGACCAACTAGTGTATTGTACTAAGAACTCCATTGAGTTTTCTTGTGATTAACCCAATCCAAGGTTTAACTTCTAGTTCTAACTCTTGAACCTTAAGTCATAACACTTCTTATGTATCAATTCTATTTATTGACAAAAAGCCTGGTATCAAGGTTTTTAAAAATTTAAAATATCATGGACATATAAAATATCTAGATTTGCAACACTGCTGGCTTAGGGAAGCAGTATAAGGTTCACTTATCAATCCAGTATATGTTTCATCATGTCAAAATGTAGCTAAATTATTCACTAAAGCTATACAACCTCAAGTAATCAAGTTTGCAGTTTTCAAACTTGGTTTAACATTCTAAGTATATTCTCATACTTGCTATACTCTTCTTCTATCCTTCTTATTTCTTTTCTACCTATTCCTTACGAGCTTATCAGATCAAGAGTGTTACAAACTCAAAACCTTAGGGTTGGTTAAGAGAATGAACCTTGTATTGGGTTAACACAAGAGAACTCGATAGAGAACTCTGTACAGGATTGTCTACCTTATATACAAATACCTAATGG
>Ga0157358_1001330_pt1 | contig 10802 bp, 6 predicted proteins | sample AttcapACBM2_FD_111484 | JGI IMG/M metagenome (GOLD analysis project Ga0157358, IMG submission 111484) | Fungus gardens microbial communities from leaf cutter ant in Botucatu, State of São Paulo, Brazil - Atta capiguara ACBM2 | ecosystem: Host-associated > Fungi > Mycelium > Unclassified ...
CTACCAGCCGCTGTTCGAGGATCGTCGTCCACGTAATATCGGCGATACGCTGACCATTACCCTGCAGGAAAACGTCAGTGCGAGCAAAAGCTCCACGGCCTCCGCAGGACGTGACGGTAGCGCATCCCTTGGTCTGACGGCGCTGCCTTCCGCGCTGACCGGCCTGCTGGGCGGCGAAAAAACCAATATCGACGCCAACGGCAAGAGCGACTTTGCAGGTAAAGGCGGCGCAACGGCGAACAACACCTTTATCGGCGTCATCACCGTGACCGTGAATCAGGTGCTGCCGAACGGCAACCTGAAAGTGGTTGGTGAGAAACAGATTGAGATTAACCAGGGTACGGAATTTATCCGCTTCTCGGGCGTGGTTAACCCACGCACCATCAGCGGCAGCAACAGCGTAGTTTCGACCCAGGTGGCGGATGCCCGCATTGAGTACGTCGGCAACGGCTATATCAATGAGGCACAGACGATGGGCTGGCTGCAACGGTTCTTCCTGAACCTGTCACCATTCTAAGAGGTTAAAATGCGTAAGATTATTCGATTCACCCTGCTGCTGCTGACTGCGGTCAGCGCTTTTGCCCACGCCGATCGCATTCGCGATTTGACCACGGTTGGCGGCGTGCGCGACAACTCCCTGATCGGTTACGGTCTGGTTGTCGGGCTGGATGGATCCGGTGACCAGACTACCCAGACGCCGTTTACCACGCAAAGTCTGAACAACATGCTGTCGCAGCTGGGCATTACCGTGCCCAGCGGCACCAACATGCAGCTGAAAAACGTCGCGGCGGTGATGGTCACCGGCAAGCTGCCTGCCTTTGGCCGTCAGGGCCAGGTGATTGACGTGGTGGTTTCTTCTATGGGTAACGCCAAAAGCCTGCGCGGCGGCACGCTGCTGATGACCCCGCTGAAAGGCGTGGATAACCAGGTTTATGCGCTGGCGCAGGGCAACATTCTGGTGGGCGGTGCGGGCGCTTCTGCCGGCGGCAGCAGCGTCACGGTTAACCAGGTAAACGGCGGCCGCATCACCGGCGGTGCGACTATCGAACGTGAACTGCCGAACAGCTTCGGCGCGTCTAACGTGATCAACCTGTTCCTGAACGAAGAAGACTTCAGCATGGCGCAGCGTATTGCTGACGCGATTAACGGTCGCTACGGCTCTGCTCAGGCGCTGGATGGCCGTACCGTGCAGGTGCAGGTTTCCGCTAACGGCACCTCTCAGGTTCGCCTGCTGGCTGATATCCAGAACATCGATGTTTCCGTGCCGATTCAGGATGCAAAAGTGATTATCAACTCGCGCACCGGCTCGGTGGTAATGAATCGCGAAGTGATGCTCAGCTCCTGCGCTATCGCTCAGGGCAACCTGTCGGTCACGGTTAACCAGCAGCAGAACGTCAGCCAGCCGAACACGCCGTTCGCAGGCGGCCAGACCACGGTCACGCCGCAAACGCAGATCGACCTGCGCCAGAGCGGCGGCGCGCTGCAAAGCGTAAACGCCAGTGCCAACCTGAACAGCGTTGTTCGTGCGCTGAACGCCTTAGGCGCCACGCCGATCGACCTGATGTCCATCCTGCAATCAATGCAGAGCGCGGGCTGTCTGCACGCCAAACTGGAAATTATCTGATGAGCAACGCCCAGTCTCTGATGGGAGCCGCCTACGACAGCGGCTCACTGAACAACCTGAAACGCCAGGCCAGCAACGACCCGAAAGCGCATGCGCGGGAAGTCGCCAAACAGGTAGAAGGGATGTTTGTGCAAATGATGTTGAAAAGTATGCGCCAGGCGCTGCCGCAGGATGGTCTGCTGAGCACCGAACAGACGCGTCTTTATACCTCAATGTACGATCAGCAGATTGGGCAGGAAATCGCCTCGAAAGGGCTTGGCCTGGCCGACATGATGGTCAAGCAGATGGAGCAGGCGCAGGCGCCCGATGAGAAAGCGGGCACCGTGCCGATGAGGCTGGATAAAGACTTTATCAACACGCTGCCGCCGCTGGCGATGGCGATGGAAACAGAGCAGGAGCGGATCGTCCGTCGCGCCGTGCCGCGCCTGCCTGCTTCGCCGGACAGGCCGCTCAGCGGCGACAGCGCTGACTTTATTGCCAAACTGTCGCAGCCGGCGAAAGAAGTCAGCGCCGGTACCGGTATTCCTCATCACCTGATCCTGGCGCAGGCCGCGCTGGAGTCTGGCTGGGGCCAGCGGCAGATCATGACCGCAGAAGGCAAGCCAAGCTTTAACCTTTTCGGCATTAAGGCGACGGGCAGCTGGCAGGGCAAAACCACCGAAATCACCACCACCGAATATGAACACGGCGAAGCGAAAAAGGTGAAAGCCAAATTCCGCGTTTATGACTCCTATTTCGATGCGCTGAGCGACTATGTGAAGCTGATTGCCAACAACCCGCGCTACCAGGCGGTGACCACGGCGGCAACGCCGGAGCAGGGCGCGCAGGCGCTTCAGGCGGCAGGCTACGCCACCGATCCGAAGTATGCGCAGAAGCTGGTGGGAATGATCCAACAATTCAAGAACATGGGCGAGAAAGTAGTGAAAGCCTATAGCCAGGATATCGGCGATTTGTTCTGATTTTCCGCTCAAGTTTGCCTTATTTTTGCCGATAACGTTTAAAAGCCGGTTCCGCATCAGCGCATGCCGGCAACCGATTGTAATGCCGGCCCGTGCTGGAGCAATAAGGAACCGACATGTCTAACTTAATTAACACCGCTATGACCGGTATCAACGCCGCTTCGGCCGCGCTGAGCACCACCAGTAACAACATCAGCAATTACAACGTTGCTGGCTATTCACGTCAGACTACGGTTCTTGCCCAGGCAAGCAGCACGCTGAACGGCACGCAGTATTATGGCAACGGCGTGGCGGTGGCCAGCGTCAACCGCGAATACGATGCCTTTATTACCAATCAGCTGCGCAGCGCCAGCACCCAGTCCAGCGCGCTGACCACGCAGTACAGCCAGCTGTCCAACATTGACGATATGTTTTCCAGCACCACCAATACGCTGTCGACCACCGTGCAGGATTTCTTCTCTTCGCTGCAAACGCTGGTCAGCAACGCCTCCGACTCGTCTTCGCGTCAGGCGGTATTGGGTAAGGCCGACGGTCTGGTTAACCAGTTCAGGGTTACGGATACTTATTTACGTAACGTAGACAGCAGCCTGAGCACCTCGATCACCTCCAGCGTCGATCAGATCAACGGCTACGCTAAGCAGATCGCCAATATCAACCAGCAGATCACCAAGCTGAAAGGCGCGGGCGCGGGCAACGAGCCTAACGATCTGATGGATCAGCGCGATCAGCTGGTCAGCGATCTGAACAAAATTGTCGGCGTAACCGTCAGCCAGCAGGACGGCGGCAGCTATAACATCAGCATCGGCAACGGTATTTCGCTGGTGCAGGGCGACAGCTACAGCAAGCTGGCCTCCGTTTCTGCCAGCAGCGATCCGAGCCGTAAAACTATCGCTATGGTGGATAATACCAGCGGTAAGGCGACGGAAATCCCGGAAAGCCTGGTGACCACCGGCTCGCTGGGCGGCCTGCTGGCTTTCCGCACCGATCTGGATAATACCCGTAACCAGCTTGGCCAGATGGCGATGGCGCTGGGCGACAGCTTCAATACCCAGCACAAAGCGGGCTATGACAGCAACGGCGACGCGGGCGAGGCCTTCTTTAACCTCGGCGGCCCGTCGGTGACGTCCAACACCAATAACAGCAAGACGGCTTCGCTTTCGGCGGCCTGGACCGATACCAGCGCGGTAAAAGCGTCTGATTATAAGGTGAGCTACGACACCAACGGCTGGAGCGTAAAGCGTCTTTCCGACAATGCCAGCGTGTCCGCGAACCCGTCTACGGACGCCAGCGGCAACACCACGCTGAACTTTGATGGCCTGCAGCTGACGGTGTCCGGTACGCCAACGGCGAAGGACAGCTTCCTGGTGAAGCCGGTTGCCAACGTTATCACCAATATGAGCGTCAATATCACCGACGAAGCTAAAGTCGCCGCTGGCGATGCCGATAATGGTGTGAGCAACAACAAAAATGCTCAGTCGCTGCTGGATTTGCAGACCAAAAAAGTGATCGGCGGCAGCAGCACGGTGACGCAGGGCTACGCCAGCATGGTTGCCTCTATCGGTAACAAAACCAGCAACCTGCAAACGACCAGCACCACGCAGGGCAACGTGGTGACGCAGCTGACCAATCAGCAGCAGTCCGTTTCTGGCGTGAACCTGGACGAAGAGTACGGCAACCTGACGCGCTATCAGCAGTATTACACGGCCAATGCGCAGATTTTGCAGACCGCCACGACCATATTTAACGCGCTGATTGGCGCCGTAAGCTGATTCCTCAGAAGGATAAAATCATGCGTTTAAGCACCACAATGATTTATGACCAGCAAATGCGCGGCATTTCTGATTCGCAGGCCAGCTGGCTGAAGTCAGGCGAACAGTTATCGACCGGCAAACGCGTGGTCAGGCCCTCGGACGATCCGGTCGCGGCGGCCCAGGCCGTTGTGCTGTCTCAGGCTCAGGCCGAGACCAGCCAGTACAAAACGGCGCGTAACTTCGCCACCAGCAGCCTGTCGCAGGAAGCCACCAATCTGTCTCAGGTGACCAGCGTGATCACCCAGGCGCAAACGGCGGTAGTGGCGGCTTCAACCGGCACGCTGTCGGACGAAGACCGCTCGACTTATGCAACCACGCTCACCAGCCTGCGCGATCAGCTGATGAACCTGGCAAACTCTACGGACGGTAACGGCCGCTATATTTTTGCTGGTTACAAGTCCGATACGGCACCTTTCACTCAGGATGCCAGCGGCAACGTCGCCTACAGCGGCGGCGATACCGCCATCAGCCAGAAAGTGGATGCCAGCCGTACCATGACCACCAGCCATACCGGCAGCCAGGTCTTTACCTCGCTGACCAGCAATGCGGTGGCGGAGCCGGACGGCAGCGCCAGTGAAAGCAACATCTTCACCACGCTGAACACGGCGATTAACTCGCTGAAGCAGCCGCTGGCGAATGCGGACGGCGCGACCAAAGATGCGGCGGCAGCAGATATGGCTAAGGCCAACCGTGGCCTGCGTAACTCCATGAACAACGTGCTGAAAGTTCAGTCCGAAGTGGGTACGCAGCTGAGCGAGCTGGACAGCATTGAAGCGAAATCTGACGATACCGCGCTGAGCCAGGCGACCCAGATGAGTAATCTGGTAGATGCCGATTACACCAGCACGATTTCGTCTTACACCATGAAGCAGGCTGCGCTACAGGCGTCTTATAAAGTGTTCAGCTCCATGTCGCAGATGTCGCTGTTTAAAATGAATTCTTAGGTTTACCCATTTTGGACGCGCTTAAACCGGGTGCGTCCGTTTTTTCCCCGTCTTCAGATTAACCTCCTGACGACGGGTTTTTTTTGCCTGTTGTTTGCTTATTCCACCACCAGCGACGTGCCGGTAGTATAGAAATGTTTGCCGGCAATATAGTGCAGGCTACGCCACTCATCGCCCGCTTCTTCAAAGTGCCAGTGACCTTCTCTGAACACCCGGCTGTCAGCCCACGCGCTTTTAATTTCCCCGATAAATAAATCATGATCCTGCTGATTTTGTTCAAGCGGGATAAGATGACAAAAAAGCCAGGCGGCACAGCCTGCCACCAGCGGCGGCGCAACTTCCGGCACGGAGAAAAGATCCACGCCCGATTTCAACAGCTTATCCTGCTCTTGATGGCGTGAATGGGTGCCCAGGTAATGCACAAGGTCGGCCTGCGCGGCGGTGGGAACCTGGATAACAAACTGACCGCTGGCTTCAATCAGGCGGCGGGTAAAAGCGCTTTTATCAAGCACCACCGTTAATTTTGCCGGTTTGAAATCCAGTCCGCACGCCCAGGCGGCGGACATCACGTTTTCGACGCCTTCATGTGTTGCCGACACCAGGATTGTTGGGCCGTGATTGATCAGCCGATAAGCTTTTTCGAGTTCAACAGGTTGAAAAAAAGCATCCATAAATAGCCTCCTTTGAAATGGATAAATAAAGCTAAGCGTGGCGGCGGGATATGACAATGCCGGATGGCATCCCTTCACCGGAGTAACCGCTTCCGGTAACGAAACCACATGTAAAACAGTCGCTTCTGCATGTCATTTGCTGACAATCTGCACTGCCCGTACCAAAAGGAAGCGACACGCCGGGTAAACCGGTTATGTTAAGCGGCACCGTCGCCCCTTGCAGACAGGTTGCGTCAACGCTTTGCCCCGCAATAGTAAACTGTTCAACGCCATGTTTATGAGCAGGAACTGGCAGCACTTACGTAATCAGCACGTCATAGCGTGAAAAATAATCGGCAACGCCATCGCGTAGCCGCCTGGCCGGCCTGATCCCGACCAAGGCCGGAAATCGAGCGTTTGGCGCGGATAATTACTATCAAAAATAATGATTAATAGCGGAGAAGCGGCGCATATCGCGCAGCCAGCATAGTATTGCGCCAGCTCAGGCAAAAAAAAGCCCCGGTCAGTGACCGGGGCTTTTTATCAGCCTTGCTGCTTACTCAGGGCGGGTAGCCGGAGCCGTCGCCTGATGAGTGGCGGCATGACCACCTGCGGAACCTTTGCCTTCAAAGTTGAAGGAAGGACGCACCCAGTCGCTGTTGCGAGCAGGTTCTGCCTGGTACTCAGGCGCTGGCGCTTTGGTCATCGGTGCCGTGGCATGATGTTTAAAGGCCGGCGCGGCAACTTCAGGCTGCGCTTTTTCAGCAACGGCTGTTGTTGACGCTGGTGCTGCCTGAGCCTGTGGAGCAGCTTCAGCAGGTGCCTGAGGACGCGCTGGCGCAGCGGAAGCAACACGCGGTGCTTCAGCCTGAGCTGCTGGCGCTGCTGCTTCAGCCTGGGCCTGCGCTACTGGCGCTGCTGCTTCAGCCTGAGCCGGAGCCTGGGCCTGCGCTACTGGCGCTGCTGCTTCAGCCTGAGCCGGAGCCTCGGCCTGCGCTGCTGGCGCTGCTGCTTCAGCCTGGGCCTCAGTCTGTGCTGCTGGCGCTGCGGCTTCAGCCTGGGCCGGAGCCTCAGTCTGCGCTGCTGGCGCTGCGGCTTCAGCCTGTGCGGACGCAGAAGCAGGCTCGTCGCGACCGGCAACCGGCGCGTGCGGCTCGGAAGCCACTACGGGTGCTTTGACTTCTGGCGCGTTAAGCACTTCGGCTACCTGCTGCTCTGTTTGCTCGCTGACGTCGGCGGCGAAAGCCCGATCGGCAGCTTCGCTTTCTGCGGGTTCCGCAGCCGGGAAGGCGGCCTGTGCAACCTCTTGTGCGACTTCTTCGTCAGCGGCGGAGATAACGGCAGGTTCTTCATTCACCGGCGCAGCAATCGCAGCGTTGTCGGTTACGGCTGTTGGCGCTACGGCAGCAGCGATTTCAGCCGATGTTGTTGGCTCGACAGAGACTGGCTCAGCGATATGTACCGGCTGCACTTCGTCCTGTACATCCTGCGGCAGGCTTTCAGCGGCCGCCACGGCAACGGCTGCGGCCGTCTCTTCGTGACCGTAATCCGGCACTACCGACTGCTCAATCTCATGGTTATCAGAGATATGGGCTACCGGATAGGAGACCCACACTTTACCTGAAGCCATTTCCGGGGAAGCGGCGGCAAAGGTCAGCGGCATCGGCGACTGGTTCGGATAACGCTCGTCACGGTAGCGACGACGACGCTGGCCGCTAACGCGCAGATGACGTGGCGAACGACGTGAACGACGCGGCATGCTGTTGGTGTCGCGCTCTTCCTCATCAGCTTCCACGATATCCACCGCTTCGGTCAGGGCTGGCTGCTGTTCTTCAGCTGGCGCGGCTTCTTCCGGCGCGAAAGAGCGGGCTGCGGTTTGCTCAGCCGTCTCGATACGCACTTTCTGGCTCAGCTGGCGCGGCTTACGACGCGGCATTACCTGAACCTGCTCTTCACCCTGTTCAACAGCGACAGCCGTTTCTTCTTCTGGCAGTGCGCTTTCAACTTTTTCTTCCTGAGCGGCCAGGCGTTTTTCTTCCTGACGACGTTTGCGCTCGGCGCGCTGTTCGCGGCGTTGCTGCTGCTGCTCTTCACGCTGCTGGTTGCGAACTTCTTCACTGACCGGCGCATCATCCTGCGGCGTGACGTTGCGTTTGTTGCGACGATTCTCTTCGCGTGCTTCCGCCTGCGGATCGCTGTCGCGCACCATGCGCTCGTTACGATTGCTGTTGCGATTGTTGTTACGCTCGCCGTTGCGGTCGTTACGTTCGCCATTGCGGTCATTACGCTCGCCGTTGCGGTCATTACGCTCGCCGTTGCGGTCATTACGCTCGCCATTGCGGTCGTTACGCTCGCCGTTGCGGTCGTTACGTTCACCGCTGCGGTCGTTACGTTCGCCGTTGCGATCGTTACGCTCGCCGTTACGGTCGTTGCGTTCACCGTTGCGGTCGTTACGCTCGCTACGGTCACCGTAACGATCGCCATTGTTGCGGTCGCGACGGTTATTCTGACGGCGGTTGTTACGACGCTCGCTGCGCGGCGGGGTAGCTTCCGGCGCTTTCTCTTCTTCTTCCACCACGGCGGCAGGCTGAGGCTGTTCGGCTGGCTTCTCTTCGGCAGCGAACATCTTCTTCAGGCCACGCAGGAAGCGGCCGACCAGGCCCGGCTCGTTAGCAGCAGGCGCGGCGGCAGGCTGAGCGACAGCAGCAGGCTCGACAGGCGCTTCTGGTTCCGGCTCGTGCGGCACAGGCGGCGCATCCGGCATTACAAACGCGGCCAGAGCTGGTTGCTCAGGACGTTTGCGCTCGGCGTGCTCTTCTTCCGAAGGCAGCGCCATTTCGGCTTCATGCAGCTTTGGCAGATGATAGCTGAGGGTCTGCGTTTCTTCGCCGCTGCGCACGCGCAGCACGGAGTAGTGCGGTGTCTCCATCTGATCGTTAGGCACGATAATCGCGCGCACGCCGCCCTGGCGTTTTTCAATGGCGCTTACCGCTTCACGTTTCTCATTCAGCAGATAGGATGCGATCTGTACCGGAACAATAGCGTGGACTTCTTTGGTGTTCTCTTTCAGCGCTTCTTCTTCAATCAGACGCAGAATAGAAAGCGACAGCGATTCGTTATCACGGATGGTGCCGGTGCCGCTACAGCGAGGGCAGACGTGATGACTGGATTCGCCCAGCGACGGGCTGAGGCGCTGACGCGACATCTCCAGCAGGCCGAAACGCGAGATATGGCTAATCTGGATACGGGCACGATCCTGGCGCACGGCTTCACGCAGGCGGTTTTCTACCGCGCGCTGGTGGCGAACCGGCGTCATATCGATAAAGTCGATAACAATCAGGCCGCCCAGGTCACGCAGGCGCAGCTGGCGGGCAATTTCATCCGCCGCTTCCAGATTGGTATTAAAGGCGGTTTCTTCGATATCGCCGCCGCGGGTAGCGCGCGCGGAGTTGATGTCGATAGCGGTCAGCGCTTCGGTGGAATCGATAACGATAGAGCCGCCGGAAGGCAGACGCACTTCACGCTGGAAGGCCGACTCGATTTGCGATTCGATTTGGTAATGGCTGAACAGCGGGATTTCGCCGGTGTACAGCTTGATTTTGCTGCTGAAATCGGGACGGCCCAGCGCGGCGATATGCTGGCGAGCCAGCTCCAGCACTTTCGGGTTATCAATAAGGATTTCGCCGATATCCTGACGCAGATAGTCGCGGAAGGCGCGAACGATAACGTTGCTTTCCTGATGGATCAGGAAGGGAGCAGGGCGGCTGTCGGCAGCCTTTTTAATCGCTTCCCAGTGCTTCATACGGAAGCTTAAATCCCACTGCAGCGCCTCGGCGGATTTGCCGACGCCTGCGGTACGCACGATCAGACCCATGCCTTCCGGGAGATCCAGCGCGGAAAGCGCTTCTTTCAGCTCGGTGCGGTCATCGCCTTCGATACGGCGGGAAATGCCGCCCGCGCGCGGATTGTTCGGCATCAGCACCAGGTAGCTGCCGGCCAGACTAATAAAGGTAGTCAGCGCCGCGCCTTTATTGCCGCGCTCTTCTTTATCAATCTGAACAATAACTTCCTGACCTTCACGCAGCACGTCTTTGATATTAGGACGGCCATGAGAGGAATAGTTGGCAGGAAAGTTTTCGCGGGAGATTTCTTTCAGAGGGAGAAAACCGTGTCTCTCAGCGCCGTAATCAACGAAGGCGGCTTCAAGGCTGGGTTCGATGCGGGTAATTTTACCTTTATAGATATTGGCTTTCTTCTGTTCGTGTCCTGGGCTTTCGATATCCAGATCGTACAGACGCTGTCCGTCTACAAGGGCGACACGCAACTCCTCCTGTTGAGTTGCGTTGATCAACATTCTTTTCATCGTAACTTACTCATTATTCTTACATTAGTGACAAAGCTACGGGCATAGTAACGCTGGACGCGTCTAAACCGATGGCCCCGTGTCTCATCGCAAAGCCGTCAACCTCCCGGTTGTCGCCAGCTCAAGGGGCGCAAATCTCGGTAGCCTGCTTTTCAACTGGAAAAACAGCGCGTTTATAAAGAGGGATAACCACCAGTGGTACCAGAGTGAACCTGTCCCGTCTTGTCGTCCAGGCTGCAACCCGCAGCCCGCTAAATGCCTGATTGCACAATACGTCTTACGCCATTGCTGCGTGTATGTACGATCCGGCAAAATTCTTATAACGCTATTCTCTTGTTTCACATGCGTTGAGCCAGTAAAACGGAATCATTATTCCACTGCTAAGCTTGTGATAGCAAGGTGACTTTTCCCGCTCTGCGAAGTTTATTCCAGCTTTTAAAACGATTTGCAG
>Ga0157358_1001332_pt1 | contig 10797 bp, 9 predicted proteins | sample AttcapACBM2_FD_111484 | JGI IMG/M metagenome (GOLD analysis project Ga0157358, IMG submission 111484) | Fungus gardens microbial communities from leaf cutter ant in Botucatu, State of São Paulo, Brazil - Atta capiguara ACBM2 | ecosystem: Host-associated > Fungi > Mycelium > Unclassified ...
ATTGAGTTCTCTTATCTAAATGACTATCTTACAAAGACATTTTTACCAAATGCTCTATGCTACTTAAGATATATTAATCAATAGAGATATTCTTCTTCCTATTTACTATTCTATACTGTTTAAGGTATGTAGATAATATTACTGTTATGACCTAAGTTCCTAAAGTAAGACAAAAGATATACTCTTGTATAAAGTAATATAAAAGAACTTGATAAAGTTCCTAAGTACATTATATCTACTTTATATATGCTAGGCTGTTGGCCTGTGCTACACTAAATATAGCCTACTCTAAAGAACATATGTATTATATATTATTAATATACAATATAATATTATTCTCTAAAACCTTTTATGTCTTTCTATTATGTTATATGATTGTATAACCTATGACTGTGATATATGTGACCACTCTGTGACTTGTGTGTGACTGTTATGTATAATGTAATATCACATTCTTTATCTAAGTCCAAAATAAAGAAAAGTGAAAATAAAAACCAAAATAAAAATAAAAAAGAAAATAAATAAATAAAAACCAAGTCCATCATTCACAACTCTGACATCACCCCCTCTTTAAAATTCCTCCTCTAAAGAAGCTTAGTCTAACTTCTCTTTCTTTTATCTTACTTAATTTTTCCAACTTCTTTAAATATTTATTCTTAAATTTTCTATTATCCCATCCAAACAATATCTTTGCTGTATACTTCCCCAGTAACTCACTCCTTCTAAACTCTTCCACATTTAGATTTAATTTCATCTTTTAAATTTTTTCTAAGTTTTTATTTCTTTTTACTTTTTTTTATTATCTAATCTTAGCACTTATTCTCCCTTTAAACTCAGCTACTGCTTTCTTTATATTTTCTAGATCCTTCTTCCTTTCCCACATGTCATTTCCTATAGTAAACCTCTTCCAACATACTAAATACTTCTTTATTTCTCATTCTTTTCTTTTATTCAAGATTTTTTCAACTTTCCATTCTTCTACTCTATCAACTTCAACTGATTTTGGTTTCTTCACTTTTTGCTTCTTCATCAGTTCTCTATATATTACTACTCTATTAACATTCACTACTAGATGAATTCTCATAAAGGCTAGTAACTTCAGTTTCATTGCATTCTTTGACACTATTTCTTTAACTACATATAGTCCCACATATCTCTCCACCAACTTCTTTACTAGATGTCCCTTCTGTTATTATCACAAAATATGCCATCTTTGACAACTTATCACATACAACTAATATTACATCCTTTCCTGCTACTAATAGCAACTTAGTGATAAAATCAACTATTAAATGTATCTATAGCTTCTCTAGTACTTCAACTTCTCTACTAGTGTCTCTGCTCTGTTTTTCATTTTCTGACACAAATCATATCCTTCTATATATTTTCCAACATCTTTCATTACCTCTGGCTACCAGTAATTCCTCATTACTAACTCTGTCATCTTTTATCTATCTCTATGTCCAGCTACTGGTATATTATGGTATAACTGGATAACTTCTAATTTCAACTTCTTATCCTTCAGTATATACACCTTTTATCAGAATTAAAAACAATAGACTCTGTTTATTTTCTTTTTTCATTTTTATTTTATTTTCCATTTATTTTTTATTTTGAGGCTTAGAATTAGAGGTTAGTATGAAGTCACACATGGCTGTCACAAATTGTCACACATCAGTCACAGAGAACATTGTAAAAGGTTCTAGAACAAAGATGATGTTATATAGCATGTATTATACATGTTGATCTTAAGAAAAACACATAGCTCTTTAGAGTAGACTAATAATAGTGTAGCATGGACCAGTAGTCTAGCATATATAAGGTAAATAATCCTGTACTAGAAACTCCATTGAGTTTTCTTGTGTTAACCCTAATACAAGGTTCTTTCTCTTAACTCACTCTAAGGTCTTGAGTTTGTAACATCTTCTTTTCTTTCAACACTAACTCTTTTTCTATTTCCCACTTGTCTCTCCTCAATGCTTTAATCCCTGCTTTTATTATTTCTTCAACAACTTTTACCACTTCTTTATCTTTCTCTCTTACTCTTTTTATCTTTTCTACCAACATTGTTTCTGGTCCCTCCACCACTACTTCTATTATTCTTCTAATTTATTCCTCCTTTATCAACTTTTGATTTTTATTATTGTTTTCCATCCCCACTTTCAAATCTAACCTCTTACTCAGTCTATTTGTTTTTTAATCCTAACTCCCAGCACATACTTCAAAGTGAAATTTAAAACCTATCTTGCCTGTCTCCAATTCAACTTCTGTATCTTCATAAAATACTCCAAATTCTTATGGTCAGTCCAAATCTCAAACTTGTATTTAATGTCTTTTAACAAATGCCTCTAAGTCTCCAATACTCTAATTACTGCTAATATTTCTTTATCATGAATTTCATAGTTTTATTCTATTTTATTTAACAATTTTGAAAGATAAGCCACTAGTCTCCATCTTCCATCTGCACACTCTATCAATAACACTCCTCTAGTCACATAATCTAACACATCTACTTCTATTCTCATCTTTTTATCCAAATCTAGAGCTACTAAAATCAGTTCTGTGGTGAACCTTTTTTTAGTGTCTCAAATGACTTTTTCTGTCTTATCTTTCATTCCTACTTCTATTTCTTTTTTGTCAATTCATACAACAGTTTCACAATATTTGCAAAATTTTTCATAAACAGTTAGCCAGTCTCAAGAACTTTTGTATCTCCTTAACCAATTTAGGCACTGGCCAATTCAACACCACTTTTACTTTTCCATCTTTATCCCATCTAATCCTATTACCACTCCTAAAAAGTTCACCTCCCTAATCTTTCACTTACATTTCTCTGGTTTTATATATATAAATCATTTTCTTCCATTCTCCTCAATATTTCTTTCATCAATTCATTTTATTTCTCCTCACTTTCTATTCCTACCATTACATCATCAATAAAACTTCCTACCTTTCCCATATTAATCAAATCTCTCAGCAACTCATTCATCATAGCCTAAAATGTGGCCAGAGAATTTGTTAAACTAAAAAATATAACTGTAGATTCAAACAACCCTTCTGGTATTATAAAGACCACTTTCCACTCATTTTCCTCTTTTATTCTTACATTGTTATAGCCCCATCTCAAATCCAACTTCATAAACAGTTTTTTGGTTCTAATATTTTTGATAATGTCCAAAATAATAGATGATTATTCTTCACTGTCCACTTATTAAGATACCAATAGTCTTGTACCATTCTTTTTATTCTCATCTTTCTTTCTTACAAAGAATACCAGTACAGTTTGTGATAACTTTGATGGTTGAATATATCCCTTTCTTATCTACTCCTGAATAAACTCCCTTACTTCTTCTCTCTCTTGTCTGAACAAGAGATAGATTTTCCCTTTTCTTGGTATAAATCCTTTTTTCAAATCTATTGTGTTATTTCATATCTTTCTCATCAGCATTCTCTCACTAGCTTTCTTTCCAAAAACTTTGATCCACTTGTGGAATCATTCTGGAACTAACTTCTTCACTTTTTCTTCTGATTTTACTACTTCTTTTTCTTCTGATTTTACTACTTCTTTTTCTTCTGATTTTACTACTTCTTTTTCTTCATCTCAAATCTTCTACTTCTCTTCCATTTTCTTTATCTCTATTGTCTTTCTCTTTTTCTGCTTTTTCTTCTTTTTCTGCTTCTTTTCTTCTTTCTTCTTTACTTGTTCTTATTTTGCTTTCTCTTCTTTTTGCTTTTGCTACCCTGATTTTCCTTGCTTTGGCCTCCACTGATTTTCACATTTGTCTAGACATCTTGTCATTTTTACCTCCCCAGTTTTCAAATCAATCTCAGAGTTACACCATAACACTCCTAATATTACTTTCCACTTTTGCTCTTCTATCACATCAATCTCAGTCCTCTCTTTATGTACCTAATAATAAATTTTCATCTCTACTATATACTCAATAGGTCTTTCCTTGTTGAAGAAACCATCTATATTCCACACATAAATAGACCTCTTGATTTTTTTCAATTTAAACTCCTACTTTCTTGTGAACTCTTAAACTTATTACCAACTCTGTCACTTCACTGTCCAACAATGTCTTCACTGTAATTCCTTCTATGTATCTATTCCTTCCAATCTGATTTTCACTGTCATCTTCCTTAACAATTTACCTCTCTTTGTCTTTCTTTCTTTCTTCTTTTCTTCTTTCAATCTTTCTTCTCTCAATACCATTTTCCTATCTTTCTTTACTTCTTCTCCACTTTCTTCTTCTACATTTATCACTCTGCTTGTCAATACTTCAAATTTATTTAAGGGTCAATGTACCAAGCTCTTTTTTTCCTATTTCTACAGTTACAGATAATATGCTCAAAACCTTTACACCTAAAATATTTCCTCTCTTACATTACTCTTTTGCTATTCATTTGCCTCTATTTCTCCCACTCTTTCTGTCATCTCTATTCTTCTTCTGTTTTTTTTTCTTTTATCATCCTCATTTCCTTAATTTTCTTCCATTCTTTTTTTATTCTTCTCTCCTCTTTTGATTCTTTATTCTTCTTTTTCTCTCCTTCTACTCTCTCATACCATTTATTGATAATTTTGGAAGGACATTCTGCTTCCATTAATCTTTTCCTAATCCTTCTATCTGCCCCTCTTAAACTCTTCTACTAATAGTCTCCCTTTATAACCACTATCTCTTATTACTCTCTTGAACATCTGGATATATTTATTCATATTTCATTGTTCTTACTCAATTTCCTTCAATTCTGCTTGTTGTGGCAACCACTAGTCAAGACAACTAATAGACTACTAAAACAAACTCAAAAGTGAAGTATTTCATGGAAATTACAAGAGAACTTGACAAGAAGTTTCCAATATATTTTTATACTATATATATTAGTAATACATGGTCCATGCTATTGATAATAACCCTACCCTAATGTTCATGCATCTACCATAAGTGCACAATATATATATTATAAGATAAATATACCATTGACATGCATCTTGACATTATTCTTCCAGCTTCTTCTTTCAGATTCTAGGCCTATAACATCATGTCCTGTGACAGCAGTCACATGCCTCTTCATCATCCAAAAATAAAAATAAAAATAAAATAAAATAGATAAAAAAAATAAAATAAAAATAAAATATAAGAGTTCAAGTATACTGTAACACTGCTACTTTCTCTAACTTTTTGACTCTTTTTTCAACTTCTTCCAAACTCTTTCTTTATTTTCTCTAAAAGCTCTCCTACTGTCTCAAACTCTAATATTCCTGTTTTCAAATCTTTCATTATATTTTCTTTCCAAACATCAACTGCTCCTTCTTGTACATATATCAACATCCACTATACCTATTCTTCTACTATTATTCCTCTCATGCTTATTTTCAAATACAACTTGCATACTGTCACAAATATTTCTACTTTGCTAACTTTACCATAAAACAAAGATGGTATTGTTATTTCTGCTTGAAACCTATAACTGAGTTTTGGTTCAACCTTAACATCATTTCATTTTGTTGTTGCAATAAAATTAATATTTGTTCAACTAAGCTATGTTAACTTAAGTCAAAACTAGATATAGAAGCAGGACTGGTATTGGTTCCAACTTCAAAATTAAACTCTGCCAACACAGTTTTGAACATCTCAGTAGGTTACACTAGAGTTTATACAAGACTACTATGAACTTATCTTATGTCACAAACTTCATTCAGCTTGTATTTCTACAACTAGTAGACTGATTTTCACAAACTAAGTTGTGCTGGAAAGCCCTAAATGAGGGCTATCCACATATGTATGGGATGCATAAAAGTAACAACAAATGACTGAGATATCAGGCCATTAGTAGCTGTAAAAGCTTTGTCTGCTAATATCTCATGAACAGCTGAACGGATTTGCATGATTGAACTTGCATTAGAAAGTGCTTATCAATCTGTTTACAACAATATATGATGTGTCTCAAAGCAATAAGTATTAGTAGACATACAATGTAGTGATATAATTAGTTATCTTCTAAAATTAGCCTGACAGCTATTATGATAGATAACAGCTTCCATCAGGTACGAGTTTTGATCATGTGATGGCAACAGCTTGTGCACAGACTATCACTCTTTTGTATATATACCTCTGTGTATGAGGGCTAGACCTCAGACTTAACAACGTCAATTATTCTTGTTGATACTACTCATTATTATCTCCTTATACTGAATCTTTAAAACACTACTAAATTCAAGTATTACAACCAGTGAGTAGCTTATTTGTAATATCCTAAATGTCATGCATATTACACAAGATTAACATATTGTAAATATATTATATAACATTATCTATTTCAAAGTCTTTTATATGTTATAATCAATATCTCGAGGATGTAACATGGAGTAGGGCAGAGGGTAATAATGATATGATTAGCTGCACTGTAGTAGTCTTAGTCAGCACCTCATATAGTAGGTGCTATAACCTTGCTTCTTTCTTATATACGATAACTCGATTGCCTTATAGACTACAGTCTGTTTCCCTTATGTAATTATATATATATAGTGTAGATACTATCTTGTATCCCTATACTTTACCAATTATACAAATCCCTTATCTTCTCTCAAGTCTTTGCCTAAGTGCAACCTAAGCTCTAACTTAAGGTCATAACACTATGCTCTTTTCTGTATCATGTGATAATGTGACTGTGACAAGTATCATGCTTACATTACACTATATAAAATTATGCTATACTCTATTACTTAAGTTTAAAATAAAGAAAATTAAATTAAATAAATACAAAAGAATAAAACTAAGTCTATTATTCATAACTCTAATACTCTAGTAGTGAGTTTGTGCACATCTAACCTACTTTAGTTATAACTAAGCTTTTTTATAATATTCAACTAAGTTACATAATAATGTATTATAATAATACTTGTAACTTATATGTAATATATGTTATACTTTTGTCATGACTTGTGACATTTGTGATAGTTACCTATGATATCAGGTTATACTCTCTTAACTAAGTCCAAATGTTAGAGTTTAAGACAGTAGACTCTAACTATTTTACTTTTTCTTTTCTCATTTTTTATTTGTTATTTCCTTTTCTTTTATTTTTTGGGACTTAGGGTTAGGGTTAAGGTGACATCACTGTCACCCCAGGTCACAGTCACACAGTCATGTATCATATGGAAAGTATAGAAGATTCTGGAAGGATGATGTCATACAACATGTATAATATATGTTGACTTTAAGGCAAACACATGGCTGTTTAGGGTAGGCTAGAAGTAGTTAGCATGGACCATAAGGTTTTAGTATATAAGGTAAACAATTCAGTACAGAGTTCTTTATCAAGTTCTCTTGTGTTAACCCAATACAAGGTTTCTTCACCTGTCCCACTCTAAGAACTTGAGTTTGTAACACTAAAGATAAAATAAAATGACTAAAGTATAAAAGAAAATTAGAAAAGAGAAAAAGGCTTTTCCTACAACCTACTATCAGTACTCTTGATGCTTGTGAGAAAATCTACTACTGTACTAAAACCTGAAATCCAAACACTACCAATTTTTGTTACTAAATTTACAAACTCTTCTTCTTCTAGGTCTTAAGCTTTGATTACTGCTACTAACTCCATAGAGTTTGTCAAGTCAACTCTACTGATCTTAGTCTCAGTCAAGTATTATTCTCATAATTAGAGTTTCTAACTGCCTAATACAATTATTTTATAGTTAGATTAGCAATATTCTTCCTGATGTTCTACTTAATTAGTATAAACTCTTTAGATATTTAGAGTAGTTGTTATCTTCAGAGAATCTTATTTTATTCTCTTAGAATTCTTTGAAAGATGAGTAATATATTGAATAGTTATAAATAATGGACTTGGAATTTCTCTGAAGATTATAAACTTCACATAACTCTATAGACTTTGCTTAGTTATTCTAATAACAGAACAGAATCTTTCTCTCTGAGATCTCAAAGCATCATTGGTCTGGCAGTCTTAGATTATCCATCTTTATATCTTGATCTCCCTTTCTATTTCTTCTAAAATAATGCCTACTTTAAATGACCATCCTGTAAAAGAACTTTTTGCTTTACCAAAAACAAAAAACTATATATTACCAAAGCTTACCATCAACCCTACACTCTATATCGGCCTCTGCTAGTGCTCTTTTCAGGTGTTCTTATAATTTATAAGTGCCTAATGAGATTAGATGTCAGACAATTTACCATAGAGCAATGAAAGGAGGTAATAGAGAATTTAAATACTTTGAAAAATATTGAAACATAGTAATATTTGGAACATCAGATAACATAGATAACTCATATAAAACTGAGAATTTTTCATAGGGTAACTAGTAAATTGTGTACACTGGTAAATAAATAAGTTTACTATACTTTCCATAGAGGAAAATAGTGTTTCTTCAGACATAAAAGTTATATAAGTTGCCAAAGACTGTGATTCTCCAGATAAAGAGCTATTGTTAGAATCAAAGATGGTAAACTCTATTTTATTTCCATTTTCTTTCTTATTTTTTTTTCTTTTCTATTTATTTTCTATTTTGAACTTAGGGCTAGAAATTAGTATGATATAATACATAATATAATATAGTATCACACATTGGTCACATGTTATATGACACTGTCACAAGTCATAGTCATATAATTACATGTTACACAAAAAGATATAGAAGATTCCAGAACAATAATATCATTCCACATATTAACAGTATATAATACATATAATCATATAATACACATAATCTTTAGAATAGACTAAGGTTAGTGTAGCACAGACCAGTGGTCTAGTATATATAAGATAGACAACTTTGTATCTGAAACTCTATCAAGTTCTCTTGTGTTAACCTTAATACAAGATTTCTTTTATTTCTTAATACTTTAATATTTGAATTGTAATAGCCATAGTTTACAGTGAGGTTAATAAAAAAGTTGAATATAATATTTGAAATAGAAACAATATACATTGATTATAGATAAAGAAATTATTATAACTTAAGTTCTAGTATAGGGACAAAAGAGCAATCTTGTATTGGTTAACACAAGAGAACTCAGTAGAGTTCCTAGTACAGATAAGTCTACTCTATATACCTTTGGTATATAATCTGTGTATATTTTATATTTAGTCTACCTTAAATACTATAAGTTATATATATAAGAGTCATCATATTATTCATTTTAGGTGTCACATAATGTTGTGACTATGACTGTGACAATTGTAACATCACATTATTTCTCTCTACTAAGTCTAAGATAAGAAAAAAAATCAAAAGACTAGAGAAGAATCGAAGTAGAAAAATAAGAGAAACTTAAATAATAAAAGAGAAATAGAAAAGAAACAAGTCCACCATCTTTAATTCTAACAAAATTAGTTGGAATTGTTGGCAACTATAGAGTTTGTCTTTAATAACAAGATGTATTCAACAATAAAGTTGTTACCATTTAAAGTTAACTACAGTAGAGAACTGAGAATAAACTTTGAAATAATATTAGAGATAATTCTATCACATTCTATATTCCAACCACATCTATTCCAACCTACAAATAATCTCCTACCCTTCATTTGCACTTCCTCACCTCTTCCAGTATGGATTACATCTGTCTATTTCACCTCAGATATCTTTGCTAGTCTAAATTAACTATATGGATTTTCATTCTCTAATATCTGAGAATCACTAGTAATTAGAATAACTTGCTTAGTAATTATATTACAGATAGCTGCCCTAGATATACTAACTAAGTATATAATCCATTAGTTTACACTATAGTAGTCATCCTGAAAATCAACTAAAACTAGCATATCTCTTCTAATGTTAGTAATGACACACCTCACCATATTCTAATAGTTTTCCATCCTTGTCAGGTATAGTTCACACCAGAAGGTGAAATTCTGTAGAATTTGACTTAGGAATGCATAGAGTATGGAAACTCTGTACAATAAGCTCAGTAATGCAGACTTATTAAAATGATCTTGGCTTTAGTTTATATGCTATACTATCTGTCTGCTATATAGTCACAACTTCAGATGAGTAAATAAAGTCCAAGATTGAAGTGAGTACTGATTTGGTGTGTTACCATTGAACACAGGAGATTGAGTTCAATAAGAGTTATCTTTATCAATTATCAGACTAGTAAATTACAGTGTAACTACTAGTCTTATATACAAGTTATATATAGGAGATGCCCAAGATTTTAGTATATTGCTCTAAGCAGATATTTCAGTAGTGAGATACTGATGGTAAAATAGGAGAACTCTACCATGAAAGACTGAGTTTAATGGAAGTATCCCTATCACAGAAGACTGAGTTCAAGAAAAGTACTCCTGTTATAGAAGACTAGATATCTTAGTTGTTATATCACTGCTATGGGAATGTGTTGCAAGAAGAGTTAATTTTATGGGAAATGGGCTTGTTTTATAGATATTATAATGATAGTATTGTCATAGAGATGTATCTTTAGAATGGATAGACTTGACATATAATAACTATCTAAGTCTCTAAGCTCTAATCTGAAATATGTGATCCATACAACTAGTAGAGGTATAACACATAAGCTGAAGCCAAAGGTTGTTCCAATTCACCTTCCATATTCTCAGATAATACAGTCACTTTATCACAAAATAAACTACTTACTTGTTTGTGATATTTGAATCTTGGGTGCACTCTTAGAGGTTTAGAAGTGATTCAGAAGTTCAATAATTGTTGTAGCAACCACTCATCACTCAAGGACAAATGATCTCACAACGAGTAAAGCTCTCAGTAGGCTATCAAGTAAAGAGTGGGGATTACAAGAGAACTCGACAAGGAGCCCTCAC
>Ga0157358_1001334_pt1 | contig 10791 bp, 7 predicted proteins | sample AttcapACBM2_FD_111484 | JGI IMG/M metagenome (GOLD analysis project Ga0157358, IMG submission 111484) | Fungus gardens microbial communities from leaf cutter ant in Botucatu, State of São Paulo, Brazil - Atta capiguara ACBM2 | ecosystem: Host-associated > Fungi > Mycelium > Unclassified ...
GATAATAAATAATGTAAATTGATGTTGTTAAGTCTGAGGTTTAATTCTCAGACACAGAAGTATATATACAAAAGAGTAATGGTCTATGCACAAGCTGTTGCTATCACATGATCAAAACTCATATCTAATGGGAGCTGTCATCTATCATAGCAGCTGTTAGGCTAATTTTAGAAGATAACTAATTATGTTACTATATTGATATGCTTGTATCTCTATGAATACTTATTGTTCTAAAAAATATTATATATCATTGAAAACAGTTTGATAAGCACTTTCCAATGCAAATTTGATCATGTAAATCTATCCAGCCATTCATGAGATATTAGCAAACAAAGATTTTATAGTCACTGATGGCCTGATATCTTGGTTGTTTGTTGCTGCTTTTGTACATTCCACATATGTGCAGATAGCCCTCATTTGGGACTTTACAGCACAACTTAGTTTGTGAAAATCAGTCTACTGGTTGTGGAGATACAAGCTGAATGAAGTTTGTGACAAGCATACATAAATGTCTTCCCCAGTATCTCCTCAACTATATCAGACTCCTATATACTATTATATGTTGGTCCATGCCTTATCTATCCTAATATCCATGTGTGGTGCTATGAGGGTAATATTGTTATGATCTTAGCTTAGAGTTCAGGTTACACTTAGGCAAAGACTTAAGGAAGTAAAGGAATGATATACAAGTGGTAAAGCATAAGGATACAAGAGTGTATCTATGCTATATATACATAGTAGCCATGAGGAAATAGTCTGTTGTACATGAGGCAAATGAGTTATAAAACAATAAGGACAAAACAAGAATATAGCATCTACTACATGAGGTGCTGACTGAGACTATTATAGTGCAGTCAATCATGTCATCATTACTCTTGACCCTAGTCTATGTTGTATCCAGAAGGCATCAATTGTAACAAACATATCATAGCCATACATTATATATTCTGACATTATTGCTCTAGTATCTTCTTTATTCTTCTACTATACATGATTATGATTACATATTTCATTATCTGACTGATAATATTATATAACAAATAGTCACATGATTCTTCATTGTCCAAGAAAGATAAATTAAAATAAAACAAAAATTGAAATATAGGTCTCTATTAGATACAGTTCACATCTTATTATCCAAGATCTGGAAAGGTATCTTAGGAGTCTAGAATAAGTGTTTTATATATTATCTAAGAATACAGAAGATGGATCAGAATGACCTTTGGCTTTAGCTTATATACTATGCCTTTACTAGTTACACAGGTTGTATATTTTGGAATAGGCCTTGAAAACTTAGAGAGTAGAAAATCACTAGAAGGTAACAAGATATGTTATTGCTAACACTAGAAGAGAAGTGCTAGTTTTAGTTGATTTTTAGAATGATTACCACAGTGTAAATTATCAGATTATATACTTAGTTAGTATATCTAAGATAGTTATCTAGAATGTAACCACTAAGCAAGTTTCAAGTGATTCTTGGATGTTAGAAAATAAAGATTCATGAAGTTAACTTAGACTAGTAAGGATATTTGAGATGAAATAGAGAAATGTGATTTGTACCAGAAGAGGTTGGAAAGTATGGATAAGAGAGTATGAGTTATCTAATAGATATGATCAGAATATAGGATGTAACAATCTCTAAGCATACTATAACATATCTTGTTTTTTTATCTTCTAGTCTGATTATCTTTTCTCTTTAGTTGGGATTAGTATATTACATAATTATATAATATAAATCACTTAACAATTATAAAATTATAAAATTTCATATATAATAAAATATTGTTAGTTATATAAGTAGTATATAAATTATATATTATTGTAATAACAACTTTCATAAAGATTATAAGAGAACTTGACAAGTATATATATTACTCTTTTAATAAAATATTCTATAGAATATATAACAGTATTTCTCTTGTCACATACTATTTGTCATCTGCATATTTCCTACTACTCCAGCATAGATCATACTTCATTCCAATTGTCCATCTATCTAAGGACTAGACTCTACATTCCTCACTAATTCTATAGAGTTCCAAATAATGTTTCTAATATCTGACAACTCAGAGTACATGCAATAGTAGATTATTATTAGGTTACCAATTCTGTATTTAAGAACATAGTCTACTGTGTACCATTTTTCTTAGTCTGATTATCAATTTAAACTAGGTCATACTTATACTTCTATCCAAACTCCTGTTATCCAAAATCTCAACCACACAATGTATAGGCTAAGTATAATGATATCTGTTAAAGCCAAGGTTGACCTATTTACATCTATCTAATTCTGTCCTTGCTAAAGCTCTCATCTGAACTTTATCTTCCATGTGATTATTGTGGATAAAACTAATAAGTGTAAATTGCCTCTAACACTCTTCTTCTTTAGAGAAATAAACTTTCTTTTCTACTATTTCCAATTTATTAAGATATTTTGTCTTAAATTTTCTATTATCCCAACTGTACAACAGCTTTGTTATATATTACTCTAGTAATTCTTTTTTATAGAAGTCCTCATTTTCTAACTTTCTTACTTTCTTATACTGTTTTTCAAATTCATTCATTAACTATATAATCCTTTATTTGTGCATTCATAGCTTCATTCATTATTATTTATATTACTATCTATGTTTTGTTCTCTTCTATTCTTGTTCATACTTTTGAAGGCATTTGTATACCTGTAAAAAGATTAGTCTTATATTGAGAAGTTGTAAGTGTTTAGAAACTCTAGTTAATATTTGGATAAGGTATTCTACTGTTATAATATTACTATTATATATACTATAGTAGAATGGTCTAAGCACATGGTCTGTACACTTGACCAATCAGTATTTATAACTATAATTAACTAAATAACTGTAGTATTACTGTAACAGACTAGACAATAGGAATCAAAATAATTTGAAGTAGTTACTAGTCTATTAGAAGCTAATCTAGGTAATAATCAGCCTAGAAGTGTAACTAAGCTCCCATAAAGTAGATCTAGGCTTATCTACTGCTAATATCCTCTAACAATATCTAAGATAATATAAGAGAACCCACTACTTTATAAAATTTTAAAATACAGTCTATTTGTCAGAATTGTAAACTATAGACTCTATTTTATTCTTTATTTTCTTTTTTCTTTAAATTTCTTTTTTATTTTATTTTATTTTTGACTTAAGGGTTAGGGTTTCAGTATAATATTATGGTCACAACTGTCACACAAACATATAATACAAAGAAGATCATAGAATATTCTGGAACAACTAATGTTATATAGCATAGCAATAATATGTTGGTCTTATAAAAAGCACATATACCTTAGGATAGGTTAATTATAGTGTGTGCATTGTTATGAACTTAAACCTTTAGAGTTGGGTAAAAGAACAAACTTTTGTATTAGAGTAAACACAAGAGAACTCAATAAAGAGCTCTTTACAAAATAGTCTATCTTATATACTCCTACAGATGGTCCATGCTAGCTACTGTGCATCCTATCCTAAATGACCATGTGTAAAGCATGAGGCCAACATATGGTGTCCATGTTGTATGACATCATTTTGTTCCAGAACTTTCTACTTCCTTTTCTTAAGTTCTGTAATCAATGTTGTAACCATATCATCAGATGTGACTGATTACTTCTAACCCTAACCTCAGAGTTTTAAAAATAGAAAAAATGAAAAATAAATTGAAAAGAAAATAAAAATGAGAAAAAAGATAAAATGAAACAAAGTCTACTTTCTGCAATCTTGACATATATAGGCTATGGTTTGTAGTATATAAGATAGACTAGTTTGTACTTAGAACTCTATTGAGTTCTTTTGTATTACTTAATACAAAAGTCATTTTTTGCCCTTATATAAAGTCTTGAGTTATAGCACTTGTTAGACTTACAAAGTTTGGATTCAAGTTTCTTTTGATTTTATTTTTCTGTTTCTTTTCTTTTTCTTTTTTCATCTTCTATCCTGGAAATTGGGGTTAGGGTTTTTTACATGATATTACTATCACAAGTCACCTAATACAGTCATAGTAACAGTTATAGATTACAAGATAGCAATAGAAGGAGGTAGAAGATTCTAGAAAGATGACATCATATAGCATATATAATATATACTGACTTTAAGGCAAATACATAGTTATTTAGGGTAGGCTAAAGTAGTAGTAGCATAGACCATGGGAATTTAGTATATAAGGTAGACAGTCTAGTACAAAGTTCTCTATCAAGTTCTCTTATATAAACCCCATACAAGGTTTTTCTTCTTGATCTATTCTAAGGTCTTTAAGTTGTAACAGTACTGTTGCTAAGTCTGTGAACTTCTTTATCTTTTCCAGATTACTGACTTCAAACATCATTATCAAGCCTATGGGATTTGTCAAATTATCTTTATTATCTCTACTTCTAAGCTTTACCAAGTATTATTATATAAGTAATCATCTTGTACTATTTACTATCCTCTAATCAGTCTCTAATATTAGATGAGAAATATGCCCAGAATAGGAAATCATCTGTGAGAAAATTATAAAAGATGTTAGAAAAGTATAGGAACATTATATAATATATGTAGATTCTAGATAATCTTAGCTTTAGTAGATGTGCTGTACCTCTATATACTATAATAGTCATATTTAGGAGGGAAATATTGATAGGAAATGGAATAAGAAGGAAGTCAGATTTCTGAATATAAACACTCAGAACAGTACACTACACTAGCTGATTTTTAAGCTAAGAGTATCTATACATATTAGTATTTAGACTACCAAAGATTAGTGAAGACAGATAACTACTTTGGATATACTCAAGTTTTCAGAAATCAAGTCTAAAGTTCTATGGAGATCATGAGAAACTATGTGATCAGTAATAGAGTAATTTATCAGAATTAAAGATAGTAGACTCTGTTTATTTTCACTTTCTTTCTCATTTCTATTTTCTATTTATTTTCTTATTTTTGGACTTAGTTAGGAGTTAGTATGATGTTACATATGACTATCACAAACCATCACACAATGTGACACTGTGTCACATATCATCACATGTTACATAAAAGGATATAGAAAGTTCCAGAACAATAATATTATATTATATATCAATAGTATATAGTATATATACTCTTTAGAGTAGGTTAGGTTTAGTGTAGTATGAACTATTAGTCCAGTATATATAAGATAGACACTTTGTACTTGGAACTCCATTGAGTTCTCTTGTGTCAACCTTAATACAAGGTTCTTTTTTTGTCTTAACACTTTAAAACTTAAGTTGTAATATTAGAACACAATATCTCTTCTTAAGACTGTCCAACCCAAAGCCTTCTTTATTTCTTTTTCTACTCTCTTATTATCCTCAACTGGAAACAACACTGCTCTTTTGTCAAGAAGAATAACCAGACTCTAGGCTTAAAAGATGTACTAGTTAACAAAGAAAGCCTAGTTGTTTATTTTGCATTAAAGCCTACTGGTGCTTAGTAGATATATTATCTTGTATGGATATTATAGATAGCTTTCTTTAAGTAGTAGCCCTGTACTATAGTGTCTCTTTGTGACCTATATATACAGGAGAACAACAGATGTCTCTAAGATCTTGTTTAAAGTAAAATGATCTTTTTAAGTCAAAATTGTTTATAAATTCTTTAGAATAGTAGTTGGTAGATTAAGTAGTCAGTAGATAGTATGAGGCAGACAAAAAGAGTACTACTAATATCTACCAAGACAGTGTTAAGTTCTGAATACAAGTTGGAGGAAAAACTAACACCAGTTCCATTATACCTTTATACACATTCTCACCTCCTATATCTCTATTATAATTATTCTCACATATACCAATCAATTCTCCTCTCTTTTATTATGATATGAGCCAGTATGGTGCAATCAATTATAAATAGATAATCTGGCAATAGTAGAAACAGCTTGTAACAATATAAGTATAGATCTAAGCATTACTAGTAAAAGCAGCAGTAGTAAAAGAGATAGTAATAGTTCTCTAACCTAATACTAAGTCAAATGTAAAAGTGGCTAAGCCATAAATATTTAATGAGAAAGCAAGTAAGGTTTTGGGTTTTTTGATAGTATATAGGTTATATATTAGAATGAAAATAAGGAATATCTTAGTAGAGAAATATGTTATGATTCAAATTTCAAAGTGTTAAGATAAGAAAAAAATCCTGTTTGTATTGAATAATACAAGAGAGCTCAATGAAGTTTCTATATAATCTTTCTACCTTATATACACTGGGCTTATAGTTTATACTATACTAAATCTAGTCTATTCTAAAGAATATGTGTTTATTTTAAGATCAATATATATTTTTTTACAATATTCTGTGTGATGCATGATTATGTGACTGTGACTAGTGACTAGTGTATGACAGTTTGTGACATCATACTAATTCCAATCCTAAGTTCTAAAAAAAAATAAAATGAAATGAAAATAAATCAAGTCCATTATCTTTAGCTCTGACAGAATAAGTACAATAGGTTCTATTATATATATAGGGAAAATTAGTGGACATTTGAAAGAAAAATATTATAAAATATTTGGAGAATAGAAGTTTAGTATATACTACAGTAGAAAAGTTTCTCATAAATTTAAAGTAAAAATTTAGTAAAGAAGAAGATAAGATGTTGAAAGTGATAAAGTTAAAGAAAGTAGAATAAGAGAGCAAAATAATGAAAGAGTTTGTGCAGAAGTTCAAGAGAGCAGTAAGAGAAAGTAAATATGAAAGAAGGTTATTGATTGAAGAATTTAAGAGAGAGATAATCAGAGTGATCAGAAAAAAGTTAATAAAAGCAGAATGTACTTCTAGAAGTATCAAACAGTGGTATCAGAGAATGATAAATTTGGATAAACATAGAAAGAAAAAAAAGAAATTGAGAGAAAGATAGTATTTTTAACATCAAGAACAAACATAATAATAAATGTTAGAGGGGCATAAACAACAATCACTTTAACCTTAAGTTTGGCTAAAAAGACAGAAAATTCAATAGCAGGTGCTGGCAGGGCCTATTTCAATAGAAGAAGTAAAAAAGATGAATGTGGTCATAGTATATTTATAACAGTAGGCAGGGTTTATGCCTAGACAAGACTTATATGCCATAGACATAAATAGGAGAAGAAATTGTTATAGCTATAGAAGATTTGAACACTTAGCAAGAAATTGTAGGAATTAAAGAATTATAAAATAAGAAAAGAGGCTAGAATATAGAGGCAATTCAAATAATATAAATAATTTAAATGAGAAAAAGAGTTTAGTAGTTCTTGACTAGGCTTTATTAATTATGATAGGTTTGCAACACTCACTAGAGTAATAGAAAATACATTCTGTTGTGATAGAGATATATTAAGAGAAGTAATAGTAAAAATTGGACTTGAGAGAATTCATATACAAGAAAGAGTAACAGTAAAAACATTATTGGATAGCAGTGTAATGGAGCTGGTTATAAGTTTAGAATTTGCTAGAAAGTAAGGGTTTTTAAGTTAAAGAAAATAAAAAGATCTATATATATGAAAAATATAGATGGTTTCTTTAACAAGGAGAAGCTTATTATGCATACAGTAGAAGTGAATATTTATCACCAGGGGTATAGGGAGAGAACAGAGATTGATGTAATTGGTAGTTAGAAGTGGAGTGTGATTTTGAGAATGCTATGGCTTACTTATTACAATCCTGAAATTGACTGGAAAAAAAGTAAAAATGACAAGATATCTAGAAGAGTATAAGAAGCAGTAGAAACTAAAGCAGGGAAAGTCAGAATAGCAGAAGCAGAAAATAAAATAAAAGAAATAAGAAGAGAAAAAATAAAAAAAAGAAAGAAAAAAATAAGAAAAAATAGAAATGAGAAAGAATAATAGAAGTGAAAAAAGTAGTAGAGGAATAGGAGATTTGAGACAAAGAAGAGAAAGCAGCAAAGTTTGAAGAAAAGACAAAGAAATTGGTTTCTCAAAGGTTCTATAAGTAGATTTATATTTTTGGAAAGAAAGTGAGTGAGAGGATGGTAACAAAGAAGCTGTGGGACTATGTAATGGACTATGTAATGGAGATAAAGAAAGGATCTGTGTTGAAGAAAGGAAAGGTATATCTATTATCAAGAGAAGAAAGAGGGAAAGTATATGAATTCATCAAAGAACAATTAAGAAAAAGTATATTAGACTCTCAAAGTCATTTTAAATAGTATCTGTATTTTTTGTAGGAAAAAAGAATGGTAAGAAATGTATAGTACAGGACTATAAATATTTAAATGAATATATGATTAAAAATAACTATCTCTTACCATTAATTTCAGATATTGTAGAAAACATAGGTACTAAAAAAGTATTTACAAAGTTAGACTTGTAATAGAGTTATAATAATATATTATTTAGACTTACTAACTTTCTAGTAATAATAATGAATGAAATTTTATAAAACTTGATCAATGTCAGAAAAGTAGCAAGTTTTATTAATAATGTTATAGTAGGAACAGAGGAGAAATATGTTATCTGAGAATATAGAAGACAGATTGGAACAACCTTTGGCTTTAGCTTGTATACTGTACCTCTACTAGTCATACTAATTATATATTTTGCAATAGGACTTAGAGACTTAATGGGTAGAAAACCACCAGAGAGTAGTAAGGTATATTATTACCAACATTGGAAGTAAGTGTTAGTTTTAGTTAATTTTCAGGATAACTAATATAGTGTAAACTACCAGATTATATACTAGGTACGCTATTTAGAGTAGTTATCTGAAATGGAGACTATTAAGTGAGTTACCCTAATTTCTAGTAATTCTCAAATATTAGGAAATAGAGACCTATAGAGTTAGTAAGGATCTAACAAGAACATACAAGGTAGAATGGAGATATGTGATCTATACTAGAAAAGGTTGGGGAGTGCAGATGAGAAAGAAAAAGTTATCTGTGAATTGGAATAGATATAGTCAGAATGGGATATAACAAGGAGAAAGAATATGATAAAGTAGTAGAAAAGGTAGTAAAGAGGCTAGTAAAGAACAATCTATATATAAAATTGGAAAAATATAAGTGAAGGTTAAAGAAATAGGATTCTTAGAAGTAGTAATTAGATCTAAGAGAAGTTCTTAAAACTGGTAAACTATTATTGGCAGTTCATAAAAGACTGTTATACAACTTAGTGAAAAAGAATTAGAAGTGAGATTAAATAAACAAATAGAAAAAGATATTTAAAAAGTTAAAGAAGAAGTTCATAAATGAACTAGTGTTAGCAGTACCAGACTTAGATAAAAAAAATAAAAATAGAGACTTATAGCTTATTTCTCATAATCTCTCAATGAGATGAAAAGAAACTATGAGATCTATAACAAGAAATGTTAGTAGTAATTAGGAGATTGGAGAATTAGAAACAATTGTTAAAAGATACAAAGTTCAAGTTCAAAGTTTGGATAAACTATAAGAATTTAGAATATTTCATAAAAATAGAAAAGTTGAATAGAAGATAAGCTCCCTGGGCATTGTGTTTGTCAAGATTCAACTTTACCCTAAAACATATACCAGGAACAAAGATAAAAAAAGTAGATGAACTTAGTAAAAAACTAGATTATAAAGTAGGAGTAGAAAAAATAATAAAAACCAAGAATTAATTAAGAAAGAATAAATTTATAGTTTAGCCAAAGTAATAGGAGTAGATATGATGGAAAAAATAAAAATAGCTAGAGGAAAGGATGAAGAAGTAGTTAGAGTAGTAAAAGAGATAAAAAAAGTAGGAGTAAAAGTGTTGAAAGGAGATAAATGGCAGATAAAAGGGAATTTGGTGTTAAAGAAAGGAAAAGTATATATACTGAAAGATGAGGAATTGAGAGTGGAAATAATCTGGTTACATCATAATAAAGATAAAAAATAATAGAATTGGTAATAAGAGACTACTGATAGCCAAATATAACAAAAGATATAGGAAAATATGTGGATGGATACAATATGTGTCAGAGAATAAAGAATTAAACAAAGGCACTAGCAGAAAAGCTAATGGTGAATTAGATACTAAAGAAATTGTGAAGGAATCTTACTTATTGTTATGATCAATGCCTCCTGGAGACAGCATGGAGAAAGGTAAAGGGTATGACGATATAATCAGCTGTACCGCAAGTAGTCTCAGTCAGCACCTCATGTAGTAGGTATTACAATCTTGTCTTATCCTTATTGTTTCCTCATGACATTTGCCTCATGTACTGCACATTGTTCTACTTCTTACTAGTATATATAGCATAGATACTATCCTGATCCTTATGCTTTACCACTTGATATATTTTCCTTAAACTTCTCTTAAACCTTTGCCTAAGTGCAACCTGAGCTCTAGCTTAAGGTTGTAACATTTGGTAAAGTGTTGACAAGCTCACCTTGCAAGAGAAGTGTATATAAAGACACTAGACAGAGTTACCTGTGGGGAACAAAACACATGTAGTGTAAACTACAAAGAGGAACCAAGATGAGTTCCAGAAGGACAAATGATATCAAGGCATTATCAGAATGGCTAGGATCTTTACAGATCACAGAAGAAGTCTCAAGCAAAGACAAAGGAAGGAACACAGAAATATCATCAGAACAAGCACCAATAGCTACAGAAGTCAGTGAGAATGCACAGACAGGAATGCTGAAGAATATGGTACTGGATCCAGGGTGGTTTAATAGTGACCAAATAAAATTCGAAGAATGGTGGAGAGGGATAAGACTATTCCTCAAAAGTAACAGGGTCATGGAGACCAACAATAGGATCACAGTGATCCTAGCTTGCCTTAGAGGAGGTGTAGTGGATATTTATATACAAAGAAAGCTTGATGAGCTAGACAAAGAAACTGGGACCTA
>Ga0157358_1001339_pt1 | contig 10779 bp, 12 predicted proteins | sample AttcapACBM2_FD_111484 | JGI IMG/M metagenome (GOLD analysis project Ga0157358, IMG submission 111484) | Fungus gardens microbial communities from leaf cutter ant in Botucatu, State of São Paulo, Brazil - Atta capiguara ACBM2 | ecosystem: Host-associated > Fungi > Mycelium > Unclassified ...
TCTCAGTTGTTTGTTATTACTTTTGTACATCCCATATATGTGCAGATAGCTCTTATTTGGGGCTTTCCAGTACAAGTTAGTTTGTGAAAATTGGTTTACTAGTTGTGGAGATACAAGCTGAATGAAGTTTGTAATTGCCTCTGTACACTTTACTCCTTTTGAGTTTGACTTTGTTGATGTAACTCTAGGTAATTATGGCTGAGTTGAGACTGCAAACTTAAAAGCACCACATTTATAGTTGCTTCTGACACTGTTCTAATTGAACATTAAAACTTTGATCCTGTAAAAGAAACTCTAAAGTTGCTGTGTCAAAACTATGGCCAGTATATTATGCTCTTGGTATACAGATGTGTCTTCTCTCTACTGGGCAAATTCTCCAGTCTAGATTGAGGGTAAAAGGTGACAAAAGTGGTTCTACTTTTTGTGATAAGTCTAGTAATGCTGTTCTATTAGTTACTTCCAATCTTTGGAGCAATATTCAGATTGTAAGGACTTACATTCTCAAGCATGATATTCCCAATTCTATGAGTCTTGCAGCAAGATATCTAGACATTGAGACTTTATATCATTGTTTTAGACATACCTTTGATGAGGTTATGTGTCATGTCCTTGACAATGTTAAAGATGTGAAGAAGATCTGTTTTCTAACACAGAAACATATTTGCTGTAGTTGTACTCTTGAAAAGATATACTAATGCAGTTTCTCTGAGAACTCTATTTGCTCTAGTAAGCCTCTATAATTGATTCACTCAAATCTCCTTGAGCTCTCCACCTTATCTTATTCAAAGTACAAGTAGGTAATTATATTCTTTGGTAATTATTCCTCTTATTACAATATTGCTTTTCTGCACAAAATTTTTGAAGCTGTAAAAGCAGTTAAGTTTATTTCCTGAATATGGATAAATACTACTTCTCATCCTGTGAAGAGGTTGTACACTGATAATGGAAGAGAATATGTAACATCAGAATTACAATTCTTTTTAAGAGAGCAAAAGGTTATTTATGAGACTAGTACTCTATATATACACCAACAAAATGGTCATGCTAAACAATTGAACCACACCTTGCTTGAAAAGGTACAGTCAATATAACTTAAAGTATACCTATCAAATTTCTGGTAGGAATTTGCTATAGTAGCTACAGCTTATATATATAATCACATATCTGTTAGACATCTCAAGTGGAAAACATCTCAGGAGATCTTCTTAGGTAACAAACCCAAAACATCATGCTTTCATGTCTTTGACTGTAGAGCCTATATGTTTCTCCCTAGTGAAGTTGATACTAACAAACTTACACCATATTCTAAATTGATAATATTTATTGGGTATGAGGACAATAGGAATCATTTTATGTGTCATAGACAAGAAAACATCATTTTCCACTCCACACATGCCATTTTTGATGAGAGACTTTTTCCTAAATGCACTGACTGTCAGACTTATGAAGTTTGGACTCAAGTTTCTTTTGATTTTTCTTTTGATTTTATTTTTCTTTTATTTTTATTTTTTTCTTTTCTTTTATCTTTAATCCTGGGAACTGGGGTTAGGGTTTTGGCATAACATCACTGTTACACCATCACAAGTTACATGACATGGTCACAGGTCACAAGGTAGCAATAAGAAGAAGAAGATTTTGGTTTTGGAAGGATAATGTCATTCAGCATGTATAACACATACTAATCTTAAGGTAAACACATGGTCATTTAGGGTAGGTTAAAGGAGTAGTAGCATGGATTATGGGGATTTAGCATATAAGATAGACAGTTCAGTACAGAGTTCTCTATTGAGTTCTCTTGTGTTAACCCTAATACAAGGTTCTATTCATTGATCAGCTTTAAGGTCTTTGAAGTTATAACACTAACTCCCATACAAAAGAGCACAAATTATATAATAAGTTATTGGATGAAATAAGTTCAGAGATAGAGTTGTCAGCATCTGACTCTTTTGGAAAAGATGAACCTACTTCAGTACATACTCCATACACATTCATTCCTCCCATTCAAAAAAATCCTTCTACTTATTTCCCTTTATCTTCTCTTTTCTATAAGTCTCCATCTCCACCACCTATCTTAGGGTCTAAAAAGCCTACAGTAAAGATTGAAGAAGAAGAAGATGTTGACTCTAATGTTGAGATACAATCACTCAGCCCTCAATAATCTTTGCAACCTGTTTTACAGATACTATAAGAAGGTTTTAAATTGAGAAGATCTAAACATCAAACTCAGATATCCTTCAGAGAAGGAAATATTTATGGAGAACAAGAACATCCTACCAATATCCTATGAAACTCTTTATGGCAGCTAAGGAGGAGGTTTTCTAACCCTAACATGGCTCATGATAGGCATAAAAATACTTATCAGGAATCATGAAGGATTTATCAGAATATACAATATTTCTCTGAGAATCTACTACCCAGAACAGTAAGAATAAATAGAGTTGATTACCTATACAACTCATCTAACAATATCATTGAGATAAATGGGATCCCATATAATATCCAGTAGGAAAGTGTATGTCTAATTATTGTTGATAACAATAAGAGTAGAATAAACACTCTATCTTCTGTAGGTAAATCAGCTAAGCTAGCCATTACTAGCTACTTGGTATGTCTTGCAAGAGAAAGGGGAGTAGAGCAAATTTGCTTTCTCTTAGCACAATATGCAGCAAAGTCTTGCACAATTCCCAAAAGTATTGGAGATGTTATTAGATTGCTAGCTAATATTCAAAAGAAGTAGCTTGAGTCTTGTCTTAAGGAGCTGAAATTGCTTAAAGACAAAAATGTCTATAAAGTTGTAAACCTCTCTAAGAGAAGAAAAGCAATTAAAAATCACTAGGTGTTCAACATTAAGTCTGATAGTCATCATAAATCTCAACTTGTTACAAAATAATTTTCTCAGATCAAAGAAATTGACTTTGATGAGTTATTCTCTCCAGTTGTCTACTATGAGACAGTATACATATTTCTAACTGTTGTTGTTCTTGAAGATTGGGATATCTATGATGTTAATGTAAAAACTACCTACCTGTATAGTAATCTGAATGAGGAAATCTACATAGAGTAGTCTGAAGGTCTTAGGCTATCTAGCAAAGAAAAAAAACTCTGGAAACTTCACAAAGCATTGTATGGTCTTAAGCAAGCTGGCTTATCTTGGTGGTAGACTATGACTAAGTCAATATCAGCTCTAGAATTTAAACAATGCAAATCTAATACTAGTGTGTATTACTTCATTGATAAAGAGACTAGAGAGCTTGTTATAGTGATTGTCTATGTCAATGATGTTTGCTTTATAGGTTCAAAAGATTTCCTACTCCTCTTAGAGTTGAAGTGAAATTTATGACAAAATGGGAATACTATGACCTTGGAGAAACCAAAGAGTTTCTTGGAATATATATAAGTTATAACTGCAAGAATTGAAAAATCTTTGTAGACCAGTCTGAGTACTTAAAACCCAATGATAAACAGTGTGACTCCAATTTCCATCAAAAGTACCAGCAAATAGTTAGATCTCTGATGTATCTAATAATTAGCTTACATCCTGACATAGGATTTTCTGTAGTTAGACTTGCTCAACAGATGGCAAATCCCTTGAATAAGCATTATCAAGCAGGGTTGCATCTTTGCAGATATTTACTTAATACTTGCAAGTATCAGATAGTCTATAATAAACTTAGCAATGAATCTGTTGTAGTATACTCTGACTCAGATTGGACACAAGATCCAGAATCACATAAATCTATGACTAGTTACTTTATTCTAATAGCTTATGGAGTAACATCCTGGATAAGCTGCTAGTAAAAGACAGTAGTGTTATAATTGCTTTCTCATGTCTACAGCATAATCTCAGCATGTTCTGTAGGATTAAGGGTTTGTTCTTTATGATGCAACAATTTGCTACACTGTAGCTTGTATCAGTTAGTGCCTTATGTAGTAGACACTATTTCCTTATCTTCTCCTCATGTCTTGTAACATTATTGACACATGTTTATTGTACATTTTCCTCAAGGATAATAGGTATATATAGTGTAGATACAATCCTATATCTTTACACTTTACCAATTGATTTTTTCCTACCTCTCAATTCAAGTCTTTGCCTAATATTGTGGCAACCACTAGTCACAAAGACCAATAGTAACACAAGCAATAAATTTCTTAGTAGGATATCTATGTGGAGATTACAAGAGAACTTAACAAAGAGTCTCTACTGTATTTCTATACTATTTATACAAAAGTCTCATGGTCCATGCTAGCAATAAATAACCCTACCCTAATGTCCATATATTGTGCATGCTTCCACCATACCTTACCCTCATGTCTTTCATAAGGACACCATACTGTATACATGTACCTTGATATCATTCTTTTAGTCTCTTCTTCCAAAGTCTAGACCTATGACCTCACATCATGTGACATGTTATGTGACTGCAGTCATATGCCTTTTTATTATCAAAATAATAAGAAAAAGAAAAGAAGAATCAAAAGAAAAGAAATATTAAATCAGGAAAAATATTAGTGTCTAAGTATACCATAACATCTAAGTTGTAACCTGAGTCAAGTCCTAAGGTTATAATATTTGGTAAGACATCACTAAGCTCACCTTGTAAAAAAGAGAGTGTATAGTGGATAGGCCATTAAAACAATTGGTGGTTTAACTATTGGAAGAAATGATATATATGTGACATAGTCTATGAATAGCAAGATGAGTCAATGTCAAGAATACAATATAGAGATATTGTCAGAGCAACTAGAATCTTTACAGATCATAAAAAAAGCTCCACAGAAAACTACAGAGTATACAAATGAAATGTCAATAGCATCAGTATCAGCTCAGGAGAACAACAGATAGGCAGAATTGCTAAAGAACATGGTCTTTGACCCAGGATGGTTTGATAGGGACAGAACAAAATTTGAGAATTAGTGAAGAGGAATGAGACTATTCCTAAAGAGTAACAGAATTATAGAAATAGACAATGAGATTACTGTGATTCTTGTCCATCTTAAAGAGGGCATAGCAGGTATTTATTTACAGAAGATACTCAATGAGCTAGATGAAGAAATAGGAATCTAGGATTGAGATGAGTTTATATAAGAAATCAAGACAATGTTTAGTGGTAAGACCAAGGCTATAGATGCTGAATAGAAGAATACAGCCAATTTTATTATAGAATTTGAGGTACTAGCTATGAAAGCAGACACAGATGAGCTATATACAATCTTCTTATTAAAGAAGAATATATGACCAGACATCATCAAGATAATACTGGAATACCCACTAATAGCAGCTCCAAAAACACTCAAAGAGTAGAAAGTGGCAATAACATCAGTTGGACAGGGATACAAGTCTACAAAAGAAAGACATGATTACAAAACAGGAATAGAAACCACATATGGAGGACAAGAATTACCCATGGACATTGGGAAATCAAAAGAGAATTTCAAGGATAGAAAGCCCAAGTGTTTCAATTGCAACTTATATAAATATATAGCAATATTTTGCCAAAAGCTGAAGAAAGAAAAGGACAATAGAAAGTGTTATAAATGTGAACAAGTAGGGTACATTACCAAAGATTACAGGACAGGACAGAAAATGAAGAATCAAAATGTCTAGAAGAACATAGAAACAAACACAGAAGAAAAGAACAAGAAGAAGGGTTTTAGAAAAGATCCCAAGTAGACACAGTATAAAGAATTCATGTAACTAAAGTTCAGAATTGATATGTTATTCCTCATTGATGGAACAACAAAGAGAAAGAACTGAATGTGAAAGTAAAAGTCAAGACCAAGAATGAAAAATTACAAGTAGAAGCACTAGTGGACTCTAGATACACTCATATAGAAATCGACCAACAATTAGTCAAGGACAAGAGGATACAAACAAAACCAGTAGATTTTTTCTTTAAGGTATTCAATGCAGATGGTATCAAGAAAGGAGAAGTAACAAGAATAGCACCACTCAAAGTCAAAATCAATAGACACAAAAAATACATCAAAGCAGTAGTAACAGATTTAAATGGAATAGATATATTTCTAGAACATGACTGGTTGGTCAAACATAATCCAAAAGTAAACTGGAAAGAAGGAAGAATATAGTTCATAAGATGTCCAAGATCATATAGGACAAAATATCAAAACATTGAGTTCAGGACAAGATGAGTACAGGAAACAGACAACTAGGATAACAGACAACAGAAAATAGGCAAGAAACCAGACTCAATGAACCTAGAGAACTTTCCAGAGTATATTCAACACTTTATATACTTGTTCAACAAGGAGAAATTCAAAAAATTACCAGAACAATGAGAATGGGATTACAAAATCAATTTAACAGAAGAAGCACCCAAAGAACTAAGTGCAAAAGCCTATGCAATAACAATCAAGAAAGAAGAAGCATTAAACTAATAGTTGGAAGAATAGTTGAAAACAGAACTGATAGTAGAATCTAAGTTGCACCATACTTTTACATTCCAAAGAAGGATGGGTCATTATGATTGATACAAGACTACAGGGAACTGAACCAGGTTACAATAAGGGACAAGACACTATTATCCTTAATTAGGAAGGTTATCAACAGACTAAAAGAAGCATGATACTTTAACAAGTTGGAGTTGATCTGAGAATACAACAATGTATGAATCAAAAAGGGAGATGAATGGAAGGCAGCCTTTTTGACAAATAAAGGCCTATTCAAACCTTGAGTAATATATTTTGGATTATGTAATTCACCAGAAACCTTTCAACAGATAATGAATATTATATTCTAAGAATTGCTACATGGAGGTGTACTTACAAAACTATATAGATGACTTTGTAATCCTAGCAAAAATAATAAAGGAACTAGAAGAATGAACAGTTTACTTTTTGAAGATTGCAGAAAAACACAATCTATGTTTCAAGAGATCAAAATATGATTTTAACATGAAAGAAGTCCTAATTTTAGGAGTAATAGTTGGAAGAGAACAAGTGCAAATAGAAACTGATAAAGTCAAGGTAGTCAAAGAATAGAAGACTCCTACCAAGATAAAAGAAGTAGAAAGCTTCTTAGGGTCTGCAAATTTCTACAAACAGTTTATCAAGAATTTCAGTCATACAGCAAAACCTCCCAATGAACTCAAAGAAAAAAGGGATTGGAAATAAGAAGAAGAACACCAGAGAGCATTCAACAAACTAAAGGACAAGATAACAAGTCAACTAGTACTCACCCTTCCAAAGAGAGAAGGTAAGTTCTAAGTAGAGACAGATATATTAGGACATGCTATAGAAGGAGTTCTGTCTCAAGAACAAGAAGGAAAATGGAAACCCATCATGTTTTTATCCAGAACAATATAGCCAGCAGAAAAGAACTATAAGATTTACAACAAAGAATTACTTACAATTGTGGAAGCTCTAACAAAATGGGAACAATACTTGTTGGATACCATGGAGAAATTCAAAGTTTGGACAGATTATGAGAATCTCAAGTATTTCAGAGAACTGCACAAGTTAAATGGATAACAGGCAAGATGGTATTTGAAGTTACAAGATTATGACTTCATACTGTAACATATTCCAGAAAAGACAAATACCAAGGCAGATATTTTATTAAGGAAGAATCAAGTTGATACCACAAAAGACAATAAAAATGTGCAAATGCTTAAGGAAGAACTTTGGACAAGATAACAGATAACAGCAGATGTAACCATATTATAGAGAAATCAAGTGATAGAAGAAACTACTTTATTAGAAGAAATACAATGAAATAATACCAAAGAATGAGAAGTGATTATATAATTAACAAAGGAAGACAGTCAATCTTGGGAGAAAGATGGAATTATTTATGTGAATGGAAAGATTTATGTGCTGAACAATCAAAAAATCAGGGAGAAAATTCTATAAGAAAATTATAAACCAGCAAACATAGGGCATTCAGGACAATACTGAATAATGGAACTGATCAAGAGAAACTACTGGTGACCAGAAATAAAAACCAATGTGAAGAACTATGTCTAGGAATGTTTCAAGTGTCAACAAAACAAGATGCAACACATGAAAAAAGCAGGAGAACTACATCTATTAGAAATACCAAAAGGACCATAGCAGGAAATCAGCATTAATATTATTAGACCATTACCAAAATCAAATGGAAAGGATACTGTTGTGGTCATAGTAGACTGATTTACAATGATTCAACTCAAGGCAATAACAACAAATGTATCATCAGAGGAAATTATGAAAATCTATCAAGATGAAATTTGGAAAATACACAAAGTTCCATAGAAGGTTCTTAGCAATAAAGGACCCCAATTTGCATTGAGATTTATAGAGGATTTAATAAAGGCATTAGAAATCAAGAGAATGCTATCTATAACATATCACTCTCAGATAGATGGACAGATAGAGAGAATCAATCAAGAAATTGGAACATTTTTATAACACCATGTCAATTACCAGCAGAACAATTAAACAGAATGGTTGGTAGTAACAGAATTCTAGTACAATGACAAGAAACATGCAGCAACAGGATGTGCTGTTATGGTGTGCTTGGACACTAACATTTTTCTTTTTCTTTTATCTATTTTTCTTGATTTTATATTTCTTTTCTTTTTCTTTTTATTGACAATGAAGAGGCACATGACTGTGGTCACATGACATATCACATGGTGTAAGGTCATAGGCTTAGAGCAAACTAGAACAGACTAGATGGATGATATCAAGAAGCATGTCAACAGCATGTTTACCTCATGGTGTACACATAGTGTACTCATAGATGATGCATGGACTTTAGGATAGGGTAAATATTAAGTGCATGGACCATATGTAAATTATATAAGTAGGGTAGCAATTCAACAGACTTCTTGTTGAGTTTTCTTGTAATCTCTATATTGATAGCCTACTAAGAGCTTTACTAGTTTGTATGATTATTGGACTTTGTGTCTAGTGGTTTCCACAACACATACTACATTTAAACTGAATTTTGGAAGACACCTATGGAAAGGGAATCTGACAATGCAGATGAAATTTCCAAGACTAGAAGAATTTCTCATTAGATTACAACAAAGTTGGGAAGAGGCCATGAAGTTAATAGAAATAGCAAAAAATCCATTCAAATAAATCCTCAAAGAAGCTTGATCAGAAAAGATATAGATCCTTTAAAATCTCAAAGGATATTGTTCAAGGAGCATTTCAGCTAGAACTTCCAGAAGGATGAATGATACATAACATATTTAATGAAGACCTGTTAACATGATGCAGAGAACCACAGTTCAATGGTCAATATATGGAACCAGCACCACCACCAGACATTATCAACAAGGAAGGAGAGTATGAGATAGAAGAAATCAGGGAGCATCAAAAATGAGGATGAGGAGCTCAATTTTTAGTGCATTAGAAGGGTTATGGAGATGAACATGACCATTGGATTGCAGAAACAGGATTGTCTCACACAAAAGAGGTGATTAAAGACTATTGGATAAAAATTTCAAGTTGAAATCTATAAAAGAGGAGGGTAAAAACCCAGATCAACAGTTCTGAATCATTCTAACATCAAAATATTCAATGGCCTAACAATTCACCACTGCTCCTAATTTACCTAACCCCACTCTACTCACACTCTCAATAACATAAACCTAGTTAAGACAATAAATGGTGAACAGAAGGATTGGATGAAGAAATATCATAAAATTATATGAGGAATTGAACAAATGGTTGACATATAGTTACAGAATATTATCAAATTTGCAGAAGAGACTAACACCCAAATTGCAGAAATTGAGTCAACAATTCTACAAGCCAGTAACAATTATCAAACACAAACAGCAGAGGATATATTCAGCATCTCCAAAGACTTACAAAACATTGTTCAAAGCAATATGGAAAACCAGGCATATCACATTCAAAAGTTGCTGGTTGATGAACTAGATAATTGCAAAAGAAAAGGAAATGAATATGCAAAAGGACATATCAAAGAAATACAAGACACTTATAAATAAGAGGATATAGAGATGAAGACACAAGAATCTAGTAAAGGAAAACAACAAATTTAGAACAAAGAAGTATTACTCTACAAATCTTATAAAGTCAAGTTGTCAAAATCTAGAACACTAGAACCAAAGTTCATTCAAGATGAAATCAATAATTTGGAGAAATACATGAAGTTCATGCAATTATCTGTCCAAACAATGCCTTTCCATTCACTACCCCATTATAAAACTTTACAACCACAAGGAGAACAAGATAAACAGTATTGGAACAAAATAACTGTTGTATTCTTAGAAAAGAAGTATAATGTAGATACAATGAGGAAAGGTTTTTCAATTGAAATGTACATGGGAGGACCACTACTACCTCATGAACCTTACTTCATATATCAACATTACAAGGTCAAATCATTATGGGACCAATAAAGAAATTGGTTGCAACATATGTGGTAGAAGATCTAGCATTGTTAGACTAGTTCATGGGGACATGAACGATAAAATGAGGGTATTGTTATGATTACCTCCTCATGTCTACAGCATGATCTCAGCATATTCTATAGGGATGCAACAATTGGCTACACTGTAGCTTGTATTAGTCAGTGCCTCATGTAGTAGGCAATGTTTCCTTACCTTCTCCTCATATCTTAGGACATTATGGACATATGTTTATTGTACATTCTCAAGGACAATAGATATATATAGTTGTAGATACAATCCTGTATCTTTATGCTTTACCAATTGATCCTTTCCTACCTCTCAACTCAAGTCTTTGCCTAAGTTGCAACCTGAGCCAAGTCTAAGGTTGTAACAAGTAGCTTTGTCTTCA
>Ga0157358_1001342_pt1 | contig 10769 bp, 7 predicted proteins | sample AttcapACBM2_FD_111484 | JGI IMG/M metagenome (GOLD analysis project Ga0157358, IMG submission 111484) | Fungus gardens microbial communities from leaf cutter ant in Botucatu, State of São Paulo, Brazil - Atta capiguara ACBM2 | ecosystem: Host-associated > Fungi > Mycelium > Unclassified ...
ATACTGGCTATGCCACAGTCAACCCTCACAACTTCAAGCCCATCTTCACTTAAGAACAACTTGCAGCCTCTGTACAAGCTACTGTCCTTCTTTTCCCTTCTCTCTGTGTAGCTACAGTCATGGATCTGGACATCCTACATCAAGATATCCTCTTGGCTCTCCCTAGTGACCCAATTGCTACAAAACACATCTCTGTAGATAGCCAGTGGTCTATAGACCCAAATAGTCTACTCCTTCTCGACAACAGAATTTATGTACCATCTGCTAGTAACCTCCGCACATGTGTTCTCCAGTATAATCATGATCATATTCTTGTTGGACATTTTGGTCAAAATAAAACACTGGAATTAGTCCACTGCAGATACTCCTTGCCTAGCCTCCATGCTGATGTACAATAATTCTGCAAGTCTTGTATCACTTTTATGCGATCCAAGCTACAACTTCACAAGCCCTACAAATCTCTCAAACAACTTTCCATCCCTGAACGACCATGGAATTCTATTTCTATAGACTTCATTGAGAAACTTCTATCATCCTCTGGGTTTGACACTATCTTGGTCATAGTCAACCGGCTTACCAAGCAGGTAATTCTTATCCCTGCCCATGATACTATCATGTCTGTAGACTTAATATGTCTATTCATCCTTCATGTGTTTTTCAAACATGGCATTCCTTCCCATATCACCTCTGACAGAGGCTCAGAGTTTGTGTCAAACTTCTTTCAATCTTTAGGCACTGCTCTCAATATGCGGTTTCACTTCACTTTAGGTTATCACCCTGAAGGTGATGGACAAACTGAATGTACAAATCAGACACTCAAGCAATACCTCTGTGTATATTGTAACTACTAGCAAGACAACTGGTCCAAACTCCTACCTCTCACAGAGTTTGCCTACAATAATGCTTTGAGTGCTACTACCAGTGTTTCTTCATTCTTTGCTAATAAGGGATATTATCCAAACATCACTGTTCATCCTGAATGTGATATTGCTTCCTTCCAAGCCCATGACTTCACCGTAGACCTTGATAAATTACAGAGTACTCTTAAAGCTGAAATCTCTGTGGCCCAACAGCATTATTAGAAATCCACTGATGTACAGCGTTCCCCCACTCCTGATTTCAAAGTAGGTGACAAAGTCTTTGTCAAGGCTCAGTTCTTCCAAATCACTTGGCCTTCAAAGAAACTCTCTGAAAAATATCTCGGACCCTATGAAATCATTGCCCAGCCTGGTACTCTATCATTCACTCTCCATCTTCCAGAGTCTATGTGCTCTGTTCATCCAGTCTTCTATATGTCCATGCTCAAACCTGCCACATCCAACACTTTCTCCATGAGAATACAACCAGCTCCCACTCCAGTCATAATTGACAGGAAACCTGAATATGAAATTTCTCAGATAGTGGATTCTAAAATCAATTGCTGATGGGCATGCAAACTCCTATATAAGGTGATCTAGCTAGGGTATCCCAGTCCTCTCCCATTGTCTTGAACACACTATTGCATTTGTTCTCTGCCTCCACACATTTCAAACGGGGATTTCCTTTATTAATTTCTTAGTATATTCTATCTGCTTACTTTCATTAACCCTCAGCTTCTGTGCACTTTTTGGGGTTTTCTTTTCAAAAAAAAACTTTCAAACTTCTTTTCATTTTAAATTCTTAATTTTCTTACTCACACATTTAGATCACAAAAGAAAAATAACAATTGAAAAAAGAAAGAAAAACAAAACCACTATACTAACAGGAGGCAGACAACAGAGTCCCCTCCTCTTGGATTTCCCCAGGTCTATCCTTGGACCCCTCCGTATCATCTCCACTCTCCTCTTTCCTGACCTCTCCTTCCAAACCCCATCTCTACTCCATCACGGCCCCAATTCTCTCCAATTAGGCCATGTTCCTCTCCTGGCTCTCTACCAAGTCCTGGAGGGACTTCCCAACTCCTCAGTACTCCTCCACGAGTTTCTGGAGTATCTTTTCGATAGCACTTAAAACCCTGCCATAAGTGGGGATCATAGCCAGGGTGTTTGTATTGGTGTGGGGTATACACCACTGCTTGAGGGTGATGTATCTAGCATATATGAGGAATTAGCTATAAAGAAGAAAATTATTAAAAATAATAATAATAAGTATAAAAAATACTTACCTTGAGGAATGCACCAGACAATCTTGCATGGCACTCACACACCTCTCACAGGAGTTAGTACCCCCCATCTTCACTGCAGCATCTCTGCAGTACTTTCCTAGTTGTTTCACTCTAGCCTTTTTAGAGAGTCACTGCTCCTCCTCGTCTCTGGCAGCAATCTCCTTGCATTTGGATTCCATGATCTGGGATCCTTCAGCCCCCTCCAATAGGGTGGCCTTTTCTTCTAATACCTCATCCCAGAGCTACTGGAGGTACTCCATTGTCCTCCTTTTCCTCTCTTCCTCCTCTACAACTCTTTGCCTCTTGGCTTCCTCCCAGACCTTCTTCTCTGCTTTTCTTCTTACCTTCTGAGCCACACACTCAGCCCAATGTAACTTTGCTACTTCTTCCAGTTGGACTAGGAGCCACTGCTCCTTCTCGTGCCTCTGCTGCATCTCTTACTACTACTTTTCCAGAATCTCGGTGTTGTCTTGTGAAATGTCAGAGAGGCTGGGGGAAGACATGACAATACAGAAACAAGAGCAAAAAACTTCTTTTTTCATTTATGTATTGTTAACCTAGGTACCATCACAGGATTTTTGGATAAATCAAATAGGACATCGAATAAACTCAATAGGACTTTGAAGACTCAGTCTTAAGAGGGGAATACTGTCATATACAAGTCCACCTATCTGAAAATTACATCTCCATGGAGTAATCATACAAGTCTGTCTTCCATGGCAGCCACCTTTCTTATAACATGTCTCATAGCAGTGCTACAACCATCTGGGTACTCTATCTTCCATAGCAGAGATATTCCTATTCAACTCGGTCTTCCATGACAGAGTTACTCCTGTCAGTGTCTCAACACTGAAACCCCAAGCATCTCCTATATATTCTGTTTGTATATAAGACTAGTAGTTACACTGTAATTTGCTAGTCTGATAATTGATGAAGATAAACTCTTATTAAACTTGATCTCCAGTGTTCAATGACGACACACCAATCAGCACTTGCTTCTATCTTGGACTTCTTCTCTTCATCTGAAGTTGTGACAATGTGGCAAACAGACGGCATAGCACATAAGCTGAAGCCAAGGTCATTCTACAAGTCTGCTCATCTCCGAGTCCATTCTGTGGACTTCCACCCCAGTGTGAACCATACCTGATAGTATTATCAGACTATACTAAGAATAAGAAGAGAATAAGAGTTGATGCTTTATTTTCTTATACCATCATCTTGTATGGTAGCACCCAACAAAGAATTAGCAAATACATTTTCTTCATTCAAGAACAGTCTGTTATTCAATCCACTAGCTCATAACAACATGAATACAAATATGGAGATTGATACTCTGAAAGGTCAGTTTAATGTATCTAATACTAACAATGTCAGGAGTACAGTATGAAGTACATATATAGTACTAGCCAGATGTCAAAGCTAAGCTTGACATTGCACACTTTTAGCATAACTGGTTCAGTGGCTGGTCTGCTTCTAACAAACAACTTCAGAGAGTTGTCTGTATATTCAAGCATTTCATCTGTTTGTAGAAAGAATGCTACAAGCTCTTAAAAACAGTTCTTTCTGGGCCAACCAAGTTGAAAACAATGAATCTCAAGAATTCTTCTTGTTCTATATATTTCCAAAGATAGGGAATATTGATAAAGCTAATGAGGCTATAGCTATAGCAAACATACCAGAACCTTAAAGAGTATATGTTAATGAGTTGGACATAAACACATGTCAACCTCAAGATCTCAAAACATCTAATATGTGTCAATTTCAAGGTTTCAAAATGTTTTTAATTTTTTATTCAGTCAACTAACTTGTTAATCTAAGACTATGGAATGATTCTGCATATCTTATTTCTATCTATGGTTTAAACAAACATTTAGGAGTGGATGCTAACAACATTACAACTTCTCTCCATAGAATTGCATCATTCATTAAGAATATACTTCTTAATAGAAAAACAGAAAAAGACATTCCATACATTGTAGGATTTGGCTATGCAGCCTGAGACCTCATTTCATTCATTTATGAACCAGGATGGGATACTTTAACTGCTAACAAAAATAACAGAACTTTTCATTAATGTGTTTTGGCTCAATTCAAACCAAAAAATACTAAGAATGAGGTAGATAACAGAGAAGAATCAAAAAAACCCTAACAAGTAAGCTGATATCTCTAAGATTTCTCCTTATATTCCTTTGAGGCCAAGTAAGAAGGAACTAGCAAAGTTAAAATTTCACAAAAACAAAGGAAAAAATCTCAAAAAACAGAAACACTCAAAATAGTTGGTCATATGCCTAGGTATCTTTAGCAAATATCAAAGAAATAGTCAAGATCAAAAATAGCTTTCCTAACCTCTCAACTAAGAAATTGAAGAGATATAGAGAGTAATAAATAAACCAAAGGAAAACAAACCTAGGTTCCATATGATAACAAAAGGTCTTTTAAGGAGATAGATATTAGTTTCTATGAGCCTAGCAAATTCAAGCAAATTCATAGTTTTGTCCTATAAACATGTCACTAATATAGACATAGCTCTCAAAAATATCAAGTCAGATGTCATGGCTGACTTCATTAAAGCTGACCATAGAGATTTCACTATTACTACTAACAAAGTTGCATCTACATTAGATCTTAACACAATCAAAAATACATCAAGAATGTTGATGCTATCAATTCTGATGATATCATGGTGTCTAGATTGCCTCAAAGCCTCTCCTAAATTGGATATGGCTATTATTTGGATTAACATATGAGATGCTTAAAGCAGTTCCAAGACTAAGTTCCTAATTAACAGATGTTTTGATGTAGGAAACCTTATCACTATTGTTTAAGGCACAAACATGAACCCTAGGGTGCCTTAATGTAAGAATTGTTGGAAATGGGAGTACACAACATTCTTTTGTCATGTACATGGATTGAAATGTGTTAAGTATAATGAACTACACAAAGTAGAGCATCATTGTAATATAGCATGGTATTACAAAGCAAACTTCAAAATAAGCCCACCAAGACTTGAAATCAAGAAAGGTAAACTATACCTACATAGCTTCAAGTGTATTAACTACAAGAGTGAACATTGAGCAGATAGCAATATGTACCCTTTCTGGAGGTACAGGTTTAACAAAGAATAGTATACAAAAAAGTATCAAGAGCTTCATGAAAATAGAGGCAAATCAATCTGCTTAGTTGTGGATGAGATGAGTTCATGATTCTGAAAAATCTCTGATTATTCTCACAAAATGTTCACAAGAATAAACTACTTACTAAGATAATTTTACAAAATAAAAAAGAGTTCAATATTCTTTTCATTCAAGAGCTACCATGGTTTTTTATTCATATCATTCCAAGTTTGTCTAATGAGAAAGGTAATAAAATTATTAACACTGCCAATCATCCTGCATGGATAACTTTTTCCAAGCAACTATCTAATGATAACAAACATCCTAGGGTAATAACATATATCAATGTTCAGCTCACTCATTTGTGCTTTTCTCTCAGAAGAGACATCTTGAACCAGAGACATTAATTGCTTTTCATTCTTTAACAATGGCATTATTTTCTTTATAATCAACATCTATTCAGATGAATATCAATCAACTTTAAAGTATCTTAAGGATACTAAGGTCAGTATTCATAATGTTTTTGTTATGACTGGGGACTTCAACATCAGGGATAGGGATTTGGATCCATCCTATCCTCATTATTCAGCTCATAGTGACATTATCATAGATATTGCTGACTTTCTTGAACTAAAGCTATCTTTTTCTGTCCATTAAGTCCTGACTTGATATACTAATAATACTAATAATTCCAACTCAGTTAACAACCTCATGTTTTTTCAACTAGATTCTGTCAAAATTAACAATCATTTTATCTTACCAGATTTCTAATACTCTTCAGACCATGCTCTCTTATCTGCTAACATATTTATTAGTAAAGAATTTGTTCAATATAAGCAATAAACCATCATTAGGAACAGTGAGGAAGAAGAGAAGTTGGTCACTGAGTTTATGACTGCCTTAGGAAACATAGATATGACAGATATATCAAGCAAAGAATCTCTTGAAAACATAGGTCAAGAATATGTAAGAATTTTGAATTCTACTTGTTATAAATTCTCCAAGAACACTAATATCACTAAGTGTTCTAAAGCATAGTGGAATAAAGAGTGTAGTATCAAACTGAACATGTATCAATCCTCCAATATCACTAAAATATTGGAAAAAACTCAAAGGTTTTTCAAGAAAACCAAGCACACTTTCTTTAACAAGAAAATTCAAGAAATTGTATCAAAAAACAAGAGACTCTGGGATCTTATGAATTGGATCAAGAAGTGTAAACTTTCAGTCACCAAAGCCCTTCAATATAATAGGTATTCTTGTACTGAGCTCAAAGATCTATGGCAAGTACTTCATCAAACATTCAATTTGGCACAAAATTGTTAGGTAAATATACATCTATTAGATGAAATTCCCTTGAAGTCCTTATTAAAATAGCTAAATTTTTCAAATAAATTCAGAAATATGATCAAAAAATATAGCAATTCATCTACTCTAGAACTCAATCATGTCTCTTGGAAACATTTTAAAGTTTTTGTAGATGATGATAAGTATCTATCCAATATTGTCAATATTGCTAATATATGCATTGATCTCAGTCATTGACTATTACATTTTAAGATGTCCACTTTGATTATCATTCCAAAGCCTAACAAAGTATTATATGACTCTCCAAAGATGTTTTGTCCTATTATTCTTCTTAATACATTGGGGAAACTCATTGAAAAGATTATCAGAGAGAGATTACAATATTAATCTATTGTTTTTAACTTTGTTTATCCTAATCAATTGGGTAAACTTAAACAGTGCTTGATTATTGATGCAGGTATTGTATTCACTCACCTTATTTATTTGAGTTGGGTCAAAGGTCTTCAAACAAGTACATTAGCTTTTGATATTACTTAGTTTTTTCATTTACTCAATCATTAACTTCTTTTTTTAATTCTAGAACTTCATTTTTCTTTTCTAACTATTTAATAGATAGGAAAACATAGTATATGTGGAACAATTTCATTTATTCCTTCTTCAAGACAGACATAGGTGTAAGACAAGGGTTTATCCTCTCTTCTATTTTATCTGCTTTATATATTGTCCTTGTTTTTTATATCTTTGAAAAAAGGTCAAAAAACCTATTTCAAAATTCTTCCATTTCATTTCTATCTTTTATGAATGACAGTCCTTCTATTTCACAGGAAAAATATTTTGAAAAATCAAACACTTTTCTTTTCTGTAGCTACAATATTATTTCTTCTCTCTTTGACTAATTTAGACTTACAGTCAAATATGGAAAGTCAAAAGTCTTTTATTTCTCTAGATCCAAAAATTTGAACCCTCTTAGGGAGTCCTATCCTATAACTGAAGGACACTTGGAAATACCTTAGTTTCATTTTTGGCAATATATTTGCCTTTTATTCCATTCTCTTAAAGAGCTTACGAAAATGTAATGAAGAGCTGCCTTATAGATTACTAGTGCTTTTCATACATATTCCATCTGGAAAATCGAGGCTATAGCTAGTCTTATTCCTATTCACCTCTATTTAGACAAGATTAGTGGCTATCAACAAATAAGAACAATTTCCTTATCTTCAAAACATGTGATCAAGTCACTTTTAGAACATCATCATTTATCTGATTTGATACTATATTGTCTTTCTCTGAAGAAATTAACCTCTAAACAAAGACTTAAAGTCAGAAGTTCCATTGTAGACACCAATAACCATCTTAATGAAATTCTTTCTTTATTTAATTCTCTGTACAAAGAATTTTCTTCTAGTCTCTGATTAGTAGATATATTTTCTAATCCACTTCTCCTTCAATACTATAGACTACAAAAGCAATGATGCTAAGTCTGCTCATCTTTACAAACTCAATCAAGTTTTCAAAGACTCATCACAGGATACTAAGACCATTGTCATTACATCTGATACAAGTATCAAAAACAATATCACTACATTTATAGTCCATGTTTGCTCAAAATCAAATATCATTCCAAAACCAGTCATTATGCTGTCAATATCATATTAACTGAGGCAGAATTGTTTGCAATTAGATATGAAATTAATCAAGTGGTTCAAGTTATTGATATGTCATACATTATAGTTGTTACTCATACTATTTATTTGGTGAGACATATATTTGATTCATCATCTCATCCTTATCAACTCCAGTCTATCACCATAGCTTAAGATCTCAGAATATTTTTTGAGAAGAACACTCATAACTCTATTGAAGTCTGGAACTGTTTTAGTAACATAAAATGAATTTATTATTCAGTTGTTGACAAAGAAATAGAAACATATAACCTCAAACCAATCTTTCTATATAAATCATTATAGAACTTCAACATGAAAGAGGAATGTGATTCAATCATTCAAAACTGGCAATGGACTTTCTAAGTGTCTAACTTCAAGAGAAATCATTTTCTAGATTTACTTAATGATAATTTTCTTCTTATCAAGTCTACTTATACAAAAAATAGCACTTGGCTAAAATCTATTGGATACTTGAACTCCCTATGTACTAGAGCAATGAGATCAATTACAAATTATATGCCTATAGAAAAGTATTATCTAAGATTTTTCCCAAGAGAAAATTTCAGCTGTTTATATGGTTTGTATTCAATTAAGTCAAGATAATATATCTTTCATTTAATAGTTAGAGTTAGAGTGACATCATGATCACACTATTACACATCAGTCACATCAGATGACATGGTCACAGTAATGGTTATATGAAACAGGGTAGAAGGTTTGAGAACAATGATGTCATATAACATATACAACACATGTTGACCTCATAGCTGACACATGGTCTTTAGGACAGACTAGAAATAATTAAGTATAGACCATTAGTAGTTAGTATATAAAGGTAGATATATTGTACTAAGAACTCTATTAAGTTCTCTTATGTTAACCCTAATACAAGGTTCCTTTCTTTAATCAACTTTAAGGTCATTGAATTGTAACACTAATAGGAAGTCTTTTAGCTATTTCATTGCTTTCCTTGAGTTTAACTCTGGGACATTTTCCTTCCATAAAGAGATCACTTAATAGTGGTTTTTCTATTATTAGTTTATTGTAGTGTATTTTCCTTTCTTTTTTCTTTCTTTTACTATCTAAGTATCTACATTGTAGATATTATAGTCTGCCACTATGATAAATTGTTGATTTTTTTAAAAAAAAACAGAGTTGAGAAGACTGTATAATCCAGTACTCTTCAAAATAGTCAAATTTTTATTACTAGAACAGCTAAGGTATACACTTAGTAGTAAGCTTTATAGTTTGGTTTTATTTTGTAGAGTTATCACAGAATAAACTTTCAAAGATTTAGAAGTGATTTAGAAGTTCAAGAGAATAATAATATTTTGATTTTCTTTTTGGTTTTCTTTCTATTTTCTTTATTTAGACTTAGGTAGTAGAGTAGTGATGTCACATGTCACAAATTATGATAAAAGTATAATACCTGTCACATGGAGTTGTCACATCTATCACAGTTGTACAATCATATAACATAGAGAAAAACATAGAAGATTTTAGAATGGATGATATCATATAAAATGACTATAGCATATTAGTTTTATAGAAAGCACATAGATTTTAGGATAGGTTAGTTGTAGTGTAGACACAGATTACAGTCTGTAGTATATAAAGTAGATTAGTTTGTAATGGAAACTCTATCAAGTTCTCTTATATTACTTAATACAAGAGTTTGTCTTTTGTTTGTTCTCTAAAACTTAAGATTATAATACCCAAGTGTAAACTATGCTTAATAGATAGAAGTTTGACAAGAAAAACTTGACAAGGAGTATTCACTATATTCATACTCTGGCCTATGCTTATCTTAAGTTATTCTGTCCTAATATTCATATCTACTGTGAAAACAACATGTCTTAACTTAACCTTCTAATATTATTATAGCATCTTCTACATCTTTCTATCTCATGTGACTTGTCATGTGCCATAGTCATGTGATCCTTCATCATCAAAAGAAAAGAAAAGAAAATCAGAATAAAATATAGGGGTTGGGAGAGTACTACAACTATTCTAAACATATTTTCTAAAGTAGCTCCCTTGGTTCTAGGTTTCACATGACTACTGTAACCAGTTCTCATATCATTGAAGTAAGTCACACAGTCTTGTAGCTTCAGAATAATAATAATTTTTTAAAACATTCTTAACACATCCCTAATAGGGAAAGGTATGTATACTACTTGGGCCACCAAACCACTACATGTTGTACTCAGACTTTAAGAGGAGCTATCTTTAATCAGGATCTGGATATAGATGTATCCTCAAATGATTCATTCGATCATGAGTCAAAGGCTGACATTTGAAAGGCTGACTCTGCCTAATGGGTGATTCGCACAGAATGAATCGTAATACACTACTGGAAAAACCATGGCCGAGTTTTGGATGCTCATAGAGGTAGAGGAGTAGCTTCAGGACATATTTGTTATTGCTTTTGTCCAATCTGCTCTTTTACCTAAGCTATTTTCATTTAATGACTTGGATATGAAGGTTGCTAGTTTCCACTTCTCGTCCTCATACTTCATTAACAACTTGTGGCAAAGTCAG
>Ga0157358_1001343_pt1 | contig 10766 bp, 14 predicted proteins | sample AttcapACBM2_FD_111484 | JGI IMG/M metagenome (GOLD analysis project Ga0157358, IMG submission 111484) | Fungus gardens microbial communities from leaf cutter ant in Botucatu, State of São Paulo, Brazil - Atta capiguara ACBM2 | ecosystem: Host-associated > Fungi > Mycelium > Unclassified ...
ACTTATTACAAAGACAAATGATCACACAAGTGGTAAATCTCTTAAATTGGATATCAAGTGGGAAGTTCACAAGAGAACTTGACAAGGAGTCTCTGCTAAATTAGAGTCCTATATATACAAAGTACACATGGTCTGTGCTATTTCCTCATGTCTGTCTTATTTCTTACTCAAGGCCACCATGTTGTATACATGTACCCTGACATTATCTTTTAGATCCTTCTACTATTTCTAGGCCTATGATGTCACATTATGTGACATGTCATGTGACTGTGGTGTCATGTGCCTTCTTCATTGTTCAAAATAAAAATAAAATAAAATAAAAGAAAAATAAAATCAATATAAAATCAGAAAAATAAAATAAAATAAAAATAAAAATTGTTAGTGTTCCAGCATTCTATAACAAACAGGTTTAGATAATTCAATCTGAAAAGGATCAGCAATCTCAAAAAGAGTATCACTATGAGAAGAGTGATGTGGAAAATTAGAATCTCATAGACTGTCTCTGATATTAGAATCTCCAGTCATAATGAGAACATTGGATAAATTGACTTCAGTATCCTTAAGATACTTTAAAGCTGATTGAGAAGAATCAGAATAAATGTTAATCAAAAATAAAATAGAGCTATGATTGAAAAAAGAAACATACAAAATATCTCTATGATGAAAAATATCATTACAAAGAGAGAAACACAAAGAAGAACTACAAATATTAATGTATGTAATAATCCTTGGAGAATCACTGTCCTATAAAAAAGACTTAGAAAATGTCATCTAGTTAGGATGATTAGGAACTCCTACTAACTCATTGCCTTTACAGTTAGTGGAGCTTGTGATAGATCTTATCAAGGACCATGAAGGTTCTTGAATGAAAATGACATCAAAGAAAGATTATGTTTTCAGGATAGTATTGATGATAGAATTGTTCTTGCAAATATTTTACAAGTAAATCTTGTTTTTCTAAGATCATGCTTGAATGCCACTTATGGCTGAGTGAGTTGAGTTGTTTTGACTTTCATGAAGTTCCTAGTATTTTTTGTGTACCACTCCTTATTGAAATGGTGGCACCAAAATGGACATGTATTGGAATCAGCTTGATAATCCTCTTTACAGTTTATACACTTAAAGGTATAAGGGCATGTCTCGCCCTACTTGGTTTCAAGATAAGGAGAATTAATCTTGAAATTTGCTTTGCAATACTATCCAAATTGACAATGATGCTTGGTTTTGTGAGGACCATTGCACTTGACACATTGAAATCCTTGAAAACGACACACAAATGTTATATGGCCCTACTTCCAGCAGTTTTTACATTGGGAATTGCCAGGGTTCATATTGGCACCCCTGATAGTTGTGATAAAACTTCCTATATTGAAGCTTCAATTGATGATCTTTTTTATAGACAAACCATTCTGTGAATCCCAAATATTGATCCACACAATAGCCACATCTAAATTAGGCAAAATCTTGCAGATATGGGGTTTTGAAGCAAGTTTTATGTTGTTAAAGACATGAGTGGCTTTGATGATCCCCTCCAAAACATTCAAGTCGATGGGAGTGTTTGTGTTTTCAATGAAATAGGGAATGCCTAATATCTTGAGATAAGATTTAGACTGTGGGAGTTGAGCATCTTTAACATCATTGAAGTCCAAATTGTTGGCATTTTTAACATAATTGTTAATAAAATATATATCAGATGGGGACACAACCTTGTTGGAGACAATAATGAGTTCTCTATAGTCAGATCTTATAAAGTCAACAATGATATCTGATTTGATGCCTTTTAGAGCACAATTGAGATTGACAATATGCTTGCCAGATGAGGACAAGAACTTCTTTAAGTTGTTGCTGCCCATGGGAACAATGATTTGCTTGCACAACAGACCTTTGGTGATCATGTTGATAATATATAGCTTAGAAACATTGGAATTATTCATAGTCTTGTGAATTTTCTCTATTTTCTTGTCAGAAAGTTTAGAGAAGTCCTTCTTGAGTTTGAGAATATCCCAAACATTGGCAGATGAGGCTTGGGCATAAGTGCACACAGTAGGAGAAAGCTTGTTGGCAGGTTTACTATTGCCAGATTTGTTGTGAGATTTTTGAAGGTTTTTCCTATCATTGACCTAATTGACAGAGCTTTGTAAAAGGGGAATGTTGGAGAATTCCACTAGTTTAGGGGGGTGAAACAATTAGATTTCCTATTAGAGGGGATGACAGGAACATGAGTAGTGAATTCCTCTTTGATTTTGTTGTGGATTGTTTTTTGGCCTTCCCTAACTTATAAGTTATCCCATCCTCCTTTGAATATGGATGAGATGAGTTTGAACATAATTTTACTGAATCCCTCTAAACAAGAAATATTGCCTTCTTTGTTATTTTTGATATGCTGATTAGTGACAAAATCAGAAATTCTTTCCAAAGATATCTTGATATTTGTAACATCTGTATCTTGAGTACCCAATCTTCCAAAAATAGAAATGGGTTGAGTTCAACCATTCCATGAGTTATTATTGGCCAGTTGGAGTTCTTCATATGATAATGAAGGCAGAGAAAGGTTATTTATATTTTGATTGGGGAACAAGGTAGCAGTAAGGTCTACACATGTAGTGGAACCATTGGAATCCAAGTTCACTGAGACTTGATTGTTACTCTCCTCCCTTGCTTGGAAAGAGACTGGAATATGGAAGATTTCTGTATCAGCTTGGTTAGTCCAGTTTGGGTCCTCACTTTGAATTTTTATATAAGTGGCATATATGTCAGTTGAGGCTTTAGACACAACAGATGACTCTCTGGAAGAGTTTACACTAGAATTATTGGACCTTCCTCTGGAAGGGCCCATGTTAACATCCTTTGTATCATTGTTGATATCTTTGGGACAAGACATAGCTAAAGAAGTGACTAAAAGATTTTTATTTACAATTTCTCTATTAGGTGCTACCATATAAGATGGTAGTAAGAAAAAGAGAAGCAATGATGGTAGGGTTTGATTCAAAGATTCCTCTTTTCTTTTCTAATTATTTAATTGATAGAAAAACACAATATTGGTGAAACAATTTTACTTCTTCTTATTTTGGTATAAATATAGGTATTGGTCAAGGCTCTGTACTTTCTCCAATTCTCTCTACACTTTATCTTTTCTTTCTTTTTTATATTTTTGAAAAAAGAGCAAAAAACCTAAAAATTCCAGTTTTATTTCTCTCTTTCATAAACAATGATCTTTGTACTCCTCAAGAAAAATCTTTTGAAAAAACAAATATAAATCTTTTTTATAGTTACAAATTCACTCTTTCTTACTCAAACAATTTGGACTTGTCATTAAATATGGAAAATCTGAAGTTTTTAATTTTTCCAGATCACATAGCTTCTTCAATCTACTCTCACTAGATCTCAGCCACTTCAAAGGTCCTATTCTCAAACCTAAAGATACTTGGCATTATTTCAAATTTATATTTGATAGAAAGCTGTCTTTTTGACAATATATCAAGTTCTACTCTAATAAAGCATTATCAACTATCAAGTGCATGAAAATGCTTGGAAACTCTACACAAGGTCTTCTTTCTTACTAAAAATATCTCCTCTATAGAATATATGTACTTTCTATTGTATCCTATAGTTTTTCTTTGTAGCATTACAATAAGACACTACTCTCATATCTATTTAAAGAGCTTAGGAAAATACAATGTCAAGCTGTCTTATAAATACCAGGTACTTTCCACACTTTTCCTTTCCTAGAAATAGAAGCTTAATTCTGATCCATTTATACCTCTAAAAACTTAGCAGAAGACAACAACTCAGAATGGCTACTCTTCTATCTAACCATGCTATCAGATCTCCTCCCCATACAATGTCTGCCCCTTAGTTTCTACTACAAACAAGTAGATCATAAGGCACTCAAATAGATTCCAAGCAACATACAAAATATAATACTAGATAAAGACTCATGGGCCCAGTTTTTTTCCATTGAAATATGATGTTGCTTACTTTCCATCCAGAGAAAAACATGAAAAAGTCATTAATATATAAAGTTACTACAAAAGGTATACCATTGTCATTCTTGGTGAAGACACTATAATCAAAAGTACTCTGGGTAAAGTTTAGAGACTCAAGTTTGATATGAACCTTCTTATACCACTCTCAGCCAGCCTGTTTGAGTCCATAGAATGTATAATTGAGTTGTTATACAAGGCCATTAAGAGTATTTGAGCCAAAGAGAGCTTTTATGTATGTTTTTTCAGTAAGATTGCTATTCAGAAATACAGCTCAAAAACAGACACACTAATGAAATATGTCATCATTGCCTTTCTTTGGAAAATATAACTTTCAAACAATGCCTCAAAATCAAGAGTTTTATTGTAAATGTGAACAATTATCTCAATAGAACTTTTCAATTATTCAACACTTTAGATAGTGAATTTTCCTCTGAAAATAGACTAATTGACTCTTTCTCTAGTCATTTTTCATTCTATATAGCAAGCCACAAAGACAAGAAAAGCAAAAATGCTCATCTTTGTGAACTCAATAAAATTGTTTTCAAAGCCTCATCAAAAGCTAACTCAGTTATTGTCATCTCAAATGCTAGTATCATAAATAATGCTGCCACTTTCATCATACATGTTTACTCTTGCTCCAATCCTATCAAGAAAACACTTCATCACACTATCAACATCACCATGACTGAAGCAGAATTATTCACAATCAGATGTGGAATTAGTCAAGCTACCTAATTTTCTGACATTTTCCATATTATTATCATCACTGACTCTATCCATATGGCTCAAAGAATTTTTGATTCCATCACTCATCCTTATCAATTACAATTGATTACTATCTCTAAAAACCTTAGATTGTATTTTAACAAACACTCTGACAATTCCATTGAATTCTAGGATTGCCCAAGCAATGATAAGTGGCTGCTTCACATGTTGGTTGATTATGACACAAAAAAGTTTAACCTCTATTCTCTCTATCCCTGCAAGATGTTGTGGGACTTTAGCAAGAAGGAAGAATGTGACAATTACATCAAAAACTAGCAAATGTCCTTTCAGATATCTAATTTTAAAGAAAAACACTTTCTCAATTTACTAAACAATGAATTCAATACCATTGAACCCTCATACATCAAAGAGAGTCCATGGATCAAGTATTTTGGACATTCAAATTCATTGTGTGCAAGAGCTACAAAAGCAATTACCAATCATGCCCTGATTGGTGAATATTGTTTGAGATTCTTCTCTAAGAATTCAGCTGTCCATGTAGTTTGTACCTAACAGAAATAAGATGTTATGTCCTACATGATTGTAGGAGATTTAACAACTATTGGAATCCAATGAGAGATACTATCAGTCAATTTGTCTCCTTCCTTGAGCATAACCTTCAGAGAAGGCATTACATAGCAAAGTGATCTCACTGCTTGTTTAGTAGTTAGTTTATTCTTTTCCTTCTCTCTTTTCAACCACCATCTTGTATAGAAGTGCCTATAAGAGACACTAGGAATATATTGTTTCATTCTTTAGCTTTAACCACTAGTGCTTCAAATATGGCTTTGGGTTTTGACATTAATATAGCTGATGATTCTGTCATCACTAATATTATCTATAATGATAGCAACAAGAAAGATGAGGTGAGAGGTTGCTCTTCTGCATCTAACATGCCTAGTTCCAGGTCTTTGTCAAGTTCCTCAGACAAAAGTACTGAGGAGTATATGGCAAAGGTCCAATAAGAAAGTAACAGCATGGATCAAGACAATTCTGTTGTCCCTTCTGACAGTTCTCAGCTCAAATATGCAACTCCTAGGAGGCAAGAATCTCACATCAGCAAGGCAGCTGACTCCCTTTCCAACATGAGAAAGCAATGTGATCAAAACATTACACTGGCCCTCAACAATGATAATATGGATAACAACAATAAAGCTTTCAATACTCAATTAAACTATGACATAAATCAGGCTCTAGACCCAAAATCATGAGATAGCAAACTCAGGGCAGTCCCTCTCCATGGATCAATGGAGCATTTAGCCTCTGATATCAAGAACATCAAAGAATCATTACAAAGAATGCAAAGGTATATCTTAGGTAAAGCAATTGATGGTAGTAAGGCAAACAACATCAAGGACCTCAAAGGGGTCAGCAAAGCAGCATGGGAGTTTATTTCAGCTCTTTATGACTCTCATTGGGACAACCTTATGGTAGACAGTACTAACAGATCATTTAGAAATAACATCAAATCCAAGTTTAGCCCTTAGGTAGCCAAAGAACCAACTAATCCTAAGGGTAAAAATGCAGTAAACACATCATATATTTCTTCTTTTCCTTCTCCCATTCTGGCTAAAACAACCAACAAGGTTAATGAAATATTGAAATATTTCAAGAAAAATTATATGCTCAAGTGTCGGCTAACTCTTCTAACTTTCCTAATATAGCCAGGGAAATTTTAAAAATCAAAGAGGTATTCTCTAGTCTCCAGAACAAAAAAATTGAAATAGTTCAAAAAATCATCAGCAGTATTGAAAAACCAAAACCAAAGATTAACATGATAACCAAGGAACCATTGCAAAAACAAGTCATCATTTCTATGAATACCAATAGCACTAACAGCTTCATTAAAGATTCAAGTACTCATATCATAAACATCAACAGGGCTCTGAAAAACATCAAATTGAATGTTATGGCAGACTTTATTTATGTAAACAATAAAGGTATAATCATCACCACTAACAATATTGCTAGTCTGTCAGATCTTCAGGTAATAAATATGTCAAGAGCTTGATATGCGTCGATGCTGAACATGTGAAATCTCCAAGATTGCCACAGTCCAAATTATACTTGAAAATCATAGATGTTCTATACTTAGCCAAACACACTAACTTTTATATCATCTCCGATAACATCAAACAAATTTTGAAGAGTAATCATATCTTCAACAATGTGGTTTTGGCATTAAAACCCAGAATCATTAAAATGTCTCCAAAATCAGATATATCAATCATCTGGATCAACATCTAGGACTCTAAAAGTAGTTCCAAGGCTAAGTGCCTTATAAACAGAAGATTCAACATTAGAAGCTTCATCACAACAATCTGAGGTACCAACATGAACCCAGGTGTACCACAGTGTAAAAACTATTGGAAATGGGATCACTCGTCAAGTATCTGTAAAATCCAGGGTGCTAAATGCATTAAGTGTAATGGTTCCCATCAGACTATTCACTACTGTAAATTTGTGTGATGTTGCAAGGCTAACAATAAGACTAACCCACCTAGGTTAGAGACAAAGAAGGGCAAACCATGCCCACACACCTTCAAGTGTTCGAACTGCAAAGGAGAACACCAAGTGGATTTAACTGAATGCCTTTTCTGGAAACACCATTTCAACAAGGAATAACACTCTAAAGAATATGTAAAACTTTGAGAAATTCAAAAAGAATCAATTTGTTCAGTCATGAACAGTAAAAAAATATGATTTTTAGAGACATTAGATTATTTTCATGAAATGTTCAAAAAAACTCTTTAATTGTCAAAACCATTCTTGAAGTCAAGTCTGAATTTGACATCATTTTCATTCAAGAACCATCTTGGGCTACTATCTGTTCTATCCCCAGCTCTACAAATTGCAAAGGAGATGATATAGTTAGTGTTGTAAATCATCCTAATTGGCTAACTTTTGCCAGGAACTCTGTTAACGAAAGCAAATGTTCCAGAGTAACCATTTATGTTAATATTAGACTGCCTTTGTTCCATTTTTCACTTCATCAGGATATAATTGACTTTAGGAATATTCTTCTTGTCTTGTTCTTCAACAATGATAACATTTTCTGGCTGATGAACATTTATTCTGATTCCTCACACTCTGCTTTAAAGTATCTCAAAGATACTAAAGTAAATGTCATAAATCTTCTTATTATGACTGGTGATTTTAACATTTGAGATAGCTTATGGGATCCTTCCTTCTCTCATCATTCATCCATTAGCGATGATCTCCTTATTATTGCTGATTCATTTAATTTAAACCTGTCAATTGCTACTAACTAAGTTCCAACAAGACATTCCAACAACGCAAATGACTCAAACTCGGTCATTGATCTTATGTTTCTTTGATGTGATTCATTTAAACTTGACAATCACTCAATTCACCCCGAGTGGTGTCTCACTTCCGACTATGCACCTCTAACAATTACAATTCCTATTGTTGAGGAAAACGTCAACTCAAGAAAAAGATATGAACAGTTTATTCAAGATGTAATTGCATCAATCAGAAACCTTGACACATCAAACTTGTCAGATATACCCCACTTGGAGAATATCATCAAGGATTTTGTTAACAGCATAGACAAAGTGTGGGCAAAGAATTCAAAGATGATCAATGTCATGAAACACTCAAAGAGTTGGTAGAAGGAAAATTGCAGCAAAGACTTAGAAAAGTATAGAAGATCAAAAAGTCTTGAAGACTGGAAGTCCTTTTGCAGTACTGTAAAGAATACGAAACGAGTGTTCTTCGATCTCAATATCCGGGAAATAGCAAATAAAAAGCAAGGTCCACGGGAACTCATGAGATGGGTCAATAAGTACAAGTTACCAGCCATTGAGACAATCAAATACAACAGTCAACCATACCTAGAGCTAAATGATCTCTGGCAAGTGTTACATTTATCTTTCAATACAGCTCAATTCTGCTATACAGATGAAAATGTCCTAAATGAAATTGGATCGTTTGTGTTATCACCCTGGAATCAGTTCTCTGAAGAATTCACTCGTGCTATTGCCAAATGCAATAATTCGTCGGCCCCAGGCCCTGACAAACTGTCATGGAGGCATCTCAAACATATTCTCAAGGACAAGTTATGCTTAGGAAATTCAAAATTGCAAACACGTGCATTGAAGTTGGGTACTGGCCTACTCATTTCAAATCTTCGACTACTATTGTCATTCCAAAACCCAACAAAGCGACGTACAATATGCGCAAGCTGGGTAAATTGATCAAAAAAGTTATTGGCGATAGGCTTCAATTCCACGTTATATATAACAATTTCATCCATCAAAGCCAACTAGGAGGTCTCAAATACAAGTCTACTACAGATGCCGGTATAGCATTAACCCACTTCATTTATATGGGTTGGGTAAAAAAACCTTTCAACAAGCACTCTCACTTTCGACATTGCGCAGTTCTTCCTATCGCTCAACTTCTTCAGTCTTTAATGTAAACGTGGGAGTGGGCCAGGGTTCAGCCCTCTCACATCCTATCAGCTCTTTATCTTGTGCCTTTCCTTCATATCTTAGAAAACTGTTTAAAAAACCTCAATTTACAGATTTCTATTTTATCTTTTGTTGACGATGGACTTCTTGTTGCTCAAAGCAAATCTCTTCATATTTCAAATTCTCTTCTTTTTTGTAGCTACAATGTTGCTTCTAATCTCCTTTCGCAGTTCGGTCTTCTAGTGGAACACTCAAAGACGGAAGTGTTTCACTTCACAAGGTCTCGGGGCTCCTTTAACCCCCCTCCTCTAGATATTTCGTCTATTGGAGGTCCGATTCTATACCCCAAAGATTCCTGGAGACATCTAGGATTTATCTTCGACAGAAAGCTTTCGTTTTACAAACACATCAATTTCTACTCCAACAAAGTGATATCTACTGTCAAATGCATGAAGATCCTTGGTAATTCGACGAGAGGATTAAACCCCCATCAGAAACACCTTGTCTATAGAAGCTGCGCCATGCCAATTGCTCTTTACAGGTTTCAACTTTGGTATGATCATAAAGCGCCATTATTGTACCCGCTAAAGATGCTAGGAAAATTACAAAGAAGAGCAGCCATATGGATACTAGGAGTGTTCAAAACTTCCGCCTCACTCGGCGTCGAAGCTATTGCTGGTTTAATACCCATCAATCTTCATCAAAAACTCAGGATCCAGCAGCTTGCATTACTAGAGAATATCTCTGACTTGTATACTACTCTTCTTCATTATTGTTAATTCATTCTAGATGTTTATATACCATGGAAGATCGCAACTTCATTCACACTCTCTTCCTTCGAATCACATCCTATGCTCTCTCTTAGAGGCCAGACCAAACTTACCATCTACGCAACACACTTTGTCACTCAACTCCTTAACAAGGCGTCAACGTGAACACATCAGAGGTCACTTAGTGGATATGGATAACTGGTATAATGAAGTATTTCCATCTTTTGACCCTCTAAACCCAGAATTTTCCCCTGGTCGTAGAATTATTGACATGTTTAATAGTTGTTTTTCTTTTCATTTATTTAGCAAGCACAGTGACCAAAATCTCAAGTTGCATATTCAACAACTTGATAATTTGGCCCTAGAATCTTCAAGTATTCCATCTAACACACTCATTGTCACAGATGCTAGCGTCAAGAACAACGTTGCTACATCCATTTTTCATATCCACATCCACAACAAACCAGTCGTTAAAACTCTTCATCATGCCATGAACATTACAAATACTGAAGCTGAACTATTCGCCATCAGATGCAGTATTAATCAAGCTACCATTCATGATGACATTTTAAAGATCATCGTTGTCACTGATTCAATACACGCTGCAAGGAAAATATTCGACCTGACCTCGGGTTATTACGAGCATACACAGCAACAAGAACACCCCGACCTCGTGCACCGTAAAAAATTCTCAAGCCGTATAACATACGAGAAGCTGAACGATTCGATGAAGCTTTCCAAGGCTAATTACTACTATTAAGATATCTAATTTTACAGGATCTACGAGACAGAAGTGAGGGACAGTGGTGCAA
>Ga0157358_1001344_pt1 | contig 10765 bp, 9 predicted proteins | sample AttcapACBM2_FD_111484 | JGI IMG/M metagenome (GOLD analysis project Ga0157358, IMG submission 111484) | Fungus gardens microbial communities from leaf cutter ant in Botucatu, State of São Paulo, Brazil - Atta capiguara ACBM2 | ecosystem: Host-associated > Fungi > Mycelium > Unclassified ...
CTGATCTCCCTGTCCGACAACCTCAAGCCCTGGGCGGTGATCGAGCAGCGCCTGCGCCAGGCCGCCGCGGCGGACCTGGCCATGGCCTTCTACAACCCCATCTCCAAGGCGCGCCCGCACCAGTTGGATCGGGCGTTGGCGGTGCTGCGCAGTTGTCGCTCGGCGAACACCCCGGTGATCCTCGGGCGTGACGTCGGTCGTCCCGGTGGCGCTCTCGAATACACCAGCCTTGGCGCCCTGCGCAGCGAGAGGGTGGATTCGCGCACCCTGGTGATCCTCGGCTCCAGCCATACCCGGCGCTTTCCGCGGGCCGATGGCGGTGAATGGGTCTATACGCCGCGCTGGTACGATCCTGAATTGTTATAAGGTAACATTTGGTGCTTGAATCCTGGTCGCCGCTGGCTCACCCTCGACGACCTTTCATGTTCCCTGGCGGGAAGCCGGTGCAAGTCCGGCGCGGTCGCGCCACTGTGAGCTTCGCGAGAAGTGAGCCAGACCTCGCCAGGGGATACCCATCATCCACAAGGGACGCGTCATCCCAAGGAGAGTCCATGTTTCGCCGTCTTCTGCCGCTGCTCGCCGCCGGCCTGCTGTCCGTTTCCGCCTTCGCCACTCAGGCCGCCACGAGCTATCCGCTGACCGTGCACAATTGTGGTCGTGACCTGGTCTTCGAGCGCGCGCCCCAGCGGCTGGTCAGCCTCGGCCAGGCCAGCACCGAGCTGCTGCTGCGCCTGGGCGTAGGGTCGCGGATAGTGGGTACCGGCGTCTGGTTCGGCGGCTTGCCCAAGGATCTGCAGGAGGCGGGCAAGGGCATTCCGCGCCTGGCCGACAATGCACCCAGCTTCGAGGCCGTGGTCGGCACTCGACCGGACCTGGTAGCGGCGCAGTACACCTATCACGTCGGCCCCGGCGGCGAGGTGGCGGACTTCCCGCGTTTCGCCAGCCTGGGCATCGCCGCCTACGTCGCGCCCAGCGATTGCGAAGGCAAGGCGGTGACCGCCGACTCCAACAGCGACGGCAGCCGCAGCACGCCCTTCGACATGAACCTGGTGACCCGCGAGGCGCAGGAGCTGGCGGCCATCCTCGATGTGCAGCCGGCCGGCGAGCGGCTAGTCGCCGACCTGGACCGCCGCATCGCCACCGCCGGCGAGCGGGCCAAGGCCGCCGGGGTGCAGGGCCGCTCGGTGCTGTTCTGGTTCTCCAGCCCGCGCTTGGAAGGCGATCCCTGGGTCGCCGGCAACCTCGGCGCCCCGGCCTGGATCGCCCGCGCCCTGGGCCTGCGCAACGTGGTCGACAGCGCCGAGGAATGGCCGGCGGTGAGCTGGGAGCGCATCGCCGCCCTGGACCCGGACTACATCGTGGTGGCGCGTATGGATCGTCGCCTCTATCCCGCCGATGACGTCGACAAGAAGCTGGCCTTCCTGCGCAGCGATCCCCTGACCCGCGAATTGCGCGCGGTGCGCGAGAATCATCTGCTGGTGGTAGACGCCCCGACCCTCAATCCCTCGCTGCGGGTGGTGGACGGCGTCGAGGCCCTGGCCACCGATCTGGCCAAACCGCAACCATGAGTCTGCCCCTGGCCGCCGAAGGCGCCCGGCCCTGGCGCTGGCTGCTGGGCCTGGCCGCGCTGCTGGCTCTGGCGGCCAGCGTGGTGTTGGCGGCGTCCTTCGGCGAGATGCCCATCGCGCCCCTGACCAGCCTGCAGGCCATCGCCAACGGCCTCGGCCTGGGGCCCTATCCGGTGGAGCGCATCGTCCAGGGCATCGTCTGGGAATACCGCCTCAGCCGTGCCCTGGTGGCCGCCTGCTGCGGCGCCGGCCTGGCGGTCTCCGGGGCCATCCTCCAGGCGCTGCTGCGCAACGCCCTGGCCGAACCCTATGTGCTGGGCCTGTCGGCCGGCGCCTCCACTGGCGCCGTGCTGGTGATGCTGCTGGGCGTCGGCGGCGGGGTGCTCGGCGTCTCCCTGGGCGCCTTTCTCGGCGCGGTGCTGGCCTTCGCCGTGGTGCTGCCCTTTCTCGGCAGCGGCGGCAGCACCCGCATCATCCTGGCGGGGGTGGCCGCCTCCCAGCTGTTCAATGCCCTGACCGCCTACATCGTCGCCACCGCAGCCAACGCCGAGCAGGCGCGCAGCGTGATGTTCTGGTTGCTCGGTAGCCTGGCCGGGGTACGCTGGCCGGATGTCTGGCTGGCCGGTGCCGTGGTCCTGGGCGGCCTGCTGGTGTGCCTGGCCTGCGCCCGGGCGCTGGATGCCTTCGCCTTCGGCGAGGACGCCGCCGCCAGCCTCGGCGTGGCGGTAGGACCGCTGCGCCTGCTGCTGCTGGCGGTGACCGGCCTGATCACCGCCTGCCTGGTCAGCCTGGTGGGCGCGGTGGGCTTCGTCGGCCTGGTGATCCCCCATGTGGCGCGCTTCCTGGTCGGTCCGGGACATGGCCGGCTGCTGCCCACCTGCGCCCTGATCGGCGCCCTGTTCATGGTGCTGGCCGACATCGTCGCCCGCACCCTGGTGGCCAAGCAGACCCTGCCCATCGGCGTGGTCACCGCCTTGGTGGGCGCGCCGGCCTTCGCCTTCATCCTCTATCGCGCGCGGGAGGTCCGATGAGCCTGGCCGCGCGGGACGTGGCCTGGAGCGCCGGCGGTCAGCCGATCCTGCGTGGGGTGACCCTGCAGGTGCCGCCCGGTGGCGTGCTCGGCCTGCTCGGCCCCAACGGCTCGGGCAAGTCCAGCCTGCTGCGGCTGCTGGCTGGACTGCGGCGACCGGAGGAGGGCGCGGTCAGTCTCGACGGGACGCCGCTGCCTGACGTGCGCCGCCGCGACCTGGCCCGTCGCGTTGCCCTGGTGGAACAACAGGCCGGCACCGAGGCGGATCTCTCGGTGGCCGAGGTGGTGCGCCTGGGCCGCACGCCCCATCGCGGCCTGCTCGACGCCTGGAGCGCCCGCGACGCCGAGGTCTGCCAGCGTGCCCTGGCCCAGGTGGGCCTGGTCGACAAGGCCGCCCGCCGCTGGCACAGCCTCTCCGGCGGCGAACGCCAGCGCGCCCAGATCGCCCGCGCCCTGGCCCAGGAGCCCAGCGAACTGCTGCTGGACGAACCCACCAACCACCTGGACATCCAGCACCAACTGGAAATCCTCGACCTGGTCCGCCGCCTACCGGCCACCTGCGTGCTGGCCATCCATGATCTCAACCTAGCCGCGCTGTTCTGCGACCGCCTGGCGGTGCTCCAAGACGGCCGCCTAGTGGCCGAAGGTACGCCGACCGAGGTGCTGACGGCGGAGTTGATCCAGCAGGTGTGGGGGGTGAGGGCGCGAGTGGAGCGAGATGCGGCCAGCGGGCGACTGCAGATCACTTATTTTATCGAACAGGCTTGATTTAAAAACCTATAACCCGGCGCTGGCTTCTTCGAACTTTCCTCGATAGCCCCAGGCGCCAGTCTTGATGCAGGCGATGTAGGTGTCATCTTCCTTGAGTTGGCTAAAAAGTTGGCGGCGCGTTTCTTTCGCCAGATATTGCAAAGGCCTGCTGCCTAGCGGCAGCGGTCTTGGAATCAACGCCATGACTTTCGAACAGTTAGTGATGTTGACGCTCATTTCCAAGAGTGTTTCGGCTACTTTATCGTTGATGTCCCAGCCGTTGACGATGTTGGATGGGTAGATCTTGCCTAGGATGCTGCGAATGTCGTCCTGTTCATAAGGTGTCATGATCAATTCCTTTTGCTCAGGGTCGAAATAATGGATTCGGCCAGTTCATCACTGCCAGTGATGTCTAGATAGTGTACCTTTTTGCCGTCCAGAACATAGTAGCTGTGGTAGTACTCGCCATTGGCGCGAACTTGATGATGACTGAAAAGCTCCACGCCTCCTATGCGGCGATATGCGATATTTCGACAGTCGAAATTCAGCGCCTTGCGTGTCTGCATAGCTTCTTGCCGGTCTTCGAGACTTGCTCCGGGTGCCGTATCTAAAAAGAGCAGGCGGACATAATCGGAAACGCTCAGGCGAGACGTCTTGGTTTGCCGGGCCTCATCCACGGTAAAGGGGCGGCTGGAAAATACTCCGCTCCCCACCAAGCGTATCAGCAGCATATCGTTGGCCTGTAGCAAGTATTCCGGTGCCTGGGGCAGATGCAGTTTGATCTTGCCAGGCCCGGCAAGAAATACGCGCAGAGCGTCGGAAGGGGTTGTCAACTGCTCAACGAGACGGGGAGGGGCATAGTTGCACTCAGCGGCGCTGGTTGCTTGGAAGGCCAGGCCAGTGAGCAGTAAAATGTAAAGAATGGTTTTCCGCATGAGACTTCCTTGTGTGATGCGCGGTTAGAACTTTACTAGACATTCATGAGGGTTTTTTTGCAAGCTTTTGGGTTTGCTACAAACTTCATGTTTTTGGAGGATGCTAGTTCGTGCAAAAAGTTGCCAGTTCTCCTCTTAGCGCACGGAGCGAACATCAACCACTGAAACCCGCGCTGACGGACTCCAGATAACCGATGGCGTCTTCGGTGCGGCCATCCTGTACCAATTGCAACAGCGTCCGATGGCGGAACGCCGGGATAGGTTCGTTCTTGACCAGGAACACGGCGCGCTGAGGGTCGGGTTGGATGACCGTGGCGGCCGAGAGGACGCGCATCAGATCACGCAAGGCCATCTGCAACTTGGGCGACTCGGGGTGAGTACGCAGGGTATTGCGGTGAACGCGGGCCAGGTCGGCCAGATCCTGTTGCTGCACGTCCAGCAGCTTGGCGACGCCGCTGGCGGAGAACCGTGAAGTGCCCGGCTCGCGCGTCATTTCGAGCACGGTGGAGAAGGCTGCAGACAAGGTGGACTCCCGGATTGCCTTGCGGCTTTACGCATTTAAGCATTCAAGAATCAACAGGATCTGCACTTTTAAGCATATTTCTCGTTTGATTGGCGACCAAGGAAGCGACTGCCTCACCTATCACCCTCGGCCTCTCTGGTTGCGATTACCGCCCCCTCGCTCGATAATCGATCAAAAGCCTGCCGAGGACCGCGCCGATGGACGATAACCGCACCGCTCACGCCACCGGCCTGCCGCCGCTGGCCGCACCGCCGATCATCGCCTCGCCGGCCAAGCGCATCGAAGCCTTCACCGGCGATCCGAATTTCATGACCTCCCTGGCCCGCGGCCTGGCGGTGATCCATGCCTTCCAGGAGCGCAAGCGCCAGCTGACCATCGCCCAGATCAGCCACCGCACCGAGATCCCCCGCGCTGCCGTGCGCCGCTGCCTGCACACCCTGATGAAACTGGGCTACGTCACCACCGATGGTCGCACCTATTCGCTGCTGCCCAAGGTGCTGACCCTGGGCCATGCCTATCTGTCGTCGACGCCCCTGGCGGTCACCGCCCAGCCGGTGCTCGACCGCCTCAGCGAACAGCTGCACGAGGCCTGCTCCATGGCCACCCTGGAAGGTGACGAGATCCTCTACATCGCCCGCTCGGCGACGCCACAGCGGTTGATCTCGGTGGACCTCAGCGTCGGTAGCCGGCTGCCGGCCTATTGCACCTCCATGGGCCGCATCCTGCTCGCCGCCCTGGACGATGCCGCCCTGCACGACTACCTGGAGCACGCCGATCTGCAGGCCAAGACCAGCCGTACCCTCTACCAGCCGCCAGCGCTCATCGAGTGCCTGGGGCAGGTGCGGCAGCAGGGCTACGTGGTGGTCGATCAGGAACTGGAGGTGGGTCTGAGATCCCTGGCGGTGCCGTTGCGTGATGCCGCCGGCCAGGTGCTGGCGGCGCTCAACGTCGGCACCCACGCCAGTCGGGTCAGCCGTCAGGAGCTGGAGACGAGATTCCTGCCGGTGCTGCTGGCGGCCAGTGAGGAGTTGAGCACCCGGCTGTTCCATTGACCGCCGGGTGCTCGGGGGTGGATCAGAAGCGAACCGTTACGCCGGCGTTCACCGACTGGAAGCGGGTATCGTTGCCGAATTGCCCCTGGTAGGACAGCCCGACGTCGGTCAGCCGATTCACCCGCAGCGTCGCCCCGACCTCGGTCACCGCGGTGTCGCGCGCCTGGGGCACACCCTGCACCGCGAAGCTCGGGCCGCCGGCGAAGGACTGGACGTTACGCGAATCCAGATCGCCATAGGCACGGCGCCAGCCCAGCGAGCCATAGAGCTGGGTCTCGTGGTTCGCCACCCGGGTATTCGCCGTCACCCGCGAGCCCAGCGTCGAGAAGAAGGTGTCCTGCTTGTCGCTGGACACGTCCAGGGCGGCCGGGCCGCCTTTCTCGTGCAGGTCCGCGGCGTCGAAGTGCACATAGGAGAGCCCGGCGAAGGGTTCCACCACCACCTGGCCGAAGGGGATGCGATAGGCCGCTTCACCGCCGGCCTGCAGCGACTCGGCGTTGCGCTTGCCGGTCAGGCGATCCTGGTAGTTGGCGAAGGCCACGTCGCGCTCGCTCTCCAGGCGGTGCCAGGTGTAGCCCAGGTTGGCGCTCAGGCGCAGGGCGTCGATCTGGCCGCCGGTATAGGCGCCGAGGTGGTAGTTGTCGCTGTGGCCACTGGCGTCGCGATCGTCAGCGTCGAAGTTCGAGCGGCTGTAGCCGGCATAGAGACCACCGCGCCAGTCGTCGGTGAAGCTGCCGTCGGCCCCGACCAGCACGCCGCCGGTGTCCTGCCGCAGGCCGCTGGCACCCTGTTGGCCACCCAGGCGCGTCCAGTTACCGAAGGGCTGCACCCAGGCGCCGTTTTCCGCGGGTGCGGTACCGGGCTGGAAGTTGAGCGCCATGGCCGGCATCCGCAGAGAGCCCAGGTCCAGCAGGCTGCGCAGACGATTGCCCAGCACCCCGGAGACCAGCTGGCTGTTGGCGATCAAGGCGGTCGAGGTGCTGGCGTGGTAGTCGCCGGACAGCTGGTCGGCGGCGTTGCGGGCGCTGGCGGCATCCAGGATCAGCAGGTTGTTGTACAGGCGCAGGGGTTCGCCGCTCTGCGCCAGCTCGCCCAGGGCACCCGCGGTGTTCCACTGATTGGGGGTTTCCATCACGGTCTGGAAGATACCCGGGTTACCAGGATTGCCAGGGTTGCCAGGGTTGCCGGGATTACCTGGATTACCGGGGTTGCCAGGATTGCCAGGATTACCCGGATTTCCGGGGTTGCCCGGATTACCAGGGTTACCGGGATTGCTGTTCTTCTGCGCGATGGTCAGATTCAGGTCGGTGTCGGTCTTTTGCAGGGCCACGTCGAGGAAGGCCGAATTGCTCACCGCCTGGGCATAGGCGGTGCCTTGGGCGGCGCCGTCGACCAGGCCGCCCTGGGCGCGCAGCAGGGTATAGGTCTGGCCGCTCTGGTAGCTCTGCTGCGGGTCCAGGGCGGTCACCGCGACCTGGGTGCCGCGCAGGGTGGCGGTGCCGCTGACGTTGATGCGATCGCCGCTGCCATTGCCGGCGATGTCCGCGGCGTAGCGCGAGCCGGCGGCCATGTCCAGGTTGCCCTGGATGGCCAGGGTGCCGATGGCTCCTTCGCCGGGCGAGAGGGTACCCCCGGAGGCGACCGTGGTGCTGCCCACCTGGCCGTTACCCGCCAGCACGCCGCCAGCCAGCACCTGGGCGCTGTTGGTGTAGGTGCCGAACTGATTGCGGCCGACGGTGCCGTTGACCACCAGGGTGCCGTTGCCGACGTTCAGCCGCGAATAGCTCTGGGAGAGGTCGGAGGCGCCGCCCAGGTTGACCTGGTCGACGTTCCCGGTGAGCACCAGCCGACCGCCGCGCACCACGACGGAACCGGAGAAGCCGGAGAGATCGCCACTCATCGTGGTGTCCCCGGCGAAGGAGTAGATCCGCCCCTGGCCGCCTACGCTGTTGCCGAACTGCAGGCCGCTGTCGGTATGGTTGAAGGCCAGGGTACCGCGGCCAGGACCGAAGCGGACGGCGGTCTGGGGGGCCAGTTGCCCGGCGGCCTGGGCGGTACCGGCGGTGACGGAGTCGTAGTCGCTACTGCCGTCGTCGACCGTCACGCCGCCGCCGATGCTGAGGGCGCCGCTCGCGGCGGTGTTGACCCCGGTCAGGGTGCCGAGGGTCAGACCATTGCCGGCGCTCAGCTGGGCACCGTTGGAGAGTGTCAGCACGGTACTGGAGCTGGTGGTGCCGAGGGTCAAGCCTTGGGCCACGGCCAACTGCGTGCCTTGGCCGGAGACGGTCACCTGGGTATTGCGGTCGTTGTGCGCCGAGCCCAGCGCCAGGGTGTTGGTGGCCAGCACCGCGCCGTCGCTCAGACTGAGGTCGTTCTTGGTGGTGAAAGCCCCGCTATTGTCCCAGCGGCTGCCGCTGCCGGAGAGTTGGGTGACCGAGTCGATGGCGACCTGCTGGCTGTTGATGTGGCCACCATTGCTGACCGTGATGCGCGAGTCGTAGAGGAAGTTGCCGCCGGCCTTGAGATTGTTTGTGTTCAGCTGGGCGTTCTGCCCGGTCACCACCAGTTCCGCGCGGGAAAACGAGTTGCCGGTACTGCCGTTATCACTCAGTTGCACGGTGCCCGCCGATACCTGGGCGCCATTGCTGATGGTGAGTTTCCCGCGGCCATTACTGCCGACCAGGAGCGAATTCCCCGACCCGGCGTTCCAGGTGGTCCCACTGCCATCCACCAGGATATTGCCTTGGCCGACGTTTGCGGCGGTGGTGCTGGAGGCGCTGCTGACCTGGCCGCCTTGGCTGGTCACGGTCGCGCCATTGTTGATGGTGAGACTGGCGGTGTCGCCATTGCCCGGCTTGACCACCAGCGCGCCATTGACCGTTTGATCACTGCTCCAGGTCTGCTGACCGGTGCTGATGACGGTGTCGGCTGCGTGGGCTGGTGGCAGTAGCGCCAGAGAGATGGCGAAGGCGAGCGGTGATTGTTTGAATAAGGGCTTCATAACGACTCCAGAGACTCCATGGGTGTCAGGGTGATGGCGACCTTTGTCACCACCTCGACCTTTCCTGACCGGCGGGTAGCCAGCGCGGGAAGTATCTGGAGCGGCTCTGCAGCGGCGAATAGTACGGGTGTACAGCTAGTGCATCTGTACTGGTGGCAACTGGCCGTGGATTGCGCGATCGGTAGTCCGGGTATCCGTCTTGACGCTGAGCGGAGTGTCGACTCCCGGTTGTCGCGTCCTGGCGTGGCGATACTTTTCAGGTATGCATAGGTAACCTTGGGGGTATTGGACAGGCCCTAATCCGGCTGCGCATCCTGGCGCTATAACAATAAGCTGTCAGGAGTACCGTCATGGAGCGGGTCTTGCTGAGCGAACGCAGCCTGGTCTTCGCTGCCTGCGCCCCCGGTCAGGTCTCGGAATACGTCGGCCGCCATCTGGGCAGCCACCGCCTGCAGATTCCGCGCGCCACCGCCGCGTGCGCCAGCCTCGCCCATCGTTCCTTCGCCAGCCTCGACCTCTGCCGGCTGCACTACGCCGGCCAGGTGCGCATCCTGGCGCCTGCGCTGGACGAGCTCTACCACCTGCAGATCCTGCTGCGTGGCCGCTGCCTGTGGCAGGGGCGCGAGGGCACCCAGGGCTATGGGCCGGGCGAACTGATGCTGCTCAATCCCTGCGAGCCGGTGGACCTGGTCTATTCCGATGATTGCGAGAAATTCATCGTCAAGCTGCCGACCGCGCTGGTGGCGCGGATCTGCCAGGCCCAGGGCTGGAGGCTGCCCAAGGACGGCATCCGCTTCGCCCGCCCCGTGGCGCAACGGCCCTCGGAGGACGTGCTCGACCTGCTCGCGCTGATCTGTCGCGAGGCGGAGGCCGCCTTGCCCGGTGACTTGCACGAACCCTACCTGCAGATCCTGGTGACCAAGCTGCTGCTGCAACTGCCGAGCAATCTGCAGACCCAGTTACCGCGGCACGAATCCTCAGGCCGTTTCGCCCAGTTGCTGGAGCACATCGAGACCCATCTGGGCGAGGAGCTCAGCCCACGACAACTGGCCGCCCAGGTGCACCTCAGCGAGCGCGGCCTATTCAGCCTGTTCCAACGCGAGGTCGGCTGCGCGCCGCTGGAATTCGTGCGGCAACGTCGGCTGGAACGGGTCCGCCAGGTGCTGCTCGATCCCCAGGCGAGCGCGCGCAGCGTGACCGAGGTGGCCCTGGCCCATGGCTTCCTGCACCTGGGGCGTTTCGCCCAGCAGTACAGGACGCGCTTCGGTGAAACGCCGTCGGCCACCTGGCGCGGACGCGCGAGCTAGACGGCAGTAGGCGGATAGTCCCGCGCAGTGGCGGGATAGTGGCAGGGGGGCGGTAGGGCGAGCATGGACACCAGGGACGCAAGACGTCCCGCCCAGCGACAACGCTCCTACAACAACAACTCGAGCGCACCGCCATGTCCAAGCCTTTCGCGTTATCCACCGGCACGGCTTTGCCCGTCGTCTCCGCCTTGCTCCTCGGCCTGGGAACCAGTCTGCCGGCCCAGGCCAACAATGGCGTCCAACTGCCCGCCTATGGTGCCAAGGCCATGGGCATGGCCGGGGTGTCCATCGCCCTGCCGCAGGATGCCGCCGCCGCCGCCAACAACCCGGCCGGCATGGCCCTGCTGGGTGATCGCTTCGACGCCGACCTGACCCTCCTGCGGGCGCCGATCCGTACCGAGGTCGGCAGCAGCCACTACGCCGACAACGCCGTGGTGGCCGTGCCCACCGGCGGCTTCAACCGGGTCATCAACGAGGATATGAGCGCCGGTCTCTCGGTGTTCGGCCAGGGCATCGCCCTGGACTACGGCGAGCCGGTGTTCGGCACCCACGACCTCAAGTCCAGCCTGCAGCAGGTGGTGCTGGCGCCCACCGTCACC
>Ga0157358_1001346_pt1 | contig 10751 bp, 8 predicted proteins | sample AttcapACBM2_FD_111484 | JGI IMG/M metagenome (GOLD analysis project Ga0157358, IMG submission 111484) | Fungus gardens microbial communities from leaf cutter ant in Botucatu, State of São Paulo, Brazil - Atta capiguara ACBM2 | ecosystem: Host-associated > Fungi > Mycelium > Unclassified ...
AAAATAAAATGCTATATTGGTATTCCAATGATTATACTCAGGACCATTGTTAAATTCTGCATAATTGACAACTTAAAGAAACACATACCATGAAAAAACTGATTGTTGACATTGATATGACCCTGACCAAAGGTAAAGGTGAAAATGGATATGAAGATGCCATTGTTAACCGAGACTTGCTGGAAAAAATAAAAGAATACAAAGAGCTGGGTTTTACTATAGTGTTAAACACAAGTAGAAATATGAATTCGTTTAACAATAATGTGGGGCTCATCAATAAGAACACATTACCGGTTATTATTAAATGGTTAGAAGAAAATGAGATACCATACGACGAAATCTATGTCGGAAAACCATGGTGCGGTCATGAAGGCTTTTACATAGATGACAAGGCTATTCGCCCAAGTGAATTCATTAATATGTCTTATGATGAGATTATTGAGCTGTTAAGGAAAGAAAAATGATTATCATATTGTCAGCTCAGTACGTTGATCAGGATTTACGTGCCGAGTTTGGACAGCTACCCCCTGCATTTCTACCTGTAGGGAATAAAAGACTTTACACTTACCAAATAAAACACATTCGTGATGAAAATAAAAATGAGAAGATATTTTTAACACTACCTAAAAGTTTTAATATGTCTTCATGGGATGAAAAGGTTCTATCAGAATTATCTGTGGAAATAATTCGTATTGATGAAACTTTTTCTCTTGGTCAAAGCATCGCTTTTAGCCTGGCTTCGAGTTGTAGTGCCGAAGATGAGCACGTTGTTATTTATTACGGTGATACTTTATTACGTTCACCTTTAAACATCGATGAAAATAACAAAGATGTTATATTTACTGCACACTCAGACTTCAATTATTCATGGATGGTCATGAATAATGCGTTTGAAAGTAATGAATCCGTATTTTGCGGTATTTTAGCAATATCTAAACCGCAACTGCTAATCCGCAACTTAATAAGTTCAAAATTTGAACTCGCCGAAAGTTTGGTGAAATATCACGAGACAACACCTTTTAGCCAACAATATCGAGAAGATTGGCTCGACTTCGGCCATCTCAATACTTTTTATGATTCTAAGACAATTGTTTCAACAGCAAGAGCGTTCAATGAATTAACTATAAACAAGTATTATGTAGAAAAACGCTCGGTTAAGAAAGAAAAGCTTCAAGCAGAAGCGAACTGGTTTAGTAATATCCCAGAAGAAATGGCTTATTATGCTCCAATGCTGATAAGTCATGGGGATGAAGATGAAGTTTATAAATATAAGCTTGAATATCTTTATTCTCCTACTCTCACCGAATTATTTGTTTATGGTAATCATCCAAAAGCTATCTGGGCGCACATTATAACGTCCTGTTTTACTTTCATAGAAAAATGTTATGAAATACCAGCAAGTTCTGTTGATGAAGATTTCTATACATCATTAGTATCAAAGAATGAGAGTCGTCTTGAAGAATTTACCAAAGATAATCCTCGCTACAACAAAATAATACAAGACGCTGAAGGAAATAAGTTTGAGCTTAAACAGATGCTTCATGAGATGCATGATCTAATTAGTAAAGAATCAAAAAGTACTTTCATCCATGGCGATTTTTGTTTCAGTAACATTCTGTATGATTTCAAGAAAAACGACATTAAAGTCATCGATCCCAGAGGAATAGACTTTAATGGGCTATTAAGTATCTATGGTGACATTCGTTATGACCTTGCTAAAATATTACACTCAGCAATTGGTAAATACGATTATATAATTTCTGACAGGTTTATCGTTAATGATGATGGTTTAACACTTAAATTGACCATTCCTGATAGCAGCGCCGATCTCAGCGATTTAGTAAGAAAACAATTCGAAAAATCAGCTTTTTCTTATAAAGAGATTCTCGCAATTACGACAACATTGTTTCTATCAATGTTACCTTTACACTATGACAGGCCGGATCGGCAGTCAGCGTTTGTAGCAACGGCTATAAATCTTTATAAGGAAGTAAAAAAATGATTATTATTCCTATGGCTGGCCTCAGCAGCCGTTTTTTTAAAGCAGGCTATACTCAACCTAAGTACAAGCTTGAAGCTCATGGAAAAACTCTTTTCGAATGGTCAGTCAAAACATTTGAAGATTATTACGATTCCGAAAAATTTATATTTATTTGTCGCGATGTTTACGACACCCCCTCCTTTGTGGCTTCTGAAATTGATAAAATAGGCATCAAAGATTTTGAAATCGTGGTTCTGAGTTCCGAAACTCGCGGCCAGGCTGAAACGGTTTTTTTAAGTTTAGATAAAGTCCCTAATGATGTCCCATTTGTCGTTTTCAACATTGATACTTACGAAAAAGAGTTTAAATTTTTTGAGATTCAAAACGATGCTTATTTGGAAGTTTTTAAAGGTGAAGGTGAACATTGGTCTTTTGCCCTACCAGATGGCAACACATCAAAAGTAGTGAAAACAACAGAAAAAGTGCGTATTTCAGATTTGTGTTCAAATGGAGTATATGGATTTAAGAATAAAGAGATCTACATCAATGCTTACATCGAAATGCAACGCGAAAGTAGAGGTGAACTGTATATAGCACCGATGTTTAACTTTATTATTGATAAAAAAATGAGCGTTCATTACAAATTAACGCCTATTGAGAAACATATCTTTATGGGTACACCGGCGGAATACACTGATTTTTTGGGCACAGATAATGTTTAAACTGGCGTTAAAAGATATATTTGATGGATTTAAGAAATATCAGTTTTGGAGCTATATGGCTTGGCAAGAAATTGTCATCCGTTATCGCAGAAGTATTTTAGGTCCATTCTGGATCACTGCAAGTACAGCCATATATGTTGTTTCAATATCAACAGTATTTTCAACACTATTTAATCAAGATATAAAGCATTACTTGCTGTATATGTCACTTGGTATTCTGGTTTGGAATTACATTAACCAAACTATTATTGAATCAGCAGATTCTTTTATTGCCTGCGCCGGATTTATAAAGCAAATCAAAATTGAAAGAAGCGTCTTTATATATCAATCTGTTGCGCGAAACTTCTACTTCTTCCTTCATAATGCCATTATACTGGTCATATGCTTAATTTTTTTTGATAGTACACTGACTTTTTATACTGTTGGTAAGGCATTGTTTGGATTATGTATTCTAACGTTTAATATTTTCTTTATGTCTTTAACACTGGCATGTATTTGCACACGATTCATGGACCTACGCCAAATAGTTGCATCTATCCTGCAAATTGGTTTTTTAGTTACTCCTGTTATGTGGATACCGACTGAGTCAATGCGAACTAAAGCATATCTTTTAGAATGGAATCCTATTTATCATTTCATTGATTTTATAAGGTACTCATTGCTACCTGCTAATTTTCCTCCGGCAGTTATGCACCCTAGCATCAAATATATATTGGTTTTTACAATAATTAATGTGATTGTCAGCCTTTATACTTTCAGCTGTTCTCGCAAGAAAATTTCTTACTGGGTTTAATTATGTCCTCTTATTTGAAACTTGACAATGTTGCCGTCAGCTATCCAATCTTTGACGTCAAATCACGTTCTCTTAAAGCAAACTTTGTAAGACTGACCACTGGAGGCGTTATTTCATCAAACTCCAGACAAGTCACCGTTGACGCTTTAAAAAATATCAATTTGACATTAAAACATGGTGACCGATTAGCCTTGATAGGCCACAATGGTGCAGGAAAATCGACTCTACTTAAAACAATGGCAGGAATTTATGAGCCTACGCAGGGTGCAATAGAAAGCAAGGGGAGCATTGCTAGCTTACTCGATATTAATTTGGGTGTTAATCCCGAGTCTTCAGGACGTGAAAACATATATTCCCGTGGAATGCTTTTAGGTATGTCCAAACGCCAAATAAATGAAACAATCGATGAGATCATTGATTTCACAGATTTGGCAGATTTTATTGACTTACCAGTAAGAACTTATTCATCGGGTATGTCAGTACGTCTTGCATTTGCCATATCGACGGCTGTGAAACCTGATATCTTATTATTAGACGAAGTTATCGGAGCGGGTGATGCTAATTTCATGGATAAAGCACGTAAGCGTATCTTAAATTTGATTGAATCCGTAGGCATCTTGGTATTCTCTTCACATTCTGAGGCAGATGTAAAATCTTTCTGTACAAGGGGTGTTGTTTTAGATGCAGGAAAGATTGTATTTAACGGTTCAGTTAATGAGGCTTACAATTTTTATGCACACTCACGCGTAACAAGTTAACTAAGATAAACAAAACCTGATGATACATCGCAATTTTGATGAAGCAGATGCTGCTGTAATAATGTCAGTTTATTATAAAGATAAACCTTTTCAGCTTTATTGCAGCCTCTGGAGTTTAGTAAACCAAACCGCTGATCACTTTGTTGTTCTGATTACGATTGATGGCAAAATTTCAAATGCATTGAAACTAGTAGTGAACTTCTTTTTAAAAAAATATAATTTTATCAGAGTTATTAATTCCGATATTAACAGAGGTTTAGCGTATTCACTCAATGATTCAATTGAATACATATTACACAACCATCCGAATATTGAGTTCTTTTTCCGAATGGATGCTGATGACATAAGCGCATTAAAAAGAATTGATTTGCAAAGATCCTTTCTTAAGGACAATGAAAATATCGATATTTTAGGCGCGAGTTGCAAAGAATTTGGCATATATTATAAAACGATAAAAAAATTCACTTATGATATTGAAATAAAGCAGAATATTATAAAAATTACCCCATTTGTCCACCCAACTGTTGTTTTTCGAAAAAGAGTATTTATTACCGGTGAGCGCTATCCAGTTGAGACTCATCTTTCGGAAGATTTAGCCTTTTGGCTTAATCTCGCTCTTTCAAATTATATTTTTCATAATATTCCTGATGTGGTTTTATTCTATAGACTTAATAATTCTACATTGCATCGCAGAATGGGGCTTAGAAAAGCGTATTCAGAAATGATGTGCCGATTCAATTATATATTACATACAAAAGTAAATATTTTGCGAAATACATTATTTTCCTTTGCGCATTTCGCAATCAGAATTATGCCTTTAGCTTTATCAAGAGTACTTTATAAAGTACTACGTTAAGAATTTTTTCTTCAGATATTCTTTTAATGAAAATGGTATATTCTTAATTGCCAATTGTACAATTTTCAATCCTAAAATCCATCGTATGTATCGATATTTATCTTTACTTATCCCCTTAGGTTTATATACATTTTTAATTAACACATCAGGATGTATCTTTTTTAATAATTCAATTGATTCATATGTTGAATAGCATTGTGTGTTAAAATAACTTCTTGCACTTTCGAATTTTGATACGCGAAGTCCAATATCATCAGGATGTGCAACGATAAAATACTCAGGAAAAACACTTTCAAATTCATCAACTATTTTTTCTGAGTGATCATTATGAAATGCTATAGGAAAATCTCTTTCATTTTTATATATATAATGCAATGCTAACCATTGCTCAACAGCATACTTCGAGCGGAAAGCTTTTTCATATCTGTTGCTACCAATCCTGTGTATATTTTTTTCGTACCAAATTGAATATTTAAAAGGATATGCCGGAGCTGAATAGTAATTTAAAAGATCTTCTTTGTAGCCAAACTGAAACATATCACTTATGTGAAAAGGCATCCGTTCACTATACCTTGGATTTATAGAAAACACACTTGATGTTATGACACGTTTATTCCTTGCTTCTGAACTTTGAGGTATTTGATCGATTAAAGACCAAAGAGCGAGAATATCATTATTAAGGATTATTTGATCAGTACGCAGCTTCATCACTAACGGGTAAGTGGCGTTTTTAATTCCTAAATAACAACAACTAATTTGCTTATTTATATTATTGTTAACGACAGTCGAATCAAGTTTGTCTGGGAACTTCAATGAGGGTAGCTCCCCTTCATTTTCACAAAAAATCACTTTATCAAAATGATTGTTTTTTTTGTAATGTTCTGCAAACAGCTTATCATTTGTAGATAATATTATTTCTGGATTATTGAAGTATTCTCTCAGAATGTCTACTGTGTATTTAATATCAAACTCTTTATATCTTACGCCAGCGATTACTACGCTAATTTTTTGATTTTTGGTCATTATTGTTTCCTACAATTTACACACTTATCAATTTACTGTCAGTTGATTATCGCAAGCTTCACATGATAAGTAGAAATAACTTACCCAATGCATTACAACCTATTTTATCTCAATAATATAACTAATTTTGTAGATAAATTTTCATGTAAAATAATTGACATCTATTTATATTTTCTCTTTGGTGCTCTGTTCTATTTATTAAAAGTAATAAATAATCTATTTCTGATCTCCAGCCTGAACTTGCAGATGCACAGCATACACATCATTTCGGTAATGTACCTCTGATTTCGACATTAAAAGTAAAATCCTCAACACTACAATTATTATCACTTTTCGGTTCTGCAATGAGTATCAAAGCTTTAATGTCAAAACATTCTTAAAGAGGTTTATTACAATCAGCCCCGTAGGATTAATTAATAAATTTGATAGTGGCCATTTAGCATATCCCATATCCCTTTTAAAATATAAGTTAAGCATCAGCAAAGGTGTTGACTTTAAAATGCTCATGGACTCTGTTATTTATATATAATTAAAAACATACATTTATAGCGCATTATAAAGAATTCATTTAATATCAGGCTTATTTTGATGCTAGACATTTGATGATTTATTCGTCAACTATAATTTTGTTTATCTTTCTAAAACATGAAAAGCCAGCCAGAGCTGGCCTTTCACAAACATCAGGTTAAATCAAGCTTATTAATTAATCGCGACTTATAAGCTGCAGCAACTTTTCTGACAAAGCGATTTATCTGTCTTAATTCACTTATTATAAATAATGTAATTTTAAGTGGAAGTAGATGAACGTTTTTTTCTTTGAGTTCAGTGTAAGATTTACAGGTTATTTTACTTGTTTGAATGGTGCGCCAATCGCTTATAAGCTGATTGACTATGAGCTGTCCATTTTTATTCATGTCGACACAATAATAACTACTATAGTTAGTATGGGAATAACTTTTGATATTTTTTAAAGAAGTAATTTTCCAAGGGAGAATGATTCCAAATACTTTGAAACAAGCTCTAGCATTAACGTGAGGATCGTAATCATGAGATTCAATTAAAATCAAATTTTTCTCACCTTCGATCTCACCTAATAATCTTATATTCTTTGGAAGTGTATTTAATAACTTACCGGACTTGTATCTATTTTCGAAATGAGACGTGACATCTTGTAATTTTGCAATATGCGTAGTTTTGGACCACCATACTTTCTCTTGTTCATGCAATAATGCAGTGGTCATCCACGGTCTCATTATCTCGCCACGATGCAACGCGTAAGGCATATCTAAAAGTGCAATACCAATTTTATTTTCAATAATATATTTTGTCAGCATACTTTCGGGATTAAAAAAGAGATGCTCAATATTTTCTATAATATATGAATAAATAGAAAAGTATTTAGCCATTAACTCTGTCCGGCCTATTGCAAATTGATCATTCATTCCTTTGGATTGGAAAGAACTCGGAATATAAATGACATCCGGCAGAAAATCCCCATTATCACTTATGGAGAAAAGTATTTCTTTCAAAGAGTATTCTGAGTAAATATCAGGCCGTAATCTTATTATGTAGTCATAATCTTCAGGATTTTCAATTAGTGAGAACACTTTCTCCATACTATAAAACATGGATAAAGTCCCTTGATTCCTTTGGGGTTTAAGATAAGAACTTTCGTTAAAATTAATTTTTTCTACAATATCTTTAAAGTTTTTCTCTTCTTCAAAAAAATATTTTTTTGGTTTTAGAACATCAACTATATAAGCTTCACACGCTTGTTTCCAGTTATGTATGTACAGATCACAATCAACTCCCCCTAAAAACCCAAGTAAGTTTCTGACTTGCTGTTCATAACCTCTAAACTCATTATGTGTAAATTTCCCAGATAGGCAGACAGCAATGCGACTTCCCATCCACATCAGATATTGGGTTGAAACAGTTGCACAAAAATAAGGGAGAGCCTTTAATTCTTCGATGTACGTTTTTTTTATGTAAGCAGGCTCAAGCCGGATAAGTGGGAGTTTAAAATGTTCAAAAAATTTGCTTAATCTACTCACCTCCCCAGCGCCAACTATTGAAAGTAAAAAATCATTGCCATGTAAAGAGAATGGAAGTTCGTTCAGTTTAAACCGACCAGCAATATCAGATGGAACAAACTCATTAATAACTTTTTGCAGATCTAAAATATCGTATTCATCTTTATGATATTCGTTTAAATATGCGTAATATAATATGCATTCAAAATAGTCTAATTCTTCTTTGCTTTTTATAATTAAGTCAAACCATTCCTCTCCTAACTTGTTGAAAAGCAAGTCTTGGACTTTGTCTTTTTCATAGAACCAATGAAGTACATCCATATACCAACGATTAATGGAATCTATTTTTAGTGCTTTTGACGTGTTTTTATTTATTCTTAGCCCAGTGCTCTGCTTCCAGCGTTCACCTCTTGCTGTAGTACTTGTATAGAAAACATATTTTTTTTCTGAGTAATTTTTTAATAATTCTGATGCACTAAATTGATTATAAAATACTGTTTCACTATCCAACACCAATGTCCAGTGCGTTTCAGCAGCCAACATCCCACCAAATTTCTTCAATGTTTGAAAAGTAAACTTACCAATCCTCTTCAAGAAAGACCCAGGAGATTCATTTATATTAAACTCTGACATTACATTTTCTGTTGTGATTATTTTTATTGATAAATCATTATAGTTTTCGACAACAGTAGAAAACATATCTAAATTTTTGTTCTCAACGACTACAATTAAGTCTAGATTTTTTTTATCTGTGCAATTTTCAGAGATGCTTTTTACCATTCTTGAAAATTGCAAGAAATGTTTTTCAAAACTGGGAGTAATTATTGTAAGCCTATTTTCCATTTCTATCACTCGCTATATTAATAGGTATTTTTAATTTTAATAAAAATTATCACTAATTTTACCCCAAAATGCAATAACGTTAGAATAAAATAATATTGTAATGTGAAATTTAGTCTAACACTGCACTAATGCCGATTTTCAGTTTTACTTGTACTGGTGGTGTAAACATTATGTCAACAGGACGGTGTAGTATTTTCATAACCCAAAAGCATTATATTTTAAAAGTATCCACTCTAACAAAATCAAGACTTTTTTCATCTTCCAGTAGATGTAACTCAACATATTTTACAAAAAGTATCATTTTATACGCTAAAAACTGGTGCAGCGATCACTTTTGCATTTAGTTGCACTCATTATATCATTATATTCTACTAAGCCAATCTAATACTAATATTCCATTAGAAAAAGCCACTACTAACATGATGATGGGTTTAAAAACTTATCAAATAGGATTCTAATAAAATTAATATACCCCATTCACAACTGTCGAATAAAAATTCTAATAATTTATAAAATCACCCCGAAATCCCGGAATATTGACTTATAAATAAGCCACATAAAAAAATTGAAAGGTTTTACAATTAATTTATCCACCCTTCTAAAATAAGAATTTAATTTAGAGTGCGACTTCATGTAACACGAATGAATCCAGCAATGCATCGACCCATAATTCAAATCGTTAGGATATTATTAATAACTGCAATTGAGATATTGAAAACCTTTTCAACTACTACTGGTTAGCTTGCATTAAATAACACTCGTCAACCGTAATAACCTAAAGCTATAAAAAATAAATAGGGCGAACCCTTTAAATTAATTCGTATGATAATTGTAACAAACAACCAATTCTGGGTCTTGATATAGATTAACCCTTCCCCTCTCACGTCCAAATAGATAGCCCCCTAAAAAAACAGGGCGCCAATGGACTAATAACAATAAGCCACTGTTTTTATTGTTTAAATACCAACCTCATTTTAAGGCAAAAGATATAATGCAACAAATGGCATGATACAAAATGTATTTTTTGGGACCTGTGAATCACTTAGCAATAATTTCAAAAATCATTGTTAAAAAGTTATTTCATCGAGATCACTACATAAAAAACCCAGTTTTCATAACTATATTACAATTCCGCCATACTTTATATCTAGCATAATTGACAACCTTTAGTACTTTATTCCCATAAACGCATTTACGCAAAATATCTAATTCAAATGTATAATCTATAATTGCTTTACATTACTGACTCCTACTGGCACTTATAAATTATGGAAGTACTACGTTACACCAAGCCTCGAAAAACCATCCCCAAAGATAGTAAACTTTGATTACACTGAGCATATGATGAATTAATATACATAAAACCAACGCTAAAATTAGAACGCTTTATTTAAAATGCCGCTCGAATTTTTTTTAAAAAAATAAAAATGTACATTAATTTTTAATCAGCCCTAAATATCTGTTGTATAGACTTTGAATATCAACCCATGCTAACATAACTTTTGGCTAAAAATAATTAAACTTTGCCTGCTATCATCTAAATATAATCATTATTTAAGTATATATTCGCATAAAAAAACCCGCATTGGCGGGTTTTTATCTTTCTAGAAATGTCTTTTAAACCCTTCCGGGTTCTTCGACTGCCAGTTCCACGTATCGCGCATCATCGCGTCAATTCCCCGCGTCACACGCCAGTCCAGTTCACGGTTCGCCAGCGACGCATCCGCCCAGAACGCCGGCAG
>Ga0157358_1001347_pt1 | contig 10751 bp, 4 predicted proteins | sample AttcapACBM2_FD_111484 | JGI IMG/M metagenome (GOLD analysis project Ga0157358, IMG submission 111484) | Fungus gardens microbial communities from leaf cutter ant in Botucatu, State of São Paulo, Brazil - Atta capiguara ACBM2 | ecosystem: Host-associated > Fungi > Mycelium > Unclassified ...
CTGAGCATCTCCTATAGTAGGTACTGGTATATAAGACTAGTAGTTATATTGTAATTCACTAGTCTGATAATCAATGAAAATAATTCTTATTGAACTGGATTTCTGGTATTTAATAACAACATACTAAATCAGCACTCACTCCCAACTTGGACTTCTCTCTCTTATCTGAATTTGCAACTATGTGGTAGATAGATGGCATAGCATATAAGCTGAAGCTAAGGTTGTTCTACAAGTTTGCATATCTCTGAGCTCATCTTGCAGACTTTTACCTCCAGTGTGAACCATGCCTGACATAGTTTTAATATCTATGAGTTGGTTGTTAATAACATTAGCTTGTTTTATTATGTCTTAGATTTGTAACTAGATGTTAGGTATTATTTCTATTCTTTTAATTAGTCTATGATTGTTAAATATAGTTTACACTTAAGAACAAAATTTCATGGAATTGAATTGGAATTTATATCTGTCACAAACTTCATTCAGTTTGTATCTCCACAACTAGTAGTTTTTACAAACCAAGTTGTGCTGGAAAGCTCCAAATGAGAGCTATCTATATATATATAGAATTTATAAAAGCAATGATAAATAACCAAGATATCAGGCTATCAGTAACTGTAAAAATTTTGTTGGCTATTATCTTATGAATGGCTAGACAGATTTATATAATTGAACTTGCATTGGAAAGTACTCATCAAATCATTCTAATGATATATAGTATATTTTATAGTAATAAGTATTTATAAAGATACAAGTATATCAATATAGTAATATAATTTAAAATTAGCCTGATATTTGCTATGATAGATGACAGCCTCTATCAGATATGAGTTTTGATTATATGATAGAAACCACTTGTGTATAGATTATTACTCTTTTATATATATATCTTTGTGTCTGAAAATTAGACTGTAGACTTAATAATATCATTTTACATTTGTTTAGATATCACAAATAAGTGAGTATGCCATTTTGTGATAGCACCAAGAATCTTATACAAGGAGTGCAGAGTTATTATAAGAGAACTCATTTTTTGCACAAAGTTCAAGTATTCAAACTTTATCTCTGACTCCACTAAACTCTATAATATTCTCACTTCCTATCAGTTAACACTCCTTTATCCCACTAGATTATATAGTCTTCCTCAGACTAATTACCATGAGCACATTGTTAACTTTTATTATCAAATCCCTCTAATGTATCCATTGTAAGCTTTTTTCTTTCTTTTCCAATAGAATTTTAGATATTTCTCTATTAGAGTCTCTGACCATCTAGCTTTTATGGTATGCTTGAACTCTTATATTTTATTTTAATTGATTATTTTCCTTTTATCTATTTTCTTTAATTTGATTTTTTCTTTTTCTTTTATTTTATCATAGTAGAAGAGACTGAAAGAATGATATCAAGGTATGTGTTTATAGTATGTTTACCTTATAGTATAGAAATACATTGGAGACTCCTTGTTGAGTTCTCTTGTGAAGATTACAAGATTCTCACTTTATAAAGTTACTTAGTGTACTATTGACTATTTTAGTTAGTGGGTGCTACAATGCTAGCTATCATTATTCTTTATTTATGTCAGTACTGTTTTGTTAGATTAGGATAAACTTTATTAAGTATTTAGGATAGTTACTATCTCTAAAAGTCCTTATTCTGTTTTTTTTAGAACTTTCTAGAGGTGAGTGCTACTCATACTTATTGGTTATATCAATATACTTGGAAATTTCTAGAGATTTTAGAATTCTTTAGAATCTTATAGACCCTGCTAGTCATTTTAATAGCATTATAGAATTCTTCTCTTAAAACTTTAAAGTATATTAATTCTAGTAGTTCCAGATTATCTACTCTATATCTCAACCTTTTTCTTCTCTTCTTTCTTTCCAAATAATAAATGTTTCAAGCAATTACTCTACAAATCCCATTTATACTGACAAAGCTATGAGTATTCTCCAGTACTCTCTCAGAAAAGTAGCTGAGCATTAGTATGTCTTGGAGCTTTTTACCAATAATATTCTTACTAGTTTAGTAACTCAACTCAAAGACTTGCAGACTTTCATATCAAACTCTGCTCTTACATCTGTAGGTAAACTGTCCTCAATCATATCAAGATTTTTATTCTCTACTAACACTTTTATATCTAGAATCTTTTTTCATTGCTCTTGATCCTGCATTCTATCTCTATTAGATTTTAGTGGTAATTAACAAACTAGAAGAGCTTTCTTAAGCTCCTATATTTTATACATCTGTCTGTCTGCCAAGCAGTTCACTTGTAATTAAGATAAGATTCTCTAGACCTTGTCTTTCTCTAGAAGTGGCTATATTTCTAAATAGTCAGAAAGCTTCTTCTGTGCAGAGTCTACTACTAGCAATTTCACTATTATTATATAGCCTAAGTTTAAGCAGCTCATCTAAGAACATTTCTTCCTGGTCAATGCTACTACTAAAGCTATTAATAAACTGGAAGAGATAATATATTACTAAGAGAGCTATACTGTAGAGAATTACTTAGATGAGTTTCAAATCTTAGTTTTAGAAGCTAGCTACACTGACTTTGATACTACAAGTTTTGCAACAGACTTCAAATAGTAATCTAAAATTAGATTATGATCCTGTCAGTGAGAAGGCCCAAAGATATAGATATTCTCTCTTGGTTTGAAGCTATATGTGGAATATACCAGGCTTGTCAGATGAATAAGGTGTTTTAGTCAATATAATATATAATTTCTAAGCTCTGTAGACCTTATCAGTTCTCTTTTCTTCTTGACAATCTTTCTCTACTCTATCAAGTGCTTTTTTCTAGTGTTCCAATAGACATTAATACTACTTGAAAACTCTATCCTATACTAGTCCAAGGCTATTACTGATGTAGGGATCCAAACTACATAGTCTAAGAATATTAGTATCTTACAAGGCTAGATATCTGGCAGTTAACTGCTAAAAAATATAAGAAACTAATAAAGAACTTGAACTTATTGAAAAACATGTAAGTGATGCAACAATCAGAGCCTATAAAGCTAGAGAATTTGGATTTAGGATATAATAAATAGGATTTTGTATAAAGTGACTAGCAAATTGTGTATTATAGTCACTAGTAAATAAGTTCATTGTATTTAAAGTAGAGAAATACACTGATAATGACAGTAATCTTCCTGATGTATCTATTTATTCACCTGCAGTTTCTGTAGCCCTTACTAAGTATCTTAAGTAGGAAAAAAGACTTTTTTCATACTCAGTTATCAATGCTTTCAATATTTATATTTAGTCAACTCTAGCATTACCATAATCTTCATCAACTAAAGATTTGTGAAGAAATACCACTTGAACACTTGTAAGCTCTTGTGTTCTATATTTGTTTACAATGTGGCACTTCTAATAAAGATGACCAAATATCTAAGGTTGTGAATATGGTACTTTGGTATTAGTTGTACTCTGAACAGGTATTATTTGCTGTCTCTAGTCTAGATAAACAAAATATTATCCTCAGCTTTACCTAGCTGAAGACATATAATCCTAAGATTGGCTAGTAAAAAGGAGAGGTTGTACCAACAAGATACTCTATATACTGTTCAGGTTGCTAAGATATTTAGAAGGCCAAGAAGTATTAGATATGTGCTTTGTTAATATATTGGTCTAGTCTTTTTTCTAGCTTAGTAGAAAACTCTAATAATACAGAAAATTTCCCATGGACTAGTATATAGTGGAAAGAAGAGCTAGGTAAATGCTACTACCTGATCTATCTACTCTCTAAGTATTCTAGCCTTGATCTTTATGTAACTATTATTTTTTCTTAGTAACTATTAAAAGCCTTTGATAGGAACCAAGTCTTACAAAGTTTTATTTTTCCTCCCACATATGCAATAGTTTGAGTTGGTCTTTGTTAAGAAAGATTTTGATACTTTTTTAGACTACTATAAGTAGAATCATACTATCAAACTTATTTCTAATACAAAGTCTAAGTTGTCAAAAGTATACTCTCTATTTCCTGTGGAGTAGTCTGAGTTGAACAAGTTTACTACAGAAAACCTCTATACTAAATGGATATAATCTTCAAAGTCTTCCATAGCTACACTAGTGTTTTTTATCAATAAAAGAATAGGTTTTTATGTTTAGTACAAGACTATCAAAACCTCAATATGCTCACTATCAAGAATAAAATAAAAAATGAGTCCACAATCTTTGACTCTAACAGTTACAAGCTTGGAGATCAATGGTAACAGATACTTATTCTCTCTTTATAATCTTTGGAGTAGGTTAGATGTGATTGTATGTAAACTATCAGTCTAGTATATATATAGATAGATTGTATCTAGAACTTCATTAAGTTCTCTTGTGTTAATTTAATTTCTCTTTTACTAACACTTTAAGGTTTAAGTCATAATAGTGACAAAACTCTAAGATATCTAGTACTTTACTAAGCTAGATGTATACTAGAGCTTCAATAATGTTCATATCAAGCTTAGTAATAAGTAAAAGACTATCTTTCATATAAACTGTGGTCTTTTTGAAATTTTGGTTATATTATTTAGTATAATAGACAATCCTATTACTTTTCAAACTATAGTGAATAACATATTTCAGGATTTCATAGTAAAAAATATTTTGATCTTCATCTGGATATTAAAAGAATACTATAAGACAGTTTACAGAGTTCTAGAGGTTTTGATCAAGCACAACCTATTCTTTCACCTCAAGAAGTGTAAGTTTGACAAGCTATGTATTAAGTATTTAGGTTTAGTGTTGTGGTAACTACTAGTCAAGACAACTAATAGACCACTAAAACAAACTCAAGAGTAAAGTATCTTATGGGAATCACAAAAGAACTTGACAAAGAGTTCCTAATGCATTCCTACACTATTTATACAAAAGAGTTATGGTCCATGCTAGTAATAAATAGTTTTATTCTAAAGTATATATCACAAATAAGGCACTCACTGGTTGTGATACCTGAACTTAGTGGTGTTTCAGAGGTTCAGTATAAGGAGATAATGATAATAGATAATGAGTGGTATCAACAAGAATAATTGATGTTGTTAAGTCTAAGGTTTAGTTTTTAGATATAAAGAGATATATACAAAAGAGTGATGGTCCATGCATAAGCTGTTGCCATCACATGATCAAAACTTGTACCTGATGGGAGCTGTCATCTGTCATAACAGCTGTCAGGCTAATTTTAGAAGGTAACTAATTATATCACTACATTGATATGCTTGTATCTCTATAAATACTTATTGTCATGTAATATACCATATATCATTGGGAATGGTTTGATGAGCACTTTTTAATGCAAGTTTGATTGTGCAAATCTGTCTAGTCTTTCATGAGATATTAGCAAACAAAGATTTTACAGTTACTGATGACCTGATATCTTGGTTGTTTGTTGTTGCTTTTGTACATCCTGTATATGTGCAGATAGCCCTCATTTGGGGCTTTACAGAACACTTAGTTTGAGAAAATTGGTCTACTGGTTGTGGAGATACAAGCTAAATAAAGTTTGTGACATATAGTTTATATGTATACTACAACTAACCTATCACAAAGTGAACTACTCACTTGTTTGTGATCAATACAGATGTTAATGATAAAAAGATAAAAATTGATACTATTAAGTCTAAAGTCTAATCCTCAAACATAAAAGTATTTATACAAAATAGTAATAATCTGTGTACAAGCTGTTTCCATCAGATGATCAAACTCTTACCTAGTAGGACTGTTATCTATCATAGCAGATATCAAGCTAATTTTAAAAGAAAACTAATTATGTTATTACATTGATATACTTGTATATTTATAAATAATAATTTCCATAATATATCATTAGAGATAGTTTAATGAGTATTTTCCAATATAAGTTTGATTGTGAGAATTCATTTAGTTGTTTCTGAGATAATAGCCAATGAAACTTGTAGTTACTAGTAGTCTGATATCTTAGTAATATATTGTTACTTTTGTACATCTCTTATTTGGAACTTTCCAGTACAAATTAGTTTGTGAAAATCAGTTTACTAGTTGTAGAGATACAAATTAATAAAGTCTGTGACATAACCTATTGTTATGACTTAAGTCTTAGAAATAAGTTGAAAGCATACTCTTATATTGAGTAACACAAGAAAACTTAATAGAGTTTCTAAGTAAAATATATTTATCTTATATATACTAGGCTGTTGGTCTATATTATACTAAACTTAGCCTACTATAAAGAGTATGCATATTACATACTATTGGCATGTGGTGTCAGAGTTGAAAACAGTAGACTCTATTTTATTTTTATTTTCTTTCTCATTTCTATTTTCTTTTCCATTTATTTTAAATTTAAGGTTAGAGATTAGCATAATATTATACATGACTGTCACAAACTCTCACACAACATAACATAGTGTTATACATCAGTTGTATGTCACATGTTGTATAGAAGAACAAAGAAAATTCTGGAACAATGATACCATTTCATATATTAATAGTATATAGTATATATATAGTCTTTAGACTAGGCTAAGTTTAGTATAACATGAACTATTAGTCTAGCATATATAAGATAACTTTGTACTTAGAACTCTATCAAGTTCTCTTATTTAAACCCTATATAAGATTTCTCTTTTAACTTATCACTGAAGCTTAAGTTGTAATATGTAGTATAATATTATTCTCTAAAATCTTTTATATTCTTTTATGTATTATATAATCATGTGATATGTGACTGTTACATATGTGATCACCCTGTGATAGGTGTTATGTATTTATTATGCTTTGTAACTTATATAACTATTATACATGATATTATACTATATTTTTTATCTAAGTTCAAAATAAAGAAAAAATGAATATAAAAATCAAAATAGAATAAAAGGAAAAAACAGGAAAGAAATATAAGAGAAAAATACAATAAATAAAAACCAAGTCTATTATTCATAACTCTAACATCTATTCTAAAGTTTATATGCTTTTTATAAGATTAACATGTTGTTACCATACTATATAACATCACTTACTTCAGAACTTTCTTTTATATTATATGATTGTATAACCTGTGATTGTGATATGTGACATCACATCACACTCATTTACCTGAGTTTAAAATAGAAAATAAAACCAAAAAATAAATAAATAAAAATAAAATAAAAAAACCAAGTATTATAACCTTAGCTTGGAGCTCAGGTTGCACTTAGGCAAAGACTTGAGTATAAGAGAAGGGTGAATTGCAAGTGGTAAAGTATAAGGATACAGAAGTATATCTATGCTATATATACCAGTAGGCCATGAGGAAATAGTCTATAGTATATGATGTAAATGAGTCATAAAATATAAGGAAAGAGTAAGAACATAGTACTTACTACATGAGGTGCTGACTGAGACTACTGTGGCACAGCTGATCATGTTGTCATTATCCTTGACCCTAGTTCATACTGAATCCATTGTTAGGAATAGACCAGCCACTAAACCAGTTATGCTAAAAGTGTGCAATGTTAAGCTTAGTCTTGACATCTGGCTGATACTATATATATACTTCATACTGTACTCCTGACATCTATAAGGCATCAATTGTAATACCAAGTCTATTTTTCACAACTCTGACAATCTGTATTCAAGGCAAATACTTATGCTATATGATTTTCTAATATTATAAATAATTCTATCTTATATTTTATAGATGTTTACCTTATATCAAACATGTCTTAGACATACATAAGAACTGTTTTATCTTATAACTCATAACTACTGTGCCTTGTGGTTTCTTTATATTATATCAGTCAGTATCTCATATAGTAGTGGAGGCTTTTTCATGTTTCTCTCATACGTTTCTTATTGTTTTCTCAGAAATTAACCTGTACCTCTATTGTTGTGTAGAAGACTACAAGTTGGACTCCTATTCCAAAAAGTAAACTATGGTCACTTCTAAAGACTGCAATGCTTCAAAAACTGCTGATTCACTGGCAACTTCTTTTGAGAAACTCTCAAAAAAATAGAGAGTGATCTCTAGAACTCTGCACAGACTGAGGGCCATGTTAAAATTTCCTATACAGCAATGAGTATTATCTGACTTAATGCATCTACTCTTTCTGATCTTCACTCTCTCTTTGTCTCCCTTACTTCTTCATTGATCCTTGGTTAGAATTATTGTAATAAAATCCTGTTTTGAGCTCTTGTTGACTCTGGATTTACTCATTGTCTTGTAAACTTGAAATTTCCTGGATATTCACCACTTGAAGACATCTGCAATCCCTCCAGTTGCTCTCCATTTTTTCAATGGTTTATCAAACAATACCATCTCCAAAATTGCTAACTTAGTCATAATCTTCTCTACCAGTGATTGTATGACTCTAGACTTCTATGTTACTCCACTTGATCCTTCCTGCTCTTTGGTTCTTGGATATAACTGGCTCACTTGATACAATCCACTGATTAACTGGATAAATAGGTCAATAAACTTCCATTCATCTTTGCAGAAAAATCTTGCTTTCTTTTGTATTATGGCTAACACTTTATTGGTATCTCCATTATCTCTTGACACCCTCCTTTTATAACCATTGGATTCCATAGTACTTTTCTAGTTGCTTCTCTTTAGTTTTCTTAGAGAACTATTGCCCTATCTCATCTTCTAAAGAGATATCAGTAATATCTTTTTGTTTGGATTCTGTAACTGGAAGAGTTTTAACACCTACCAAAAAGGTGGCATCCTTGGCTAAAACCTTGTTCTAGAGTTACTTTAAATACTCCAACTATTTCTTTTTTTTCTCTTTCTCTATAAGCTTCTGCTTTTTGGCTTTGTTTCTTATCTTGGTTTTAGCTACTTTTCTTGCCTTCTGAGTAGCTTGCTCAATATGATAGACCTGAAGCTATTGCTTTTCTTCATACCTCCTCTGCATCTCTTATTGCTACTTTTCAAGTATTTTGGCATTGTTTTGGAAAATGTTAGAGAGAATGGGAGAAGACATAATAATATAAAAGAAAGGTGAAAAAGTTTTCTTTTTTGTTTATGTATTGTTGACCTAGACACTATCACAAGTTCTTCAGATAAACTCAATAGGACTTCAAAGGATTAGTCCTAAGGGGAAAATACTATTATATCTTAGATTTACCCATGCTAAAGACATACCTCTGTAGTGATACTGTACCCTCTACCTCTATGAAACAAGCTCATTTTCTATGATAGCTATCCTTCTTGCAACATGTTCTCATAGCAGTGATGCAACAATTTAGATATTCTATTTTCAATAATGGAAATAATCTTATCTGACTTAGTCTTCTATGGTAGAGTTTTCCTATCTCACTCTTATCAGTGTCTCACTACTGGAACCTCTGCTCAGGGCAATAGGGGCTATATCACTAAAACCCTAAGCATCTTTTATATTCCCTGCTTGTATATAAGATTAGTGGTTATATTGTAATTTGCCAGTCTGATAATTAATGAAGGTAATTCTTAATTAAACTCAATCTCTAGTATTCAATGGTGATATACCAATCAGCACTTACTTCCACCTCAGACTTTGTTAATTCATTTGAAGTTGCAACTATACAGCAGACAGATAGTACAGCACATAAGCTGAAGCCAAGGTTATTCCACAAGTTCATATTACCAAACATAGAGTTTACACACTCTGAACATCTCTGAGCCAACCTCATGGACTTTTATTTCCTGGTGTGAACTGTGTCTGACAACTCAAAATCATCTGATTCATACTTCTATCTCTTGTTTACTTGTTCCTTTACCTCCTTCTGTGCTCTCTTCAAATGCTATTTGTTAGAAGTACAGTATAAAGTGTTTATACAGCACTAGCTAAATGTTAAAGCTAAACTTGACATTGTGTACTCTTAGTATAACTAGTTCAGTGGTTGGTTTGTTTCTAACACTATTTGTCATAAACTAATTTCCAAGACTTCTGAGATATCCACTTTCTAATCTTGGATAAGACTCTAACTGTTAAAGCAACTAAGCAAAGACTGAATTAATACAGTAGAGATTACAACTTCAATGAAATTTCAAGTATATTCAACTATATGATAGAAAAGGCATATTTTCAAGAAGGTCCTAAGAGAACAGAATAGAGTCTTCCTAAAAGCAGTAGTTTGTTAGGTGAAAGACTAGAGAGTTGACTTAGAAATATACTGAGTATGGAAACTCTATACAAAGAGTGTGGTGATGCAAACTTTACAGAACAACCTTGGCTTTAGCTTATATAATGTACTATCTGTCTACTATGTGGTCATAATTTTAGAAGATAAAACAAAGTCTGAAGGAGATAAGTACTGATATAGTGTGTCACTGTAGAATACTAGGGCTCAAGTTCACTTAAATAACTGATTATTAAACTAGTGAATTACAGTGTAACTACTAGTCTTATATACAAGTAGATATAATAATAGGAAATACTTGGGGATTTTAGAATATAGTTCCAAGCAGAGATTTTAGTAATCAGACATTAAAAAGGATCAATAGGGGAACTCCACTATGGAAGGCTCAGTTTAATGGGAGTATTTATATTGTGGAAGACTGAGTACTTGATGAGTTTTAAATTGATTGCATCACTGCTACAGAAGCATACTGTAGAAAATATGGCTATTATAGAAGACAGGCTTTTATCAAGGATTGAAAAGACATCACCACTGTAAAGAATAGTCTTCAGAATGATATAAGTTTCAGAATGATATAAGTAGAGAATGATAGAGACTAGATGGCTAGAAACCTTGATAGAAATATCTGGAAGATTGCCTAGATAAGGGAAGTATGGAGAGATACTAATGGAACTAGTGGTAGTAAG
>Ga0157358_1001348_pt1 | contig 10751 bp, 7 predicted proteins | sample AttcapACBM2_FD_111484 | JGI IMG/M metagenome (GOLD analysis project Ga0157358, IMG submission 111484) | Fungus gardens microbial communities from leaf cutter ant in Botucatu, State of São Paulo, Brazil - Atta capiguara ACBM2 | ecosystem: Host-associated > Fungi > Mycelium > Unclassified ...
AGAAGTACTAAAAGAATAAAGGAAAATTATCTATATATAAAACTAGAGAAATGTGTATAGAAGATAAAGGATGTAGAATTTCTGGGAGTAATATTAGAACTAGATAGGGTGAAAATGGAAAATAAAAAGATGAAGAAAGATTTGGACTGGCTCACTCTTAGAAGGGTGAATAATATGCAGAAATTCTTGAAACTAGCCAATTACTATAGGAGATAAAAAGATGTTAAAAAGGTTGAAGAAGAAGTTCATGGAGAAACCAGTTTTGATAATACCAGACTTAAATAAGGAGTTAATATTAGAGGCAAACATATTATTTTACTATAAAAGGAGTCTTGGAAATAAGGTATGAAGATGAGAAGTAGAGGCCAATTACTATCAGAATTTAACAATTTTCAATATTAGCTAAGAGAGCATAATATAACATAAAATATGACAATCACAAGACATGATATGTGTCACAGTCACAGTCACACTCTCATATAACCAGAAGGTTGTAGAACAAATAATGTCATACAACATATATTAAAATAACTAGACAAAGTCTGTAGAGTTGTACAGAGTCTATGAACTTGTAAGAGAACAGGATGACATTTTCCAAAGGGAGGTGTAATTATAAATACCCTACTGTCCATTACAATCTAGCAGAACAATACAGAGACAATACTAAGCTAACTATTAAAATAATAGTGTGCAGATAGTTAGAAATCTAAGTGGAAGTATTTATAATATTGTCCAAAAAAGCAGAGTGTATCTTATAACAATAGGAAGTAGTGGGTCTAAGCATAGGCTGGTAACAATAAATTCTGCAGATATATTGTAGAGTTTGGCTGTAGTAATAATGAAATCTATAGGTGTTTTGATAGAGTTTGGCTGGTAGTAAGAAGGTCTGTAAAAAAGCCTATAGTATTTAGTGTTAGAAAGTCTTCCCTGGGTAAATGCTCTGAAAAGTTTGAAAAGTTAGGTTCTCTTACAGCACAGCTATAGTATATTAGCCTTATAGATAGCATATAGACTTGAGAGTAGGTTAGTTTTTGTATTACTCAATAGACAAGTTATACTTCTGTCCTAGTATTTCAACTTCAGTTATAACATTATGTTCCAAGGAATAATAAATTGAGGTTGAAAATTTATATATACTATGATATACTAATAAAAAGACATAGAAATATATGAAAGAATGTGATTAGTGCTAAAGAATAAAGCATAAATCAGAAATGCCAGCAGAAAAACTTATGTTTTATATAGTATAAAAAAGACCATAGTAGTATATTATGGTAAACTTTATTACAAAGTTATCACATGTTATATCCCAATCTGGCAACATTCACTCCAATTACAGATAATACTAACCTCCTCATCTAATATGGATCAACTTCTTCCATTCTATCTCAGATGTTCTCACTAGACTCTTGTCAACTCTATAGATCTCTATTCCAGATACCTGGAGATTACTAGAAATCAGGGTAATGCTTAGCAATCTCCATTCTAGATAATTATTCTAGATATTATACTTAGTATATAAGCTGGTAGTTTATACTGTAAAGTCTCATCCTGAAAATCAATTAAAACTATTACTAACTTCCAGTATTAGTGACAACATACCTTCTATCTCCTAGTGGCCTTAGTTACTCTTTATGTTCTGAGCTCTTCATCTAAAATGTGTGACCTGTGTAACTTATAGAGATATAGCATATAAGCTAAAGCCAAAGATTGTTCTAACTTTTACACTCCATGTACTCAGATAGTTATTTAAACTTCTGAGAGCCTCTTACTAGATCTTGGAAAAAAGATGTGAATTATATCTAATACCATGGTTTCATAGTTATAATTCTATACTGGCAGTATGTGATAGATTATTGTAACTATATATTAGAATAAAGTATAACTAGGTGTAGTATAGACTATGTACTTATACATAGTGTAGAAATACAGCAAGAAGTTCTTGTTAAGTTTCTCTTGTATACTATCCAAGTATAGCTGCAATGTTTTGTTACAGTCTTTCTAGCTGATTAATATGGATAAAACTACACAATATTGATTAAAATTGAAGATTGTTGTTTATTACTATTTCAATAAGTTTTTCAACACTGTTATAAGAGTTTTGAGAAGCATAATGGGGCAAAACAATTTGGGAATGTTATTACAAAATTCAAGTTTGAGATCTGGACAGATCATAAAAACTTGGAGTACTTTATGAAAGCACAAAATTTGAACAAAAGACAAGCTAGATGGGCCTTATATTTGTCTAGATTCAACTTTATCTTGAAATATGTTCCAGAAACAAAAATAGAAAAGCAGATGAACTTAGTAAATAACCAGACTGGAAAGTAGGAGTAGAAAAGGACAATGAAAATCAAATCTTTATTAAAGACTAGTGGCTTCATAGTTTATCTGAAGTAATAATAGAGAGATTAGAAGTAGATATATTGGAAAAAATAAAAATAGCTAGGAGTAAGAAGAAAGAAGTAGTTAGAGTAGTAGAAGAGATAAAGGTGGCAGGAGTAAAAGAAGAAGAGTGGCAGATAGAGGGAGATCTAGTGTTGAAAGAAGGGAAAATCTATGTATCCAAGAATAAAGTATTGAGAGTGGAAATAATCTGGTTACATCATAATGTACTGATAGCAGGACATGGGGAAAAGTGGAAGATGATAGAATTGGTAACAAGGAATTATTGATGGCCAGAGGTAATGAGAGATGTGGAAAAATATATGGAGGGTTGTGATATGTGTCAAAGAATAAAGAACAGGATAGAAGGGTTAGCAGAAAAGTTAAAGTTAAACAAGGTTTCAGAAAAACTGTGGACACATCTAACAGTGAATTTCATTACAAAGTTACTATTAGTAGCTGGAAAAGATGCAATCCTAGTGGTCTGTAACAGATTGTCCAAAATAACTCATTTTGTGGCAACAACAGAAGAAATAACAGCAGAAGGACTAGTGAGATTGTTCAGAGTCAATATGTGGAAGTTACATGGGTTACCAAAAAGTGTGGTGTTAGACAGAGGACCATACTTTGCAGCAGAGTTGACTAAGGAGTTGAATAAACCAAGAGTTAGAACAGTATCTTAGATTCTTTGTGAATTATAAACAAAAGGATTGGCTGGAATGGTTAGTATCAACAGAGTTTGTAGTTAACAACAAGACATATTCAGCAACAAAGGTGTCTCTGTTTATGGAAAATTATGAGAGGAAGTTAAGAATAAAAGCAGACATTAGTAAGTAACTTTTTTGCTTTAGGAATCATTATCAAAGTCAACTTTTTGGACTAGTATCTAAGACTGATATAAGTATTAGTGATATTGACAATATTCTTTAAACAACTATTCTATGAGACAATATTTTAGATACCCTATGAGATATAATCTGGATAAGAAGTTGAATTATTATTGTATTTAGCAATGGCTTCTCTAAATTTACTCATAGAAAAAGAGGCTAATGGGGTGATTGTAGTAGAGACATGGAGTTTATACTTCAAGTTCCAGAGAAATCCTAAGTCTATTAGCTGAGATATTACATAGTGCTTAATTTACCTCTAAAAGAAATATAAGAGAATATAATATGTCTTTTAAAGATAACAACTATTCTAAATTCTAATGAATACATTCTGATCTGGTGGAATAAGACTAATTGTCACATATCTCCAACATCTACATCTCTAGATCAGATAACACTCTAATCTCAACTGCTATCAATCTGAGAACCAAAGACCCTAATTCTATATACCTTGTTAACCCATAAAGTCTAAATAACAACCTCTAAGGTGACTAACCACCCAGGATATATGCAAAGTAATTAATATTAGATTATTATTTCTATATTTAAGAATATAGTTACAATGTATCATTCTCTAATCTGATCATTGCTTCTTTCTCTCTTATCTCCATCTTGTATGGTAGTGTCCATAAGAAAAGTTGCAAATAAACATTTTCTTTTCTTATCAGCAATTACTTCAAACTCAACTATGGCTCAAATCCCATCCAATATGGATATGGACATTGATATCAACATGATTAGAGGGAGATTTGCTCTTACCAGTAAAGCAAGCTTGAAGAGTTCATCAATCTCATTGAGCACTTTGTCTATTCCATACCACCAATGTATGGAACTCAATAATGACCTCCCTGACACTGAATCTCAGGAACTCATTGACAGTTCTTAACTGTCTTATGCAGGAGAAGTAGTGGTAGGAGATTTAGTCAGACTAGCAACTGACAAGAATTCTACTAGTAACAGCCAATGTGTATGTAACAAGATATCTGCCCTTCAGAAAAAATCTCAGCCTCATGGTAAGGATAAGAGCAAAACAATCAATGGAACTAGTTCTAGTTCTTCTGAAAACATGGTCAACATTCAACTCCCTTATGACATTAATTAGGCTATGGAGCCTGATATATGGGATAGTAATTTCCATTCTATCTATTTACATAGCTCAATGGAATACCTTGTGTCAGATACTAAAAACATTAAGGAATCTCTTCATTGCATGATAAAATACATCCTTAACAAAAAAGTTGAGAGTGGTCAAGCCAATAATGTAAATGATTTCAAAGATATAAATAAGGCTACCTGGTGATTTATTTCTTCTCTGTACAAGTCAGAATAGGATAAACTCATTGCTAACAGTAACAATTACTTCTTGAGATGCAAAGTGAAGGCTCAATTTATCCCCAAAATAAATAAGGGTAGTAATATCAAGAAGGATAAAGAATCAAATACAAATGAACCAGCCTCTATATCCAAACTTTCTCCTCCTATTCTGGCAAAATTACCTAAGGAAGTTAACAAAATTTCCAAATACTTTAAGAAGAATATCAAGAAAAAAGATCAAAAAAATTATATGCTTAGGCTTCTTCTTCTTTTACTAACATTACTAGGAAAACTTTGAAAATCAAGAAAGTATTCTCTAATTTACAAAATAAAAAAATTGAAAACATTCAAAAAATCATTAGGAGTGAGGACAAACCCAAACCAAAATTCAATATGACTATGAAGGGACTATCAAGAAAGCAAATTATTGTCCCTATGAATATTGACAACAAAATGCAATTCATAAAAGAGTCAAGTACTTATATTACAAATATCAACAAGGCTTTAAAAATATCAAATCTAAAGTCATTGCTAATTTTACATAGTTGGAAAATTTAGACATAGTAATTACTACTAACAAAGTAGCAGTACCTCTTAATTTTCAAACAATTGAGTGATATATCAAGAATGTCAATAATATTAAAGCAAATAATATTAAGACTCCAAGATTGCCTTAATCAAAATTCTACCTCAAAATCTTAGATATTCCTTATCTTTGCAAAAATTCTAACACTTCCATTTCAGCCAATTTGGTCAAAAGAATAATCAAGAATAACCACATTTTCAACAATATTGTTATCATGTCTAGACTAAAAGTTATCAAGGTTTCTTCTAAATTGGATATAATTATCATATGGCTTAACATTTGGGATGTTTAAAGTAGTTCCAAAGCCAAAGGTCTCATCAATTGATACTTCAATGTTGGAAGCCATATTGCTACAATTTGTGGTGTTAACATGAACCCAGGCATTTCTCAATGTAAAACTGTTGGAAATGGGGATATTTGACTAGTGCATGTAGGATTCAAGGTTCTAAATACATCAGATGTAACAGTCTACATAAATCTGAACATTATCATTATTTTGCATGGTGCTGTATGGCTAATAAAAAGACTAATCCACCTAGGCTAGAAACCAAATAGGGAGAGCCTTGCCCTCACTCCTTTAAATGTTTGAATTGCAAGAGAGACTATTAAGCAGATTCAAACACATATTCATTCTGATGGCACTGCTCCAACAGAAAATAGCACTCAAAAGAATATCAGAAGCTTTGCAAAAGTAGAAGACAGTTGATTTGTTCAATTATAAACAGTAACTCTTTATAATTATCAAGAAAATCAAGATTTTTTCACAGAACATTCAGAAAAACAATTCAGTTGTCAATACAATTCTAGAAACTCAATTTTTGTTTGATGTCATTTTCATCCAAGAGCTATCATGGACAACAATTTGCTTTATACCAAGTTCAAGAAGTAAAGAAGAACTGGTAGAAGTTCCAAATTATCCTAATTGGATTATCTTTTCTAGAAATTCCTTTAAGAAAAATGACTCTCCTAGAGTTGTTATATATATCAACATAAAACTCTTTCTTTTGTTTTTCTTTATGCAAAGACATTTTCAATCATAGAGACATTTCTCTTGTTTTGTTTTTCAATAATAACTTAATTTTCTTTCTGATTAATATTTATTCAGATCTGTTACAGTCAGCTTTAAAGTATCTTAAGAATACTGAAGTGAACATCAATAATGTTCTTATTATGACTAGTGACTTCAATATTATTGATAATTTGTGGGATCCTAATTATTTGCATTATTCCATTCAAAGTAATTTGCTTATCAATATTGCAGAGTCTATGTATCTGGGTCTTTTCTTTCCTCCTAACCACATCCCTACTAGATATTCTGACAATAACTGCAATTCAAATTCAGTTGTTGACTTGATGTTCCTTAGATATAGGTCAGAAGAACTCAGAAAACACTCCATTCAGAATAAATAGAGACTTGTTTCCAATAATGCTCCACTCACAGTTACCATTCCAATCTTTGAAGAACATATTCAAACTAAAAAGCATACAATTGTCAAAGATAGTCATAATGAGAAAAACTTTGTTGATGAATTAATCAAAGCCATTAGAATAATCAACACAGATGGTATCTCAGATTGTGAATCCCTTGAACATACCATTCAATTTCTTACTTATACCATGGAAAGAATATAAACTAAGAACTCAAAGATTGTCAACATTACCAAACATTCCAAGAGTTGGTGGAATGCTAACTGTAATAGAGACCTCAAAAATATAGGTTTTCAAAAAAGATTGAAGATTGGAAACAATTCAAGGGCACAGTTAAAAGAACTAAACACTTATTCTTTGACTAGAAAATCTAAGAAATTGCCAATAAAAAACATGGCCCATGGGAACACATGAACTGGGTCAATAAATGAAAGCTACCAGCTATTCAAGTTATCAAGTACAATAATCAACCTTGCCTTGAAATTAAAGAACTTTGGCAAGCTTTATATTCAACCTTCAATATAGCTCAAGACTACTATATTGACATCAGCCTACTAGGTGAAATTTCAAATAAGCATCTAATGAAATGGCTACCATTTTCTAAAGCAGAATTTGTCAGTTCTATCAACAAGTGTAATAATTTATTGACTTCCAGTCCTAACAAGTTATTATAAAGATATCTCAAATTTATCATCAAAGATATTGTATGTTTGAAGAAAATTATCAATATTACTGATGTATGTTTTGAATTAGGCTATTGATCTTTGCATTTCAAAGTATCAACATCCAACATCATTTCCAAGCCTAACAAGGATTTGTATGATTCTCCTAAGGTCTTTAGACTCATTGTCATTCTCAACACATTAGAAAAACTTCTCAAAAAAGTCATTGGTAAAAGATTACAATTCCATTTGATCTCAAATAACTTTATTTATCTGAGTTAACTAAATAGTTTGAAGCAACATTCATCATCTGATGCTGAAGTCACTCTCACACATTTCATCTGCACTAGTTGGGTCAAGAATAACACTACAAGTACTTTAGCATTCAACATTGCCCAATTCTTCCTATTGTTAAACCATTGACTTCTTCCCCTTATCTTCAATAAAGCTGGATTCAATCCCAAGGTCTCTCTATTCTTTTGTAATTATCTAGTAGGAAGAAAAACTCAGTATTTCTGGAATAATTTTTCATCTTCTTTTTTCAACATTGATGTTGGAGTTGGTTGAGGTTTAGCTCTCTCTCCTATTTTATCTGCATTATATATTGCCCCTATTCTTCATATTCTTGAAAATCACTTAAAAATCCTAAATATTCCAGTTTCTATTTTGTTTGTGGATAATAGTCTTCTTATAGCCCAAAACAAATTATTAACAATTTCAAATTCTTTACTTTTTTGTAGTTATCAGATCACTTCATCTCTTTTAAAAAGATTTGGACTAATGATGGAATATAAAGATACAGAAGTGTTCCATTTTTCTAGATCACATTAAGTTTTTGATTCTTCTTTGCTTGATCTTTCTTCAGTTGAAGATCTGATTCTTTGTCCTAAGAATATATAGAGATACTTAGAATACATTTTTGACAGAAAACTATACTTCTAACAATATATTGACTTTTATGTGAATAAAGCTATCTTTACTGTCAAGTATGTGAAAATTCTTGGAAACTCTGGTTATAGTCTTGCCCTCAACAGAAACATCTTTTATACAAAAGTTATATTCTTCTTATTTATCACAAATAAGATACTCACTGGTTGTGATACTTGAGCTGAATAGTGTTTCAGAGGTTCAGTATAAGGATATGATGATTGACAGATGATGAAAAGTATTAACAGGAATAATTGACATTGTTAAGTCTGAAGTCTAGTCCTCAGACACAGAAGTATATATATAAAAGAGTGATAGTTTGTGTGCAAGCTGTTTCCATCACATGATCAAAACTTGTACCTGATGGAAGCTGTCATCTGTCATAGTAGCTGTCAGGCTATTTTTAGAAGGTAACTAATTATGTCACTACATTAATATGCCTGTATCTCTACCAATACTTATTGCTTTGAGATGCATCATATACTGTTGGAAATGAATTGATGAGCACTTTCCAATGCAAGTTCAATCATGCGAATCCGTTTAGCCATTCATGAGATATTAGCAGACAAAGCTTTTACAGCTACTGATGATATAATATCTCAATCATTTGTTGTTGCTTTTGTACATCCCACATATGTGTGGATAGCCCTTATTCGGGGCTTTCCAGCACAACTTAGTTTGTGAAAATCAGTCCACTAGTTGTAGAGATACAAGCTGAATGAAGTTTGTAACATTATTGTTTTATATAGATTTCAACTATGGTTCTACAACAAAGCTTCATTATCTTATCCACTTAAAGAGCTGAATAAAATGCAAGGAAGAGCCACTATTTAGATCTTAGATGCTTTTCATACATTACTCTCTTTTAGTATTAAGACTATTATAAATCTCATTCTTATTTATTTACATCTTCAAAAGCTTAGTGGCAGATCACAACTTAGAGCTCATTTCCTTCCATACAACCATATCTTGAGATCCCTCCTAGAATTAAGACAATCATTCACCAATATCCCTTATTGGTTGTCATTAGATACTCTTATCCCCAATCAGCACTCAAAGATCAAAAGACCTATTGTTAATATGGACAATAGGTTCAATGAAGTTTTTCTCTCTTTTGATCTATTCAATAAAGAGTTCACTCTGGAATCTTGACTTATAGACATTTTTTCTAGTTGGTTTTCTTTTCATTTATCAACCAAACAAAGCAATAATAACTTCAAAACTCATATTCATCTTCTTGACAATATAGCTCTCAAATTTTCTTCAGACCTTATATATACTCTTATTGTATCCGATACTAGCATCAAAAACCACATTGCTACTTCTATTTCACATATTCATATTCACAACAAGCTAGTCATTAAGACTCCTTATCATACTATAAATATAACAACTATAGAAGCTGAATTATTTGCCATCAGATGTGGTATCAATCAAGCTACCAATCTGAATAGCATCAACAAAATCATCATCATTACAGATTCTATCTATACTGTAAAGAAAATTTTTGATCCTTTATCACATTCTTTTCAAATTCATATAGTATTAATTTCTGATAAACTCAGAAAATTCTTCATCAAAAATCGTGACAATTAGATTGAATTCTGGGAATATTCTAGTTATTGTGAATGGTCTCTTTATAAAGTTGACAATAAGAAAACAAAAAAATTCTGTTCTAAACCCTGTTATTCTTATAAGTCTTCATGGGACTTCAGCAAGAAGAGTAAATGCAATGACATCCTTATGAGATGGAAGATGACTTTTCAAGTATCAGACAAAAAAGGACATCAATTCCTTGGACTCCTCAACAATAATAATAAACCTTTAAAACCAACATACTCTAAAGGCAGATCTTGGCTCAAGTATTTTGGGCACACTACTTCACTATGTGCAAGAGCAACAAGAGCTATTGTAAATTATACTCCTATTAGCAAGTATTGGTTGAGATTCTTCCCACAGGAAGAATTTAAGTGTCTATATAGAACTTATCCCATTGAAACTAGGTATTATATTCTTTTTGATTGTAAAAGATATAATAAGTATTGGAATCTGAGAAGAAATACTATAAGTCATTTCACACTCTTCTTAGAGTTTAACAGTAGTACATTTTCTTTTAGAGAAAGTATTACTTGACCCATAGTTTTTGTCACTTTGTTTTCACTTTATTTTTTCTTTGCTTTTTTTCTCTATTTCTTTTCTCTTTTCTTCTTTATGTTGTTTGCATCTTAATATAAATAGTTACAAAGTAGCTACCATGGTCTGCCCTCATACTCTGTGTAATAAATTGTTGATTTTAAAAATAAAAAATAAAAAATCTCTAATCTGATAATTAACTTGAACTGTGTTGTACTTATGCTTTTTTATTCAAACTTTCCTTATCTGAAAATTATAACTACATAATGTATAAACCAGACACAATGTTATCTATTGAAGCCAAGGTTGTCTTATCTATGTAATATTCACTTTCAGCCTTTTACTATCACTTAACTTACTAAGTCTCCCTTTTTGTTCCATCTTTAATATTATAAATAATCCAGCAAGTGTAATTTGCCTCTAATACTG
>Ga0157358_1001352_pt1 | contig 10742 bp, 10 predicted proteins | sample AttcapACBM2_FD_111484 | JGI IMG/M metagenome (GOLD analysis project Ga0157358, IMG submission 111484) | Fungus gardens microbial communities from leaf cutter ant in Botucatu, State of São Paulo, Brazil - Atta capiguara ACBM2 | ecosystem: Host-associated > Fungi > Mycelium > Unclassified ...
GTCTATAGTTTGGGGAAAATAGAAAACTCTATAGGATCATTGGCAGATATTAGTAGTGTTTGAGTTTTGGAGTGTTACAAAATGACAAGTCTCTTAACAAAAATCTGCTATTATTCTAATACTCTCTAACCATGCTGTTATCATTATTTTTCTTATGTAAGCTGATCTGAGAAGTTAGAATGTAAAGCTTAAGTATATAGAATAGAATAACTATCATCTTCTGAAATCTTATTCTGTTCTTTTAGGTTTTTTTAGAGATGCTACAAACTTCATTCAGCTTGTATCTCTACAACTAGTAGACCAATTTTCACAAACTAAGTTGTGCTGAAAAGCTCCAAATGATGGCTATCTGCATATATGTGGAATGTACAAAAGCAACAACAAATAACTGAGATATCAGGCTATCAGTAACTATAAAAGCTTTGTTAGCTGATATCTCATGAGCAGTTAGACAAATTTACATGATTGAACTTGTGTTGGAAAGCACTCATCAAATTGTTGCTAATAATATATGATATATTATATAAGAATCAGTATTCATAGAGATACAAGCATATTAATGTAGTGACATAATTAGTTATCTTTTAAAATTAGCCTGACATTTGCTATAACAGATGACAGCTCCCACCAGGTATGAGTTTTGATCATGTGACAGAAACAGCTTGCATACAGACCATTACTATTTTGTATAAATACTTCTGTATCTGAGAATTAGACTTCAGACTTAATAACATCAATCTTATTATTTATCATTGATATCTATATTGATCTTTATCATCATTGTCATTATTATTGAACTTCTGAATCACTCCTAAACCTCTGAGAGTGCACCCAAGGTTTAGATATCACAAACAAGTAAGTAGTTCATTTTGTGATATTTTTCTTCCCTTAATCACAATATGCTTTCTCTGATTTTGAAAAAAGCTGGTTTTGATTCTTGAATTTCTTCATTCTTTTCTAATTATTTAATCAGCAGACAAATGCAATATGTATAAAATAGTTTTATTTTACTATTCTTCAAAGCCAATATAGGTGTTAGACAAGAGCCTGCTCTTCCTTCCATTCTTCCTGCCTTGTATATCACTCCTATTTTTCATATCTTTGAAAAAAGAACTAAATCTTTCTTATCTCCTATTCCAATCTCCACTCTTTCTTTTATAGGTGATGAACTTCTCATTTCTTAAGAAAAAAACTATGAAAAATTGAATGCAAGTTTCTTCTACAGATATAATACTATTTCGTCCCTTTTCACTCAATTCAGTCTTATTATCAAACACAAAAAGTCTGAAATCTTCCATTTTTTGAGGTCAACAAAGAACATTTACCCTCCTCCTCAGAATCTCTATCTATTAGAAGATCTACTTCTTTATTCTAAAGCACACATAGAGATATCTTGGTTTCTTTTTTGACAAGAAACTATCTTTTTGATACCATGTTCATTACTATGCTAATAAAGCTCTTTTGACAATTAAAGATATAAAAATATTACAAAACTCAAATAAAGAGTTATCTTCTATACACTCTTGTACAGAACTTGTGTCTTATCTATTGTTCACAGTTGTGGTATTTCAAAGGTGTACCACTTTTTCAGCCAATCAAGAAACTCAAAAAAATGCAAAGAAGAGTGGCTATCACAAAATGAACTACTCACTTATTTGTGACATCTGAATCTTGGATATACTCTCAAAGGTTTAGGAATAATTCAAAAGTTCAATAATAATGACAATGATGATTAAGATCAATACAGATAATAAATAATAAATATTGATGATAAATAATGTAAATTGATGTTGTCAAGTCTAAGGTCTAATTTTTAGACACAGAAGTATATATACAAAAGAGTGATAGTCTGTGTACAAGCTGTTTTCATCACATGATCAAAACTCATACCTAATGGGAGCAGTCATCTGTCATAGCAGCTGTCAGGCTAATTTTAAAAAATAACTAATTATGTTACTACATTAATATGCTTGTATCTCTATGAATACTTATTACTATATGATATACCATATACCATTAGAAACGATTTGATGAGCACTTTCCAATGCAAGTTTGATCATGCAAATCTGTCCAGTCATTTATGAGATATTAGCAAACAAAGATTTTACATTTACTGATAACCTGATATCTCAGTTGTTTGTTGTCACTTTTATACATCCTGTATATGTACAGATAGCCCTCATTTGGAACTTTACAGCACAACTTAGTTTGTGAAAATTGGTTTACTGGTTGTGGAGATACAAGCTGAATGAAGTTTGTGACAGTGGTTTTGTAGATTATAAGAGCATTCTAAACTTCTCCCACCTGGAAAGTTAGGGCTATAGCTGGCCATGTTCCTATCTAATTCTACCTTAACAAAATCATTAGCCATCAACAACTGCATGTAGCATCTTTACTCAAACAACATGCCATTATTTCATTACTTGACAATCAACACTTCAAAAAGACTTCACTACATCATATAGCAACTTTCTTACTTATGCCCAAACAAAAATCAAAAATCAAAAGTTCTATAACAATTATTTAAACAAAGTTCTTCCTTCTTTCAACTCTTTAAATAGTGAACTTCTGCCAGGTTTTCATTTAGTAGATATCTTTTCTGACCAATTTTCTTTTACTTTAGTTAATCACAAAGATACAGATGCATTAAAAACTCATAACATTAAACTAGACAAGATCTATGAAGATTTCTCTGACAATCAAAATATCATACTTATTATTGTAGACATGAGCATCAAAAACAATGTCACAACAATGTCACTATCTCAGTATCCTACATTCAAAAGTGTCATAAAATCATTAGCAAATCTGTTTATCATGCAATGAATGTCAACTCCACTGAAGCTGAACTCTTTGCTATCAGATACAGAATAGACCAAGCAACAAAAATACATAATGCTTCAAAAATATTTATTATCACTGATACCATCCCAGCTGCAAAATGAATATTTGACACTTTAATTCACCCTTATCAACTTTATTTGATTGTATTATCAAAGAGCCTTAGGGAGTTTTTCAACAAAAATTCTGATAATTTAATCTCATTTTGGGATTGTCCCAACAGCATCAAATAGTCTCTGTATACTTTGGTTGACAAAAAATCCAAACATATTAATATCAATCCTATTCTACCAAGTAGGATGTCTTGGGAGTTTAGTAGAAAAGAAGAGTATAACTCTATTATTCCTGGCTGAGAAGACCAAAGACAATAGGTAAATGACAAATAATGTTTCAAGCTTCTGATTACAAAGAAAGAAACTTTCTTAACCTTAATAATGAAAAAGAAGAACATATTCATTCTATATATTTAAAAGAAGGTACATGGCCAAAATACTATGGTCTTTCTAATTCATTATATATATGCCTTACCAGAGTGATCACTAATCACTCACATATAGGTGAATACAGGCTGAAGTTCTTTCCTAAAGAATTCATAGCATGTCCCTACAGTAATTATCCTATTGAAACAGGAAGATATATCTTATTCAATTGTCTGTATTATACTAAGTATTAGAATCTGAGAAAGAAGTATATCATGGATATTCTTATGTTTTGTCATATGCCAAGTCTACTTGTCCAGAAAATACATTCCCACAGTGATATTGCTTTCCCAATTATACAAGCCTGCTTTCCATAGTAGCCACCTTACTTGCAACATGTCTTACAGTGGTGATGCAATCATCTAGATTTTCTGTCTTCTATAACAGAGATACTTCTATCTGACTCAGCCTTTCATGGTGGAGTCATACTTCTGTCAGTATCTCAACAATAAAACCCTGAGTATCTCCTATAGTATGTATCTGTATAAAAAACTAGTAGTTATACTGTAATTCACTAGTCTGATAATCAACAAAAATAACTCTTATTGAACTCAACCCCCAGTATTCAATGGCAACACACCAAATCAGTACTCACTCCTATCTCAGACTTCTTTCTTTTACCTAAAGTTGCAACTACATAACAGACAGATGGCACAGTACATAAGCTGAAGCCAAGGTCATTCCACAAGTCTGCACATCTCCAAACCCATCTCACAGACTTTCACCTCTAGTGTGAACAGTGCCTGACAGTATTATCAGACTCCCAAGTTTGTTGTTGCTTCTAAGCAGCTCTGTTTGCTAAACTCTTTGTCATAGTTCCATCTACAAAACAATTCTCATATTTCATACTTCAAAGTCCAAAATGGCTTTCTCTCACCATAATTCCTCAACTTCAACTCCAGTCCCACTACTTGGGATACCTTTCAATACCATTTCATGTTTTAGTGATTATCTAGCTTATCTGCCAAATACTCCACAATATTCAAGATGAATTCACCAAAGAGACTGCTCATCACCAAGGTCTCTATCTAGTACTGTTCATCTTGGCCAGATAGCTTTGCCTATTCCTAGCCCAAGTATTGTCCCTAAAAAAAATAATCCTAACTAGGAGGATGCTCTCACTACTAATTCTAATACTAATTTAACAGCTAATAGACCTATATCTTCCACTTGGTCATGATCAAAACCCCATTAGAGTGATAATACTAATGAACAGTTGGCCAACATACTTGGTTGACTTGCCAATACTCTTAATACTAATTCAAGATGAACTAAAGTCCACATTCCCAACACCTTCAGTGGCACTAAGCCTAACAAGCTCAATAATTTCTTGTTTCAGGGTTACCTCTATTTCTGTGCTAATCTGGTGCAATTTAATATGAACATTGCAAAAATCAACTTTACAATAATCTATCTTATGGAAGTAGCTCAGAGCTGGTTTAAGGTGGGTTTCAACCAAGAAAACCAGAGCATCCTGCAAGACTGGCTCTCTGACTGGAACCTGTTTGTTAATGAGCTATGTTAACATTTTGGTCTCTTAGACTCCATAGATAAAGTGGCTAACATGCTGGATAATCTCTGCATGAAGCCCAGCAACAAGATTTCCACTTATAACATAAATTTCATATGTTATGCCTCCTAACTAGGTTGGAGAAATAGTGTACTGTGCCATTGCTATTACTAGGGACTTCCAAATTAGATCCAGGATGCTATCTCTACCTGGGAACAAGGAAAACCCACCTCATTCCAGAATATGTATGCTATAGCAATGACTATTGATCACCGCTACTGGAAACATGACTGCAAATGCTACCATACAAGGCAGGTAGAGAAAGAGACTCTTAAGTCACACTTCTGGAAGTAAGAAAAAACTTCCATATCCAGCTATGCCATAGTCTCCTAAAATAAGGCAAACTCATCTTCAGTGGCCTTATTTACCAAGACACTCTCCTCCAAACCATCTCTATCCCCTGCTCCCAAGAAACAACCAAATTCTCTGCAGGTAAACCTCTCTTTCAAGCTAGCCAGCAATAGCAAGTTGACCAGTGACAAGTGCAAGAAGTGTCTCAAAAACAACCTATGCCTCTACTGTGGTGTAGAAGACTACAAGTTGGACTCCTGTTCCAAGAAGCAGACCACAGTCACTCCCAAGGGCTGTGGTGCTTCAGTAACTACTAGTTCTCCAGCAGCTGCTTCCAAGAAATCCTCAGAAAAATAAAGAGTGACCCCCAGGACTCTGCACAGACTGAAGGCTATGTTGAACTTCCCTATGTAGCAATAAGTCCCATTTGACTCAATGCATCTACTCTTTCTAATTCTCATTCACTTTTTGTTTCCCTTACTTCTCCCTTGATTCTTGGTCAGGATCATCTTAATAAAATCCCATTCCAAGCTCTCATTGACTCCAGGTCTACTCATTGTTTTGTAGACTTAAAACAGCAACTCCTCTAGTTGCTCTCTACTTGTTTGATAGTTCATCAAACAGTACCATCTCTGAAATTGCTAACTTACTCATAATTTTTTCCACTGGTAATTGTATAAATCTAGACTTCTATATCACTCTGTTAGATTCTTTCTGCTCTTTAGTCCTTGGATACAACTGGCTCACCCAACACAATCCAGTAATTAACTGGGTAAATGGGTCAATAAACTTCCACCTATCTTTGTGGGAAAATCTTGCTCCTTCTCACATCATGGCCAACACACCATTGACATCTCCATCACTTCTTGACATCCCTCTGCAATTATCTGATTCTGCAGTTTTCATACCTGCATCTGAGACCTCCATGTCTAACTCTGAGCAACCTAGCATTACTATCATTGGTGCTGCAACATTCTTGTGCACATCAAAACTCCTGAGCTCTAGCAATTTTGAACTCTATCTTTGCTCTTTGGACATTCAGGCTAACTCTGCAAAACTTGCAGAAGCTCCTGACCTTTCTAATGTTCCTTCTGAGTATCATGAATTCACTGAAGTTTTCAGTAAAACTAAAGCTGAAATCCTCACTCCTCATCATCCTTATGACCTCAAAATCAATCTGGAAGAAGATGCTCAACCTCTAGTTGGTCCCATATACTCACTTTTGGTATCTGAACAAGAGACTTTATTGAGGAAAACCTCAATATGGATTTCATCCAACCAATCTCATCTCTGCATAGTACACTGGTCTTATTCATTAAGAAGAAAGATGGTTCACTATGCCTCTGTGTCAACTTCTGTAGTCTTAACCATATCTTCAAAAGGATTTTTATCCACTCCTGCTCATTTCTGACCTACTGGACTCACCTCACAAATCTCAGGTTTATTCAAAGATAAATCTTCACCATGTTTACCACTTGGTTCACATTGTCAATGGTAATGAATGGAAAACTGCTTTTAGGACATACTATGGATTATTTGAATAGTCTGTAATACCTTTCAGTCTCACCAATGCTCTCACAGCTTTTCAGCAATTTATAACATGTCCAAACTTCACTGGCATGTTAAAGAAGTACTCAAGTATCTCTGCAAGGCTAGCCTTTATACCAAAACAGAGAAATGTGAATTTCACTCTGAGTTAGTAGAGTATCTGGGATATATTCTTTCTCCTTCAGGCCTTACCATGTCCAACAATAAAGTAAAGATTATTCAAGACTGGCCAGAGTCTAAAAAAGTCAAGGATATTCAATCCTTCTTAGGTTTCATTAATTTCTATTGCCAGTTCATCTTCAACTATTCAGACATTGTCATTCCATTGACACACCTCACCCAGAAGGATATCTCTTGGAAGTTCAACTCCTCCTGTCATGATGCTTTCAATTCTCTCAAGAAGGCATTCACCTCTACTCCCATCCTCACTTATTAGATTCCCAATGCTTAACTCATTGTGGGAACCAATGCTTCAGACTATGCTTTTGCTACAATCCTTTCTATTTTTAATGAAGAAAATGGAGTCCATCTAGTTGCCTTTCACTCTCACACTTTTACTGTAGCAGAGTTGAATTATGATATACATAACAAGGAACTACTTGCCATTTTTGAAGCCTTCAAAATTTGGTGACACTACTTAAAAGGTCCAGCCTATCCCATTGATGTTGTCATGGATTATAAAAACCTTGAGTACTTTTCTACTACCAAGATGTTGACCTAGAGGCAAGCACAGTAGTCCAAGTACCTCTCTCAGTTCAATCTTGTTATCAGGTTCTGTCCTAGTTGTTTTGGCACCAAACTGGATGTTCTCACTAGATGCTGGGATGTCTATCCTAAAGAGGGGAATACTAGCTATGCTACAGTCAATCCTCACAACTTCAAACCCATCTTCACTCAACAACAATTTACAGCCTCTGTATGAGCTACTATCTTGCTCTTCTCTTCTTTCCATGCAGCTACAATAGTTGATCTGGATACCCTACATCAAGATATCCTTTTAGCCCTTCCTAGTAACCCAATTGCTATAAAACACATCTCCACAGATGGCCAGTGGTCTATGGATCTAAACAGTCTTCTTCTTCTTAACAACAGAATTTATGTACTATCTGCTAGTAATTTCCATATACATATCCTCTAGTATAATCATGATCACATCCTTGCCAGATATTATGGTCAAAACAAAATACTGGAACTAGTTCGCTGTGAATATTCCTAGTCCAGCCTCTATGCTGACATACAACAATTCTGCAAGTCCTATGTTACTTGTATGTGATCCAAGCCACAATGTCACAAGCCCTATAGATCTCTTAAACAACTTTCTATCCCTAAATGACCATGGAATTCCATTTCTATGGACTTCATCAAAAAACTTCTGTCATCCTCCAGATTTGACACTATCTTAATCATAGTTGACCAGCTCACTAAGTAGGTGATCTTTATCCCTACCCATGATACTATCATATCCACAAACTTAGCATGTCTGTTTATTCTTCATGTGTTCTCCAAACATAGCATTCCTTTCCATGTCACCTTCAATAGAGGCTTGGAGTTTATATCTAATTTTTTCTGTTTCTTAAGCACTGCTCTAGACATGTAGCTTTACTTCACTTTAGGCTACCACTCTAAAGGTAATGGACAAACCAAATATACAAATCAGACTCTTAAGCAATACCTCTGTATATATTGTAATTACCAGCAAGATAACTGGTCTAAACTCCTATCTTTTATGGAGTTTGCCTATAATAATGCTCCAAGTGCTACTACTAGTGTTTCTTCATTCTTTGTCAATAAGAGATATCATCTGAATATCACTGTTTACTCTGAACACAATATTACTTCCTTCTGAGCCTGTGACTTTGCTGTAGATCTTGATAAGTTACAGAGTATCCTCAAAGCTGAAATCTTCATAGCCTAACAGCATTATCAGAAATCTGCTGATATATGACATTTCTCTGCTTCTGATTTCAAAGTAGGTGACAAAGTTTTTGTTAAGGCTCAGTTCTTCCAGACCACTTAGCCTTCAAAGAAACTCTCCAAAAAATATCTCAGACCTTATGAAATCATTGCCCAGTCTGGTACACTATTGTTTACCTTTCATCTTCTAGAGTCTATGTGTTCTGTTCATCCAGTTTTCCATGTGTTTATGCTCAAACCTGCCATGTTCAATTTCTTCTCTAAGAGAATATAACTAGCCCCCACTCCAGTTATAATTGATAGGGAACCTGAATATGAAATTTCTCGGATAGTGGATTCTAAAATTGATTGCTGATAGGCATGCAAACTCCTGTACAAGGTGATCTGGCTAGGGTATAAAGACACTGGAGATAAATTTGAGTCAATTTCTGTATTGGAACTCACTTATATTTCTAACTTGGTATTCAATTTCCATATTGCATATTCTGCCAAGCCCAGTCCACTTCCTTTGTCCTGATTACACTGTTGTACTTATCCTCTACCTCTATGTACTTTTTAACAGAAATTCCTTCATTAATTCCTTAGTATATTCAATCCACTTATTCTTATTAAACTCTAGCTTCTGTACACTTTTCAGAGTTTCTTTTCAAACTTTCAGATTTTTATTTTTATTTTCTTTCTTGATTTTCTTACTCACCTATTTATATTACAAAAAAAAATTAAAGAAAAACTAAGAAAAAACAAGACCACTATACTAACAGAAGGTAGACAATAAAGTTTCCTTCTTCTAACTTTCTCCAGGACCACCCTTAGACCCCTCATCATCATCTCCATCTTCTTCAACCTCACTCTCCTTCCTGTGATCCTATGAACTCCATCTCCATTCTACCACAGCTCCAATCCTCTTTAACTAGGCTGTGTTTCTCTTTTGGCCCTCCACCAAGTTCCAGAGGGACTTCCTGACTCCTTGGTACTCCTCCATAAGTTCTTGGAGTACCTTTTTAATAGCACTTAGAATCCTGCTATAAGTGGAGATCATAGCTGGAGTATTGGTATTGATATGGGGGACATACCACTGCTTGATAGTGATACATATACAAGAGACTGGCTAAGAGAATACTATTAATAAAAAGAAAAACAGAAAGGATCTTGTTACTTACCTTGAATTGTGCACCAGGCAGTATGTACATATCTCTCATAGAGGTTAGTACCTCTATCTTAATCCTAGTATCTCTACAATATCTTACTGGCTGTTTTCCTTTAGTCTCTATCATCTTCCAGAGTGATCTCCTTATACTTAGATCCCATAATCTGGGATCCCTCAGTGCCCTCTAAAAGAGTAGCATCCTCTACTAGCATCTTATCTCAGAGCTGTTAAAGATACTCCAATGTTCTCTTCTTCTTCTTCTCCTCTTCTGCAATCCTTCTCTTCTCAGCTTCCTCTCTTGCTTTGGCCTTTACTTCCTTTCTTGCCTTCTGAGCTGCATACTCAGCTCAATGTGCTTTGCTGCTTTTTCCAATTGGATCAGGAGCTGCTTCTCTTCCTTATGTCTCTGCTACATTTCTTGCCACTGCTTTTTGAGCATCTTGGCATTGTTTTGGGAGATACCAGAGTAAATAGGAGATGACATGGTGATATAGAGGAAAAGGTGAAATTTTTTTTCTGTTTATGTATTGTTGACCTAGGTACCATCATGGGATTTTTGGATAATTCTAATAGAACTTTGAATAAACTCAATAGGACTTCAAAGGCTTAGTTCTAAGAGGGAAATACTGTCATATACCAAGTTGACTCGTCTGGAGAATACATTCCCACAGTGATATCGCTTTCTCAACTATATAAGCCTACTTTACTTGTAACATATCTCATAGTAGTGATGCAATCATCTGGATATTTCATCTTCTATGATGGAGATACTCCTATCTGACTCAGTCTTCCATGGTGGAGTCATACTCCTGTCAGTGTCTCAACAATAAAACCCTGGGCATCTTCTATAGTATGTATCTGTATAAAAAACTAGTAGTTATACTGTAATTCACTAGTCTGATAATCAACAAAGATAACTCTTATTGAACTCAACCCCCAGTGTTCAATGGCA